>Ga0302265_1001585_pt1 | contig 13129 bp, 10 predicted proteins | sample III_Bog_E1_1_FD_194556 | JGI IMG/M metagenome (GOLD analysis project Ga0302265, IMG submission 194556) | Peat permafrost microbial communities from Stordalen Mire near Abisko, Sweden - III_Bog_E1_1 | ecosystem: Environmental > Terrestrial > Soil > Wetlands > Peat | place: Sweden: Abisko...
TTGGATGCTCAATACAATGGGAAACCGATAGAAGGCGACCCAAATTGCGTTATACCTGAACAGATTGCAATTCAGAAACTTTATTTGCATCAGGCAGCATTGGACAGTATTGTTGCAAATGAATCATCGGTAATGAATCAGGTTGAATCACGGTTGAATTATTTTATGTCTCAAATAGGATCAAAAGAAAAAATGGAAGAGTACTTTCATAAAACCACTCCTGTTTTGCGTGAAGAATTAAGAGATATGATTCGTGATCAACAGGTAATTCAACAAATGCAACAAAAACTGGTTGAGAATATTACATCAACTCCGGCTGATGTACGTCGTTTTTACAAAGAACTTAATCCAGACAGCATACCATCTGTCCCTGCAGAAATTGAACTTCAGATTATCAGCTTTCAACCTCCTGTTCCGATTGAAGAAATAAACAGGATTAAAGCCAAATTACGTGATTTCACCGAACGCGTGAATAGTGGAACTGCCGATTTTGCAGTACTGGCTACACTTTATTCGGAAGATACCGAAAGTGCAAAGCGTGGAGGCGAATTGGGATTTATGGGTCGTGGTCAACTTGTTCCGGAATATGCTCAGGTTGCATTTAATCTTACCGACCCTAAAAAAGTATCCCGTATTGTTCAAACAGAATTTGGTTATCATATTATTCAATTGATTGAAAAAAGAGGAGACCGGATCAATACCCGGCATATATTACTTAAGCCTCGAGTTTCTCAGGAAGAAAAAGATAAAGCAATTCATGTACTAGATTCTATATCTAACCTGATACGAGAAAATAAAATAACATTTGAACAGGCTGTTATGAATTTTTCACAGGATAAAAACACAGCAATGAATGCAGGTTTAATGTTACAACAAAAAGATTATACTCCAACATCCAAATTTGAATACCAGGATCTGCCTCCTGAAGTAGCAAAAACAGTGTACGATATGCAAGTTGGAGAAGTTTCAAAACCTTTCTCTATGATTGATAAAACGACGAATAAAGATGTGGTGGCCATTGTAAAAATAAAATCAAAAGTTGAAAACCATAAGGCAAATTTGATAGATGATTATCAAATGCTGAAAACATATTACGAAGGAAAGAAAAAACAGGAATTTTTGAATAACTGGATTATAAAAAAACAAAAGGAAACATACATAAGTATTGATCCTGCCTGGATAAATTGCGCATTCCAATATCCGGGATGGATAAAAAAATAACAATTGACAAATGTATGTACGAATAATACGAAATACATACCAACCGATTTATCAACTTAACATCTTTGAATAAAAACTTTTTAAATCATAATTTTAAAAACAGGCACATCGTATTATTCGGTGTGCTGTGTTTGTTTATAGTCGTTTTGCAGGCACAAATCCGTCCGAAACAATTGCGTAAAGAAGTGTTAGAAAGTCAGAACCCACAAAAATCAATTCACAATAGAGGTAGAAAAGCAGCCAAAAGAGTAAAATTTATTACCGTACATAAACCGTTGGCACCTACAGTGAATCCACTAAGCCATAGGGGTGTTACTCTTGTTTATCTGGAACATTCAGAATCACTTACTTTCGATAAAATTATGAATCCCGATATGCAGGTCATAAAAGGGAATGTACGGTTCAGACATGATAATGTATTACTTTACTGCGACAGTGCCTATTTCTTTAATAAAGCAAACTCACTCAATGCATTTGGTCATGTACGGATTGTACAGGGCGATACACTTTTCGTTTATGGTGATAAACTTTATTATGACGGAAATACGAAACTGGCCCGTATGAGATATAATGTGCGTATGGTAAACAGGAAAACAATACTGACAACTGATAGTTTAAATTATGATCGGTTGGCTAACCTGTCTTATTATTATACCGGAGGAAAAATTACCGATGAGCTCAATGTACTTACTTCCGTTTGGGGTCAATATTCGCCTTCGACGAATGATGCACTGTTTAAAAAAAATGTACATCTTAAAAATAAGAATTTCATACTTGATTCGGATACTCTAAAATACAACACCAAAACAAATATTGCCAATATCGTTGGACCAACTCATATTTTGTATAATGATGAAACTGACATATACAGTAAAAGGGGTTGGTATAATACTGCCACCGACCGTTCTATGCTTTTAGACCGCTCCACGGTAAAACACAAGGGTGGGAAAACCATGATTGGAGATACCATTTTTTATGACAAAAAACTGAAATACGGTGAAGGATTTTCACATGTTATCATGAATGATACCGTTCAAAAATCGACATTATACGGCGAATATTGTTATTATAATGACAACACCAAAAAAGGACTGGCTACTGATTCAGCTTTGTTAGTGGATTGGTCGGGTAAGGATTCAATGTTTGTACATGCGGATACCCTTTTAACCTCTAAGGATTCAATTTATAATCTTTTCCGCGGATTTTATCACGTGCGTATTTTCAGAAATGACATTCAGGGTATCTGTGATTCTCTAACCTATTCAGCCCGCGATTCTGTTATGAATATGCATGGCGATCCTATTCTGTGGTCGGATAATAATCAACTCTCGGGTGAATTTATCCAGGCATTTACCAAAAATAAAAAAATAGATCACGTAGATATTCAACGACTTGCAGTTGCAATTCAACATGAAGATTCACTTTTTTACAATCAACTTTCGGGTAAAGAAATAATAGCCTATGTTGACAGCGGACAACTGAACAAAGTCAAAGTGAACGGAAATGCCGAAACAATTTATTTTCCAAGGGATGATAAAGATTCCACGTTGATTGGCCTGAATAAGACACAAAGTAGTTTTGTTGTCATGTATATTAAAAACAAAAAGATACAAAAGGTTGTATTTACAACTGCTTCAAATGGTACTATGTATCCTTTGGGAGAACTTAAAGGCAAGGATTTATACCTAAAAAACTTCTTTTGGCTTGAGGATCAACGGCCAAAAGGGAAGCAGGATCTCTTTCTTGTATTTCCTAAATTTGTAAAACCAAAAAATGTTGGGAGTGATATGAACGATACTAAGCCTAATATCAATTCTCCGGGTAAAGATAAAAACTTTGACTCCAAAAACGGATCACCTGCAAATCCCGGTTCGAATCAAAAAAACAACAAGACCGATCGAAGAGGGAATAATAATACTGCTAATTAAACACACGGACAGAATTATCCAGGCTGACTTCTCCGGTAACAAATTTTTATAATATCGGATCGATATTGAAAGATTTATTTTTAAAGTGATAGTTATGTTTGGCTCAGTCATAAAATAATATTGAGATATTCCAAAACTTGATTATATTTGCGAAATAATCAGAGTTAACAAGCCCCTGATTATTTAACAATATCGGATTAACAACTAGTTTTATTTTTGCCGGGATGCGTACAATTGCCTGGATAGGATTTTGTCAGAGTTTGTTTGCAGCCATACTCATGTTTAACAAAAAAGGGAACACTCTCCCGGATAAGATATTATCAGCCTGGTTGACCCTTTTAGCTATTGAGTTTATGATCTGTGGCTTAGACTATGAATTGTATGGAAAGCCATTGCTTTCAAGCTCTTTCCTGTTATTCAACCCTTCACTGTATTTGTATATAAATGCCCTCACCCGACCGCAATTTAAACTGAAGTGGACGCAACTATTCCACCTTTTCCCATTTGTATTCTTCGAAATTTTTACTTATTTATTGAGTGAAACTTTCTCTCTCGATACCTTTTTCCTACATGACAGACTTTTTATATTCAGGCTTACTTTTGCTTCCTCCATTATGCTTTCATGGTGCATATATATTCCTTTGAGTCTGATATTAGTTCATAAACACAGAATGTATCTCAAAAATGAATGGTCAACTATAGATAAAAACGAAAGCCTTGGTTGGTTACTTGCTTTTGCCGTATTCTATGTGGTTTTTTGCATTTTTGCAGTCATCATCACAATTATAGCTTATTTCAACCACCTGAATCCGCTTACCCCACATATTTACAATTATTCGACATTATTATTACTGGTTTATATTATGAGTTTCTACGGGTTGAGACAACAGATCCCCGATAAACGCCTGGTGACAGGTGATGAGGATCATTTGACTCCTTACAGAAACTCAACCTTAAGTGTCGAAACAAAAAAAAATATCCAATTGAATATCATTCGTTATTTTGAAAACGAAAAAGCCTATCTCAATCCTGATTTAAGCATGAATGTTTTATCTGATTATCTGAAAATACCAAAATATCAAATTACTGAAGTCTTAAACACCAATATAGGAATGAATTTCTTTCAATTTGTCAATTATTACAGGGTGGAAGCCGTCAAAGAGATGCTTGCCAATCCCAAAAACAAATTTTCCATCGAAGCAATCGGTTACGAATGCGGATTTACCAGTAAATCATCCTTTTACACTGTCTTTAAAAATATGACTGACAAAACTCCTCTTTCATACAGAAATAAGGTGATACAATGAATGGTTTTGCAAATTTCTGTAAAGTCTTACTTTTGAAAATAGAACTGCAACTTGTTGTCCGAATTTTAAAATAAAGACGATTTTCAATTTCAATTGGTTTATTATTGCAATGTATTAGAAATACATTAAACCTTTTGAATATTAAACCATGCTACCGTTCCCAAATATTTTGTTAACCGGTGCTTCAGGAACTGTTGGTATTGAAGTACTGCAACAATTAATCGAAAAAAACACTTTTAATGTAACTGTTTTCGATAAAAAGACAATCCGTTCCACCAGACTTTTTGCTCCTTATAAAAACCGTGTGAATATTATTTATGGTGATTTATGCAATGAAACTGACATCATGCGTATTCCTGATAATATCAATACAGTAATTCATTTGGCTGCAATCATTCCTCCGATGGCTGAAGAAAATCCATCCCTGACATATAATGTAAATGTAAATGGAACAAAACGACTCCTTGAAGCGTTAGAAAAAAAATCACCTTATGCATTTTTTCTTTACAGCTCTTCCGTTTCGGTTTATGGTGACAGGGTTTCAACCCCTGATATCACATTAAATGATCCATTAAACCCAAGTGACAGGGATTTATACGGACGTACGAAGATTAAAGCTGAGGAACTGATTAAAAACAGCAAACTTGACTGGTCAATTTTCAGACTGGCTGCCATCATGAAAAACCATAAAATTTCAAAATTGATGTTTCATATGCCTTTGGAGACCCAACTTGAAATTTGCACCCCGAAAGATACTGCAAAGGCTTTTGTTGAAGCTATATCCAACAAAGAAGTATTGTCTGCAAAAGTTTTTAATCTTGGAGGTGGTGAAAAATGCAGAATTACGTATGAACTGTTTCTTGAAAAATCATTCAGTCTGTTTGGGTTAGGGAAATTAAATTTCCCTGTTCATACTTTTGCACAAAGGAATTTTCATTGCGGCATTTTGAAAGACGGTGATGAACTTGAAAATATACTCCATTTCAGACATGATACCCTGGAAAGTTATTTTGAAGATACAAAGAAGTCCATTTCTTTCTTTACAAAAGTTCTTAGTACCCTGTTTCGTACCCTTATAAAAAGAAGTTTAGTAAAAAAGTCAGAACCTCTCAATGCTTTTATTACAAATAACAATGAACTTTTGAATCATTTTTTCTTAAAAAAACAAGAATCTCCATTCATTATATAATTGAGACTAAAACTTATGCTCTTATTGATCAGATATTTTCTGGTAAGTGTATTTTTAGTAGCCGGAAGTTTTTTATGTGCACAGACGCTGGATGTGCACATTTTGAATATCCGGAATACTAAAGGTCAGCTTTGTATGGCAATTTTTGCAGATGAAGCCGGTTTCAAAACAGAAAAACCATGCTGGAATCAGGTATACTGTAAAAAAAATATTCTGAATGGAGAGTTGCATATTCATATCCCTTTTCGTGAAGGCAAATGGGGATTCTCTGTACTGGATGATGAAAACAATACCTGTAAAATGGAATACAATTTTATCGGTATTCCCTGCAAAGGATTCGGGTTTTCGGGTTATTATTTAAAAGGATTGCACAGACCTGTATTCAATGATTTTAGTTTCATTATAGTTAATAATGAAACTAAAATCATTATCGTTCGAATGAAGTATATGTAAGTGAATTGGTTGACTGGTCGATTTTAATGTTCCGTGTTCCGCGTTCCGCGTTTCGTGTTACATGTTGATGATTCTATATTGGTTGATTAAAGATAGAACTACTCCTTTCTATTGTAAATCGTAAATCGTAAATTTTTAAATAAGTTTCTTACCGTACAGAAGTATATCCCCCCTCTATCCCTTTTTTAGATAATACGATTTGCCATAACTGTACATTCCTTGCACGAAAAGAGCCGGCACAACTAAGCAGATAAAATTTCCACATCCTGTAAAAACGTTCATCGTAATCCTGCTTAATTAGGTCCCAGTTTTTGTCAAAATTCTCAAACCAGGCCATTAGAGTCTTATCATAATAAGTTCCAAAACTATGCCAGTCTTCCATAACAAATATATTTTCTATTGCACTTCCGATTTGTTTTATGGAAGGGACATGTGAATTGGGGAAAATATATTTATTTGACCAAAGGTCGGAAGTGACAACCGAAACATTTGAACCAATGGTATGAAGTAAAAATAATCCATCATCTTTCAGCTGGTTTTGAACGGTTTTCATAAAGGTATTGTAATTTTTATACCCTACATGTTCAAACATGCCTACAGAAACAATCCGGTCGAAAAGGTTTTCTTTATCCGGAATAATCTCATTATTTATATCTCTGTAATCCATCAGTTTAATGGTTACTTTTAAACCCCTGCAGATTGATGTTGCATATTGAACCTGTTCTTTGGATACAGTGATCCCTTCAACTTCCACATCGTAATTTTCAGCAGCATATTTACAAAAGCTACCCCAGCCACATCCGATATCCAACACTTTCATTCCCGGCTTCAGGTTTAACTTCCTGCATATCAGATCGAGTTTAGCTTCCTGGGCATCATCCAGATTCTTAGCCTCTTTCCAGTAACCGCACGAATAAGCCATTCGTTTATCAAGCATTTTCTGAAAAAGCACATTTCCAATGTCGTAATGTTTTTCTCCGACTTCGAAAGCTTTTGATTTTTTGCCTGCGTTAACAAGAACTGCTTCTAAATAATGAATATAATTATTCACTGTTTTTACTTTATCCTGTAGCGAAGCACTTAGAATCAGGCAACATAACTCATCAAGTTTTTTTACTTCCCACCAACCATCCATATACGCTTCACCAAATCCCAGTACACCATCACGAAGTACCCTTTTATAAAAATCAGGGTTTTTAACCTGAATATCTGCATCTCCGTTTCCATTTACATGTACCCCCGCTGAATTAAGCAGTGATTTAATCATACCTTCGATTCCCTTTACCATCTTTTCCAATGATTTATGAAAATTCAATTCAATTTTAAAGAAGAATATGTTTTATTCCTGAACATTTGTCCGGGGCATAAGTCATTTTAAACCATCATGTTGCGATCAGTGTTGATATAAATGGATTTCTGTTTTTCTTATACTGTATGGACCCGATTTTTTTGTGAAAATAAAACAAATTACAAGGCGGAAAGTTTAAAAAAGTATTCGATTCGGTTAAATAGACAGGCTGTAGTTTTAAAATGCGTGAAATTCCGGTTTATTGGTTATTGGTTTTTTATTAATTCGCAACATACCATTTTTAAGCTGATTCTTGCTTTTTGACAAACTTTTAAAGGCTCGCTTTCCATTTTATATCCCAGCATATCCAGCAACTTTTCGTTTAACCTGCGATTCTCACCCATATAAGGATGACAATGTATGTGAATGGCCGGATTGAAATTCAACTCAATAATGGCATAATTTTCATTCGTTGCCTCTTGTGTGTAATCCGGAATAATCATATCGAGACCTGTAATTTTTACATTCATTGCCTGAGCAGCTTTTACAGCAATTTTCTTATACGATGCAGGAATATCATCAGTAAAATCTATGCTGTCGCCACCGGTACTTATATTTGAGTTTTCACGTAGAAAAACAGTCTCGTTTTCATCCGGCACAGTTTCAAAATCTTTTCCCTGTGCCTCTAAAAACATCAATTCAGCTTCTCCTGTTTGTATCTTTTCCAGAGGAGTGTGATAGCCTTTTCCTCTCAGAGGATCTTTGTTCTTCTCAACAACCAGTTCACGAATGGTTAGGTAGCCATTGCCTGTTACATTTGCCGGAACCCTGTGCAAAATGCCAACAACTTCGTCAGCCATCACAAACATCCTGAATTCTTTTCCATCAACGAATTCTTCAATTAATATACTCGAATCGCATTCGAATGCAATATCAACAGCTCTTTCAAAAATGCTAATGTCGGTATTGATTTTTAAAATGGTAATGCCTATTCCGAAATTTGTCAGTTTAGGCTTGATCACTACAGCCCGGTCTTTAAAGTACTGGAAACTTGCTTTGGCACTTATTCTGTCCGTGAAATCCAATCCCTTTGGTACCCTGATCCCATGCTCTTCAAGAATTTGTTTCGTAATCACTTTATTCTCCATGATCAATATACTCGCGTAATTGTCGAGTGAAGTTTTAGTGGCCTGTCGAATATATTGTATATTTTCATCCCTTTTTAAACGAATAAAGTTTTCAGACCTGTCGAGAATGTCAAAAGTTATTCCCCTGCGGACAGCTTCCCTGAGAATCAGTTGTGTAGACAGCTCCATATCTTCCAGTCCCTTGAAGTTGAATGTGTTTTGCCTGCTTTGTTCTAAATAAGATTGAGCTAATTCAAGATGGAAAGGGATAAATCCTTTCACTTCCGTTTCGTTGAGAAGGAGTTGAACAGTTCTTTTTTCAGGATGAAGGATCATTTCTTCAGCATATTTCAATGCATTAAAATAGGCAGGATTATCTATTCCAAGTGATGTATAGACATTCTGCATTTCAACTATCAGTTGGCTGGCTTTGTCCCTTGCATTTATAGTCGAACCATCCTCTGTCACGAGTTGTACATTTTCATTCAACCCATAAAGCGAAATGTTTTCAAAATTCGTATTTGCAATATCCTGAAAAGCTGTGGAGAAAGGTTCATTTTCATCCAAAAACAACCCATAAATGGTTAACAAGTGAATAAAGGCAAGCATTTCTGTAGTCAGACCAATCTTACTTAACGGATTAATATCTATAAACCTCACTTCTACATACGAAATGGAATCAGAATCATTGAAGAATTTTGGTCTCACCGAAGCATAAAGTTCTTTGGTGGCTGTTAACTTTCCAACGGTTACCATTTCCTCAATGCTTTGAAGATAACCTTTGGTTGAGAGGTAATCAGGATAAAGATCTACCAGGTTTCCGTAGCCGAAACAACTGCTGCGTAATGATAATCCCCGTGTTTTTGAATTAAAAAAGAGTGGAAAATCACGGCATTTCAACTCATAAGTAGGATCAACCTGAGGACTGCTTCCAAAAATCAATATATAGAGCCAACGAAACCGTAAGAGTTGCCGTGTAACTTTCAGATATACTTCGTCCCGAAAAGCTTCTCTGGATAGTGTCTGTGAGGTTTTTTGATACAACATTGTCAACAGGGTCTCATCGAACGAGATATTGAAATGAATGCCCGAAATAGCCTGTTTTTTTCGCCCGTATTTCTCTGCAAGCTTTTTCCGGTATTCTTCTTCTTCGGAACCACCGGTTGAATATCTGGCAATCGGAATTTTTTCATCCTCTGGTAAAATAGGTGGTATGCTTTGCGGCCACAGATATTCATCTTCCAGTTCAATGCTGACAATATCATGAATGGTTTCAAGAAAACCCAAAGTCTGTTCAACAGAGGGCAATGGAGGGGTAATCATTTCTACCTGACTTTCAGAAAAGTCGGTAGTAATATACGAATGATTTAGTTTATCACCAAAAATAGCCGGATGTGGTGTTTGCGAAATCAACCCTTGTTTATCAATCCGTATATTTTCTTTCTCTACGCCAAACAAGCCTTTTAGCCATATATTCCCTTTCAGTTGAGTAATATCTTTTTCAAATAGTTGTTTTGGGTTCATGTTTATTTTTTATTTCCTACCCCTATGGAGTATAATCGATTGTTTTTTGCAAAGTTAATTCATAATTCAGAATTTAATAAACAGTTTGAAAATAAAGTAATGTTTTTTATAATTTTTATCCTGAAACAGGATTGCTGAATATCCCTGTAACGTCGTTTTTTAAATCGGTAATTTCTTATTTCGTAAATAGTTAAGAAGAACTTCCTCCTTGATTTCAATTCCTTTTTGCTTATGAATAGTTATATTCCGGAATCCGTTTTTATTGATACGATCAATATAGTCATCCGGTTCAATTGCTCCCGACAAACAACCAGCATATATTTCAGCATCTTTACGTATTCTTTCATGTAAATCTCCCTTTACTAACCCTTCTGAAACTCAAAAACTTCCGTTAAGTTTCAATACCCTGTAAATTTCAGCAAATGCTTTGTTTTTATCAGGCATAGATTTAAGACACAATTAGAAACAACTATATCGTATGTATTGTTGACTAATGGGATTTCCTCTATTTCATCCCGTACGAATTCTACATTTTCAAATCCGGGTTTTTTCATTTCTTTTTGCTTTTCAAGCGTGGCTTCAGTAAAATCAATTCCGCTAATAATATGTTTTTAAAATAATAAACTTTGGGTGAAAAAGCAGTTAGCCATTCATCTAAATAAGTACTGAAAAAATAACGTATTTTTGTAAATTATTCTGTAATCCTATCAATACACTACTCTCACATAAAATAGTTGGAGTAAAAATATTTTTCATTCCGATGTTATGTTTTTTCAGTTCAATCGTCATATAAACAAATGAGTCAGGACCGGTTTAAGGCAGAGATAATGCCGATGCGTGAAAAGTTATTCCACATGGCAAAAAAAATACTTGTGGATGAGCAGGAAGCAGAAGATGCCGTACAGGAAGTTCTTCTTAAGCTTTGGCATTCACGTGATTCGTTAGCCAACTACGAGAGTCCGGCGGCTTATGCAACAACAGTACTGAAAAATCACTGCCTGGACAGGTTAAAAGTCAAAAACCGGCAACAGTTACTCGATGATTCGTATAATGGACTGGCAGCAGCAGATAATCCGTATGCACAGTTGGAACGGAAAAACACGGAAGAGGTCATACAACTGATAATTAAAAGTCTGCCCGCGTTACAACAGGCAATTATCCGAATGAAAGACATTGAGGAATATGAAGTGGATGAAATTGCCGGAATTACAGGAACAAATGTGGAAGCTGTGCGGGTGAATCTTTCCAGGGCCCGGAAAAAAGTAAGGGAAGAATATCTTAAATGGACAAAAGAATGAAAATCAGGATAAAAAATAAAATCTCCGTCAGTGAAGCAGACAGGTTGATTGAAAAATACTACGAAGGGCTTACTTCCGTCAAAGAAGAAAAACGCATAAGTGAATTTCTTTTACAAGAGGATCTTCCTGAAAGGTATGCAGTTGAAAAAGATATTTTCGGTTATTTCGGGCAGAAAAAACAGAAAAAGGTTTTCAGTATCTCACCTTTTATCCGCTGGACAGGAGTCGCTGCAGGAATTATATCGGTTGTGTTTTGCCTCCATGTACTTATAAACGCTCATTCAACCAATTATGCCTGTATTGACGGAGTAAAAACAACGAATATGACGGAAATAAAAACTCAGGCACTTGCTTCATTGTTCGGAATGAGCTCAAAAACGAATGAAGTGGAAGAAGGTTTCAAAAACCTTGATAACCATGAATCGGTTGAACAACAACTGAAAATATTTTCGGTAGCAGAACATTAATACGAATTCATGAATATCCTGATGTTTCAGATAGAACGAAAAAAGAAAAATGATATGAGATCTATTAAAAAGTATTTAATCCCGGTATTGCTGGTCATAGTCGGATTTAATCCTACCCTGAAAGCTCAGAACGATTTACAGATAAGCAGGGTTTTTGATCAGTACGGCAATAAAAAAGGATCTGTGATGGTTGAACTGACAGATGAAATGTTGGAGGGATATGATTTCTCGTTATTCAAAAGCATTACCATCTCCGGAAATCCACAGGCAGCAGATTTTATCCGTAAATGCCTTATAAAAGATGAAACCGGGGCAAAGAAAGTAAAACAGGTGGTTGCAAATGGAGTCCTGACTTCCGTTTATCTCCAGCTGCCACGTAAAGGACAACTTTACCGGCTGATATTATTCAACGAGACCTTTACTCCGATAGAAAAAATTACTCTGATTTATATCGAATCAAAAAACGATTCAGAAGATGTATTGAAATTAATTCTAAAAAAGAAGTAAGTATAAACTATTAAAAATTAAACGCTATGAAAAAATTCATTCCATTAATTCTGGGATTCTTAATCGGATGCTTGCCTGTGCTTTCTGCCGAAGGAACACAAAACGATACCACCGTCCATTTTAATAAAAAGCTTATCCAGGTACAGGACAGTGTCGGGCAAGTGAAAATTAAGGTATTCGATACTGATTCTGTTCCATATAAATCTGTTTATGAAGGGATTTTTAGTGACGGTAAAAGTTATGAGAAATGGACTGTCATGGAGGAACTGGGTATTCAGTTGCCTTTTCTGAATAATAAATACAGAAAGTCTCATCACAACTATTCCATGAAGGCTCACTGGTCGGGAATAGGATGGGGTTTTGCAAATATAGCCGATAGGAACAATAATATTAACAATATCAATGGTATATCACTGAAATCAGAATCAACAAATGAATTTTTTATTAATCTGTTTGAAAAAATTCTTCCGGTTTACAGAAATGTCATTGGCCTGACAACAGGGGTTGGTTTCGACTGGCATAATTATTACCTGGATATGAATACCCATTTACTTGAAGTGGATGGGATTACCAATGTGTATCCTGCCCCGGCCGGTATAAATTACGATTACAGCCGGCTTCGAACCTTTCACATTACGGTACCATTATTTCTTGAATGGCAACCAACTTTCGGTAAGAACCATGAACTTTTTGTCACAGGAGGAGTTATCGGAGGCGTTAATACCTTTGCTGACTACAAAATCAACTATGTAGATGCAAATGGAAATACAGTTACAAAAGTTGAAAGCAACGGCTTAAACACTGCCCCTCTATCGCTTGA
>Ga0302265_1001587_pt1 | contig 13121 bp, 17 predicted proteins | sample III_Bog_E1_1_FD_194556 | JGI IMG/M metagenome (GOLD analysis project Ga0302265, IMG submission 194556) | Peat permafrost microbial communities from Stordalen Mire near Abisko, Sweden - III_Bog_E1_1 | ecosystem: Environmental > Terrestrial > Soil > Wetlands > Peat | place: Sweden: Abisko...
GCTGTAACGCCCATATTCGCTACCGCAGCATCCATAGCTTGCGATTGAGCCATAGCTTGAGCAAGTGCGGCTGATAGTGATGGAGCAAGCATTCCAGTCGTGACGTGGCCAGCAGCGCCCGTATCTGAACCTATGCCGCCTTGACCGTCAGCAGCAACGCCGGGAGCGGCGGGAGCCGCAGGCGCGGCAGGCGCGGCAGGCGCGGCAGGCGCGGCGGGAGCCGCAGGAACGCCTACAGGGCCGAGCGGACTTTCCGTTACCGAAGGCGTAGGAGCCAATGAAACTGTCGGAGCGGTAATACTCGATGCATCCGCCGTCGCCATTGCCTGATCGTTGGAATATGTCGGGTCTTGATTTGTAAGTTTACCCGTAGGAGGTGACACGGTAGGAGCCGTCGCGTTCGGATTGGAAAGCGCATTCATATGCGCCGCAGCCGTAGCCGCATCAGCCGCAGCCGCAGCATCGGTATAATGCGAAGTAGGAGAAGCCGCATTTGCTCCTGTTATTCCATCAGTCGTTGTCGCCGGAACGCCCGTAACGCTTCCCGATACAACGCCGGGAGGCGCAACGCTGGTAGTAGGCGCGGTATCCGCAGGCGCAGGACTTGATGGAGCGGTGTTCGCCGTTACAGAGGAAGCGGGAGCGGCGGGAGAGGAAGTCGCAGGCGCAGATGGCGCGGTATCCGCAGGCGCAGGACTTGATGGAGCGGTGTTCGCCGTTACAGAGGAAGCGGGAGCGGCGGGAGAGGAAGTCGCAGGCGCAGATGGCGCGGGCGCAGATGGCGAACTCCCGCCAATCCCCACACCTTCATCCCCAGAAGCCGCAGCGTCCGAGCCAATGCCATTAACGCCAAGACCGCTAGTTGACGGCGCGTTGCCGCCCGATACTCCAGCAGGCGCGGAGCCGCCTCCAATAGGGTTTTGCACGGCAGCGTTTATTGGCGCGGGAGAAGATGGAGAAGCGGACGGCGCTTGCGTCGAAGCCGCAGCCGTAGGCAACGTCGGGTTTGGGATAGCGTTGCCATTCGGCGTAAACGGACTTGCGCCCGGCTTGATCGGGATTGTCGAAGCCGTTGGCACAGTCCATGACGGGATTTGAACCATGCCATAGCCGGGGAGATAGACCGATCCGCCAGGGGCGCGTTTGATCCTCTTGGCGATCATGATGGCTTGGCGCATGGCCTTGTCAGGATCAGTCGGGAACATTGGGCTTACCCTTCGCCTTGCTCATGGCCTTCAGCTTCTCACTTTCCAGCGAGCCCTTCGCATCCCGATCCGCAACCTTATGCTCTCCATCAAACGCCATATCGCCCTGATGCTGCGCCAAATCCACCGCCTTGTGCATGTTCTCATGCTGTTGCGTGCTGTTGTGGATCATAATCTCTTTCGCCAAATTCATCGTCGCCAAATGCTCGGCACTCGAACGGTCTGCTTGCTCATTCCTGGCGCGCAACGCCAAATCCGCCTGATCCACGTCGGCAAGCTTGGCCTTCGTATGGGCGTCCATCAAAGCTGTTTTGGCCTTGACGATATCGAGCGGCTGCGTCCCGCCGTCTCCCTTGCCCATATCCATTTGCAGACGAGACTTTTCAAGGTCAATCTTACCCTTGACCTCATCCGACTTGGCTTGAGCCATAATGCCCTTTGCCTTCGCCTCGTCTAGTTTGGCCTGACCCTCTTGCTGCATCTTGGTAAGCTCTGGCGGCGGCTGACCCATCGCGCTCGGGGGAGCCATGAACTGTTCGGGATTGCTAAAGCCTAGCGCCTGAATACAAGCCCGGTCAATCGCAATCGGATCGTACAGCGAAGGCGATTGAGCCTGCAATTCTTTCAGCGCCGCCAACTTCATAAGACGCTGTATCTGAGACGCCGTGTTCGGATCGGCTTGCGGAACCAAATTGCAATCGTCCAAAGCTTGTAAGAACGTATCCTCATCCCACTTGCGCGTCGGCTTCCTATTTTTCTGCCAGAAGCTTTCGGGATGCTCTCGGAAGCACTCAGCCAAGAGTTGCAATTCCGTCGCCTGCGAGGCGTGCATCCGCTTATGAACGCTGTTCAAAATCTTGGTTGCGCCTTCGATCAACGCAAGCGTGGTTCCCACCGGAGCATCAGATTTGCCTTCTCCGACCGGCATTTCCGCCGTTCCGCCGACGCGCTGGCCTGTTTCGACCATGTTTTCAATCAACGCCATCAACGAAGGCGCGGACTGCATATTGTAGGGAAGCGGCATTACCGCTTCATTGATCGGCAGTCCATTTGTTTTGACCTTGGCCGCGCCGCCTGGAGGAACGCGAAGAATGTTTGTGTCTTGCCTCATTCCCATATCGGCGATCAAAAAGCCGGGGAAGTTGGCATACATGCCCAAGTCCAACAACTCACGCCAAGCGGCTGTTACCGCCATAGTCGTGTTGCCAAGAATGTTGAGCAGGCCAATATCGTAGAAGCCAAAACCGGGAACGAACGTATATTTAACGAACGTGTCTTTCGCTTCCGGCAGTTCCTTCGTGTCCTCATCGAAATTGCGGACAATCGCCAAAATCTCTTTCGTCGAAACATCAATCGTCACGCGATACGGAATTTCCAATCCCGTGATCTTGCCTTTAGATTTGTGTTCAAAACTAAGAATATCAAGCTCGCAATAGCACTCGTAAATTTCACGATCCCGATCATCGGGACGCATTGATGTTTCTGTTACGCCCTGCTGCGCCATCTTCTCGCGCTTGACCGCATCGCGCTCTGCCATCATCGGCGTATGCAAATCTATATCGCGATAGACGCCTAGAATTTGCAAACGCTTGACGGTCGAAGGCTTCATCATCACGCGATGAGTTACGCGCTTGGCGTTGCGCAAATCTGTCGCGTCATTGTTGACGATCAAATCCTCTGCGTCCACATGCTCACTGACAGGGCGATTGCGGAGTGGGCAGGAATAGACTTTCTTGAACGCCGTGCCGCCAAAGCCGAGCATCAGCAACATGCGGTCTGTATCGGGGTAGTATTCTGTAGCCGTGACTGTTAGATAATGATTGAAGTCTTTTTCAAGCGCGTTCGCCAGCGTGTCTTGGTTGACGGTTCCGTTATTGCTATCATCGCGGATTTTAGCCGGCCCGTCAGTCGGAAGCATTTCGGATCGGGCGTTGGCCTGAAACCTAAGCACGGCCTCTTGCAAAAGGGGATGGCGAACTTTGCTCATTCCTTCGACGGGAGCGCCGTCTGCTGGCTGAGACCCGCCTGGGCTTTCCAGACTTAGCCCGAGCAGGCGAATACCTTTTGCGCGTTCCTCGATCCAATCCTTGCGGCTTGTAATATCGTCCTCGATACCGCGCATTAAGTCTTCGGCGATGCGCCCTAGTTCGAGTTTGTCGATATCGTCAACTAGGTTATCGAACCATCCAATTTTGCGCTTGGGTTCATCGTTGATCGGCTTGCCGTCCAGGCTGATCGTTATCGAGCCGTCCGCGTGTTCGATCTTGATGACGTTGCCGTTGTCATCAACGATAGGCTTATCGCCGCCATTATCTCCGGTTTCCTCGATGATAACGTCAGGGCCGAGGTCTGGAGTTTGCGGTTGAGGAAACGGTGATCTGATATTTGGCGATAGGCCGGGAGTTAGGGACAACTGTTTTATCCTAAGTACAATACATCAGAAGGTGTACGCTCACGCATTTCTATTTCATTCAGATATTCCAAGAATCTACGCATAGTGTCCTTTAAGAACCTTGGCTTAGTCCCCTTGGGAAACTTCCTATGGCTTGCCGATACCTTTATCAGCTCGTCCAAATCAGGATCGTCGGGGAACTTTTCACGCCATTCGTCCACATCTTCTCGCGTCAAGGCAACCCATGATCGGTCAAACCCCGGCGGCGGGGTTTGAAGACCAAAGAAAATAACAAGTTGAAGACTTTCTCTAGTCTTGCTCATTTCCTCATACTGCATACAAAGGAGGGGGAGAACGCCCAATATGTCTCATACTCTCGCCAATCTCCGCAAGACGCTCTGGCGCTCTCGTAAGCAAACCCGCATCGCGAAGAAACCTAAGCGCCTGTGAACACGTATCGACAAGATCGTCATGCTTTCCCTTTGGAAAGGTCCGAACCTGACTAATCACCATCTCAGCCCATTCTTTATCCGGCGCATGAACCGTGCCATCGGCGAAGATATGCTGCACACTATACAGCCGAGACAGCTTGTCGCCGCCCTTCGGATCGATCAACTGCACGCCAAATTTTTCGTGTCCGACCGCTCGGCGAAGCTCTTGCGCAAGACTTATCCCCGCCGCCTTGCTTTCGACGAGTAGCAAATCGACCGCAAACCGCTTGCAGTCTTTCGAGACTTGCAAAACCAAATCAGGGAACTCAAGCCTCTTTTGCCATGCGTAGAGCATGATAACTTGCGGGGTTTTCTCGCCATACTCGCGCGGCTCAAGCTCACTCAATCTACCATATCGACTTGAGGCTTGCGTCGCAACCGCTGTCCGCTCAGACGAAAACACGCCCCAAATCGTCATCGCGCTAAAGTCGTTTTCCTGCTTGGTCGTGTAGGCGGTATCGAGCGAGGCGCAGACAAAATCCAGCGGCGGATATTTGTCCTCTGTCCAAAGCTGCCACCATTCGTCCTTGATGACGCCGCCACCGCGAGGCGCAGGCTCTTGGGCGAACTGCGCGGCTGCACCATATGGTCCTAGCGAAGCCTCATCACGATTTACTACGTCGAGCGGAAACCGCTCTGGGAAAAACAATTCGCCCTCGACCTCGCGCGGATCGCACGTTCCCAACAGCGTCGGGCCAGCTCGGCGCGGATCGAACCGCATCGGCAACATCACATGATCCCAAAGGCCGGGCGTCTTTTTGTTTAACTCGTCTAGGATGACGCCAGATATGTCTCCTTCGTGAAGGCGCTGCATAATGCAAATAATCACGCTTTTTATCGGATCGTTAAGGCGCGTCGGGATGGCTTCAAGAAAGTTGTTCACTTCCGATTGCATCGAAACTTCTGACGTGGCGCTCTCGACCGAATGAGGATCGTCAATCATCACGTAATCGGCTCGAATGCCTGTCAGCGAGCCAATGGCGGTTGCAATGCGAAAGCCCGTCGCCTCGTTGGCAAAGTTCAGCTTGCCGCGTTGATCCTGACTGATCTTGACCTTATCGCCCCAACGAGCTTGAAACCAATCCGACGTAACCAGCGTCCGCATTTTGTAGGCGTCGCGAGCGGAAAGATTTTCAATCTTATGAGCCGCGCAAAGAAAACGCATGTGCGGCTTGTTTCGCGGCCCCCAAACCCAGGCCGGAAAGAACACGTTGAGCAGGAGGCTTTTCATACCGCCTGGCGGCAGATTGATTAGCAGGCGGTTATATGGCCTCCCGTTGACTTCTACGCCTTCGTCAATCGCCTCCAGGTGTTCGGCGATCATGTCCAAATGCCAGTTGTGGACATAAGGCGCGGACGGTTCTAGGACGTGCCATGCGCGTTTGATGAAGTAGACGAGCGATCTTTCGCATCGGTCGCGTTCTAGGTCGAATAGCATTCGGGTTGGATTGACGCCGAACGGAAGTTCAATCTTGGACAAGCTTCACAGCCGCATTTCGTTTAGTCTTAACCCTGAGATTGTATGTCGGATCGTTTCGCCAATACGATTCCTTAGCCGGATGAACCGTGCCATCTGGCATAAACTTTTTAGCGCAATAGGATTGAACCCATTTATGGCTAACCATGCGCTTCGCAACGCTATCGTAAAGCGGCATGTTTGGATCGCGCCAGTCTAAGCGAGTGTCAGGTGGAAGTCGGCGCAAATCTAACAGGCCCCAGAATGTGATGCAAGGCGGTAGCTAATGCGGCTAGAGATACGCGGGAGAGAAGGGCGGATTTCATCACACTCCCCAATTCTTCGGATCGAACGGATCATGCTTTGGCTCAAAGCTATCAGGGCCAGATGGCTCGGCAGTTTCAAACGTATTGCCTTCGCCATAGACCACGACCGCATTGCGACGAACTTCCTCTGCCGTTTTATCGCCGCCCACCATGAAACCAGGACCGACTGCCGACATTGTAATCACCTCTTGCGTAGGCTTTCCGTACATATCCCAGCCGGTCAATACATATTCGCCAGTCATATGCCTCAGGAGCATATCACGAATCTCTTTACTCATTTCTCTGCCTCCCTCAAGACAGACCGCAGTCGAAAGATCATCGGCCTGCCAGCAACCGCGCTACCGAGGCCGTGCGTGTTTGCGATTGCCGGCGTCGCGAACGAGACGGCAATCGCTAAGGCGAGATAGTTCACGGAAACGGCGCGAATACTCATCCGACGCTCCCAGATATTGCGCCAGTCGGCATACGAAATCGAAAGCGTTTCGATTTGCTCGACAAAATCTTCCCGATGATAAAAGCCTGTTCTTTTTTCAGACCATCAACGGTCATTTTGAAACCGTTAGGGCCACGAACGCACCAAGCGCCAGGACCAGCATCATGATCTCGCGAACAAAAATACGGGTCTACGTCACTCATAGGTAGTTCACGGATTAGGCGCAGCAGGCGCGGGCGTCAAAGCCGCGATCTCCGCATCCACCTTCGCGCCTTCGGCCTGGATGGTCGCCTTGATCGCATCGAGCGCGGTCGGATCAGCGCCAGCAGCTTGAGCCGCAGCCTGAGCCGCCGCAACCTGAGCCTGCAACGCCGCGAGCGTCGCCGGAATGCCCTGGACAATTGCGATCAGCGCGTCGATTTTGGTATCTTCGGCCGCGACGGCGGCAGCGATATCGGATGCAGTAGCCATTAGTTTCTCCTGTCGAATTAGAATTGCCACAACGCCGATTAGCGTTAGGATATCATATATCATTCCTCGTGCTCGATCACAGGGCCGCCCAACTGCGCCACAGTCTCACGCAACGCTCCCTCCAACGCATCAAGCTGTTCGTCCGTCAACGTAGAAATGTCAAGCTTGCGCGTATGTTCCACCTTGACCGTGGACGTGCTTTCAACCGTGGTTTTGTCGCCATATTTCTTAGGAGACATGCGGCCCAGAACCCATTTGCGGGCATCCAATCGGATTTGCGTGCGCCTGATCGCCTCGCCGTTTTCCTCATATCCGACCGCGCCTTTGCCCTCTCGCTCCATCCAATCGTTTATGGCATTGTCCGATATATCAAGCATTTCATCAAAGATGGCGTCAGCTTGGGCTTCCCGCGCGCGTGCATACTGCTCACGGAAATTGTGGTTTGCTGGATTTCCGAGCCATCGCATGACAGCGGAAACGCTCGGCATAAACTCGTCTTTGCAGATTGATCGTAGGCTTTCGCCGTTCGCAATCCGATCACATATTTCGTCTGCAATTATGTCTGTGTAATCAGATTTACGCGGCATGGTTCCACGGGTCGCCTACAATCGCTTGCGGAACTGCATATTTATGCGCAACGCGCCACCAGAAGCCATATGCTCTGAAATAATGCGGCTTGTACGTTGGATTTGGCCTACAAGCCGGCGCGACAAAATATCCAAACTGTCCGGTCATAAGATTTACTCACGGATCGAACGGAAAAGAAAGACGGTCATCATTGTGCGACATAGCGCACGCGAGAGTATCCGACATGGAAACCACGATATTATCTCCACGCAATCTATCATTTTCCTCTCTCAAAGATTTAATCTCCGCATGCAGAGCTTCGACAGTTTGCGCGAGAAGTTCGTAGCTTGCGCGATAATCACGCGCTGGAGTTGATAGCATCAGGTTCATTTGTTTTTCCCTCGATAGGTCTAACATGACCGCCTGCGATACGTTTAGCCTTACGCGCCCATTCTGCGGCTGTTTCTTCGTCGAGAACGCGGGCTATTTCGCGATAAGTTCGGCGATGAGATGGCAACACCCAGTTTGGGATTTCAATCGATCTTGCGTGCATACTTGCGTACCAAGCACTTTTACGCTGTCCTTCAAGTTCAGGATTGTTCCGTCTTGCAATACATCTTTCGGAATAAGCTTTTAGAGCCGCTTCGGAATATTTAATTCGAGGCTCAAAGCCTTCGACGATATGCCATACAAGTTTTTTCTTACCGGCTATATTTACTAATGTTGGATGTTCGGTTGATACGACTACGCCTGATTTTTTCATTTTATACAACATTAAACAAACTAATTTATACGGCTGATTTACGATTACGCTGATTTCTGCGGAAGTTGTTGCGCCGCCTCGAATGGCGGAAAGGACTTGATCGCGCGTCATGATAGGCGCAATTCGGCTGTCATGGTAAGCCTGTTTTTCACAAATTTTTCAGTCATTGTCAATTGTCCTTCGAGGCGTCGTTTTGAAATGATTAGCGAGCTTGTAGAGGGATTTCAGCGCGAGGTCGCGTTCGGATGATGCAGGGTCGCGATCTTCAATGGTTAGGCGATCCATAATTCCGATTGCAATTCTGGAATTTAATGCGTGTTCGGCGTCTTTTCGGCGTTGGATGGCGAGTGCGTTTGCGGCGGCGATTTGATCTTCGGTTTTGCCTTCGCCGGTTCCGGGGCCTCTATCGGGAACGTTGAGATCGAGGGATTGCTGATAGGCTCGGGTCATTTCGTGCCAGAGGTTGCCCGCGAGCCATAGCGGCGTTCCCAGTCCGCTGCAATATCGCCCTAGGGCTGTACCCGCCCGCTCGCTACGCGGGTCGCTGACGCCCCTTCTGTGCGGCTGGGCTAGGACGACAGCCAGCGTCTCGACTTCGGTCTGTGCGGCCTCCGCAGAGGCATTGAAACGTTCGTGCGAAAATCCCGAAATTCGAGTTTGGGTTGGCCGATCCGGGTTGGATCGTCGGACGATGTGGCGTGACCGCTCGCCTGGGCGGCAGATGGTGATGTTTGGACTGGCGCTCATGAGGGCGTCTCCTAGCACGAATTGAGACTGTCCGATTTCGTGGGATGAGGCAAGCGCAGCTAATAATTAAGGCCGAATGAAAAATTAAGCCGAACTGCCCCTCGAAAGCTTCCTTCCTTAGACACACTTTTTGAAGCCTATAGACGTGAACATAATATGAACATACTCAAAAATAGGAGTAGTAATGGAATATAGGAATATATACTTATAAACACATTTTTGTATGAAAAATCAATAATTTGTACAGTTTTTCTAAAGCGGAATATAGCTAATTGTTTTAGGAACAAACTCCTATGTTTGCAATGTAAACATATTCGTTAGACCACTCGCGGGAACTTAGAATGGAAAATAGGTCTGCTATATCACGCGATTGGTAATTATCTAATGCAATTAATTAGTCAAAATCAATGGGTTGCAATGATTTGTTCACTCTTAAGAAAAATTTGCTCAGGCACTTTTTCAGTTGTAACATCAACGATTTAATGACTTTGCGATGATGTTGGCGTATTTTTGAGCCTGTAGCGATGGACGGGACGGCCATATCCGAGTGGAGAAATAGACTGAACCTCGATCAAACCGTCCGCGACGAGCTTATCGACCGCCTTCTTTAACGCCGATGCGTTCATCCATCGGAGGGTGCGCAACACCTCAGATCGCGTTATCTCGCCCTTATTACTGATAAGGATAAAGACGGATTCCACCTCCATAAAAGGAGTATTTTTCTGTTTTTCAATAAAAGCAAACCCCAAGTCATTGCATAGCTGTTTCGCCGCCTCCCTCCCAAAAATGGCGCGGCATTCCGCAATGAGCATAACTTTTGTTTTAGTGTCCAAACTTTTGTAATCTTCTGTCATGGCGATTGTCTCCTTTTTACAGGTCAATCTCTACCATAAAAAAATATCGCAAAGAAGATATTTTTACGAAAAAAACGCTTGACCTCCACCGCAGACGGGGTTAGACCGTTATTCATCGGACGAATTTAAGGAGAGAGGAACCTTAGCCATGAAAACCTACACCATAACCGACATTGACGGTTCAAATCCCCGCCAAGTCACATTGGATGAATTCATGGCTATTCATCGTGCCAATGTCGCGCGCGTCTCCCCCATAGCCAATGCGTTTCGCAGAGGAAATCTGAAAGAAACAGAAGCCACACAAAATCGCGTCAAATCTGGAAGGTAAGAACCCATGATGAACCTAATCGACTACTTCGCCGACATCGAATTTCGCCTATACCAAATCGAACAGGACTTAAAAGGAGGAACCGCCATCATCGACGCCAGCGACTTATCCGGCAAGGAAAAGACCGACGCCCTGGCCGATTGCGCCCGCGCCCTGCACCATGTCATCCGAGCGCACGCTAACTCGCAAGGCGTGACACTTACCGCCATGTTTCCGAATATCGCCGAATTGGTAGAAGGAGTTTGAACATGCTTACAACAACCCTAAAACGCATTCGCGCGCATGGCCCGTGCGGGGACGGATGGAGAAAACTTCTAACCGGGCTTGGCAAAACATCTGCGGATGATGAACCCCTTCCATACGCCGAAATCCTACGCATCAACGGCTTGGATGACGCGATATGGTGTTGCCGAGCCGAACCGCAACACGCACGCGAATGGAGATTGTTCGCGGTATGGTGCGCGCGTCAGGTGCAGCATTTGATGACTGACGAACAGTCGATTGCGGAAATTGATGTAGCGGAACGACACGCTAACGGCGACGCGACAGATCGAGAATTATATGCTGCGGATGCTGCTGCGCGGGATGCTGCGTGGAATGCTGCGCGGAATGCTGCGTGGGCTACTGCGGATGATGCTGCGTGGAATGCTGCGTGGAATGCTGCGTGGGCTACTGCGGATGCTTCTGCGCGGGCTGCTGCGTGGGCTACTGCGGATGCTGCTGCGCGGGCTGCTGCGTGGGCTACTGCGTGGAATGCTGCGTGGAATGCTGCGGAGGATGCTGCGGAGGATGCTCAATCTAAAAAGTTTCTCGAAATAGTCGGAGGATAAATTATGTCAAACGAACTCACTCCATCCCTATCCGGACTGATCGCCGCGTTCGCATGGGACATTGCCGAGCTTATGCTTGCGTTGTGCGCGGCGTGCGGAATTGGCGCTGTTATCGCGTGGTGGCTGCTGTGAGCGCCGGCCATACGCCGGGGCCGTGGCGCTTCGAGTTGGCAATCGGACCGCATGGCCAGAAATGTTATCACACCATAAAATGCAACGAATACGATTATGTAGCTTCAACTTGGGGGAAACCACATGAGGCCAACGCCCGCCTAATCGCCGCTGCGCCCGAACTGCTGGCGGCGCTGAAGGAACTACTGGAATCATACGAAAGACAAATGCATTCGGAATACGATTTCCCAGGTAGCCCTTGGAGTGCAGAAAGGGACAATGATACAGAAGCTTTAAATGCAATGAAGGCCATCGCCAAAGCCGAAGGGAAATAATCTACCCCTTCCACCTAAAACTAACGAGAGGCCGGCCTACCCCTTTGGTTTCCTGCCTCTCGACAATTCCGGCCCCCGCCAAATGGTTTGTGATATTCTCAAGATCGCGCCCATTTATATGCCGGATGGCGCGCAGCAATTGCGACCTAGTGATAACTCCAGCATCTCGAATTTCTTTCTTAACGTCGTTTAGCTCGGCTTCATATCCTGACTTAGCCATCATATTCTCAGCCGCGTCGCTCATGGATTTTGCGCTCGATACCGCCCAAGCCGCGCCCCATTGCATGTCCACAAGTTCAAGCTCGGCATAAGCGCCGGCTCGGCTGACCGCATGGATACCACCTAGACGGATCGAATATTCGTACACACGGCCCCAGAGGTCGCCGTACTTGGCTTCCGTCACAACCTCATTGACCTGTTTTTTGAAAGCCTTCACCGCATCCCGCACGCCATACGCCCATTCGAGCTTGCGCTCGGGAACTTCGACGTTCGGCGAGAACACGCCAAGTACATTACCCAAGCTACCGCCAAGCGCCGGAACAATCCCATGCAAGCAATCAATTACAATCTGCGGAACTGGTATTGTCTCTATATCCTCGTCCTCATCACAACGAGGCGCAGCTTCCGCGATCAGAAATCGGTTCATAAAGCCGTCCGCAGCGTCCGCATTCTGCAAGGTCGCGTAGAACTTCTCAGGCGTGGATGCACCTAGGATCGTCAGGGACGGGCTCCTGACAGGCACGGAAGCCGACTGTGCCCTATGCGTCGTCATGAAGGCGTCCTTGCCCATTGTTCGCGACCATAACTCCAGCAAAAGCGGCTTGATGGCCTGTTCATGGGTTGAAGATCGCCGGTGCGAAATCCGGCTCATCAAATTTGCGCCGAGTTCGTCAATAATCGCGACACAGCACGGGTTATCCACCATCATGCTTTCAAATCCCGAAACAGCAAAAGACTTCCCGGACTGACGCAGCGACGGCATGCCAGCCGCCTTGAAAATCTCCCCAGGCGCGGACAATGGGCGATCCTTGCCGACGCCTGTTTTGGCGAGCATGGCTATGTAAAGGTTCATCGCCGTCGCAGATGCGGAATAGAGATGGCGTCCGCAAATGGTCGATATGATCGCGGTTGCGGCGGCTACGGCTAACGGACGATTTGGCATAGGACTTGTCGCCAAAATCCAATTGGCGATTTCGGAAAGCAGACCGACAGGCTTTGCCCAATCGACGGACGCGCCAAGATCGATGACGACGGGATCGGGCTTTTTGGCGCGAGCGCCCGACATGGCGGCGGCGGCTTCTACAACCGTGACGGGGACCTCTATATCGCGTTCCGGCTTCTGGCGAGGCTGTAGGCGTCCCTTGGACAACCCGGATCGGATTGTGGCGTTCGTCGCCGGCCATCCGTCCTCGCGCGCTAGGCCGCATGCCAAGGCCGCGTTGCGAAGCGCCGAGACAATATCGGCCTCTTGAAGATACCCGCCGCCCACGAGCTGGCCGAGCGAGAATGCAGCCTTGTTGAGCGTGTCGTTTCGTCCGCCCTTGCCGCAGGATGCGACCTCGCGCGTTTCGGCGTCGAGCGCCGCTTGCGCCCATGCTTCGATAGCCCGCGTTGGCGCGCGGATCGGCACCACGGATGACGGCTGGAAATCAACCGGAACAGGCCCACCAAGCGCCTCGATTAGCGCGACGGCGAATGTCTGTTCGACCTCGCTGGAAACCTCTGGCAGATCGGCAAGCGAAAACGTCGCCGGCGTCTCGCCTTCCCAATCAAACTCTGACCCGTCAGGATGAACGCCAAAGGCGACGAATT
>Ga0302265_1001612_pt1 | contig 12971 bp, 7 predicted proteins | sample III_Bog_E1_1_FD_194556 | JGI IMG/M metagenome (GOLD analysis project Ga0302265, IMG submission 194556) | Peat permafrost microbial communities from Stordalen Mire near Abisko, Sweden - III_Bog_E1_1 | ecosystem: Environmental > Terrestrial > Soil > Wetlands > Peat | place: Sweden: Abisko...
TCGGAAAGCACAGACCGAAGCCCCGTTCACAGCGCCGGCCACCCCTTCCGTAAAGGGGACGAATGACTGGTGAGTTAAAAACCGCAACAACAAAATCGTATGGAAAAAGCAAAATCAAAAAACGCATCCGCAGAACCGGTTCAATACCGTGAAAACCCCCGCACCAATGAAAAGATTGATGCGTGGATCAAGGCCAATCCCGACCAATTCAAATTCTTTGATGAACTGCCCCACGAACGCGCCGTCCGCAAACTTGTTTTGAACGAGGTTCAGAAATACGAGCGGATGCAGAAAATGAACAGCGGCATCGTGCAGAAGCTCGACAATGATCCTGAAGCGAAGCAGGCGTTTGAGACGCTGTTGAAGCGGTTGCCGGAAGACCAGCGCGAGCGGGCGACGGCTTCGATTGCCCGCCACGTTTTTCGCCTTACCAATCCGCGCGAGGAAAATGGCAAAGCGCAGACACAAGGCGCGGGAGCGGGCAGACGCATGGCGGTATAAGAATTTGCGCGGGTCAAAGACTTGCGGCTTTTGCTACGGCGTGGCGCTCCGTTCCCCGTTCCAGCGGCGACCTGCGCGCCCAGCCTACAAAAGCCGTAAGACTTTGCCTTTCCGCTTTGAAGCAACCAAGGGCTTTCGATGCCGTCGCTTGAAGTGAACCGCGACCGCATCGGACGACATTTATTTATTTCTGGAAATAATTTTAGGTTGAGCTAATTTTTTATGGCGTCGAAACGACCAAGCGCAAAAACTGATGACGAGCAGTTAAATTTATTTTCATTCAACCAAAATAATTATGACAGCAATCACACTGACTCAATACGGCAGAATGGCGGAGAAGCACTGGCGCGAATTTCTCCCGAACCTGGTGCAAGAAATGGAAGCCAAAGGAATCTTGGAGGAGATGCTGCTGGAGGCGGAGGAGAAAACGGCGAGCGAAATGCACGACCTGACCATGAAGTTTCAGAAGCAAGGCTCAACGGCGCAACAGGCGCACAACCGCGCTTGGGAAATGGTGCGGGAGAAATACATTCTCTTGACGCCGGAGAGCGAGTAATCCGCAACCAGAACAATTATCGGATTTCCCCCGCCGATGGCGTTGGCACTGGTTCGCTCAAGGAAAAGTGCCGCGTCAATCTTGCCGCGATAAAACTGGTTCGCAAACTTCAGGCGGAAAACCGCCCGGCCACCCAAGAAGAAAAATCCGCGCTCGTGCGCTATGTCGGCTGGGGTGGATTGCCGCAGATTTTCAGTCCGTCAACCGACTGGCAGGCCGAGAATCTGGAACTTTCCAATCTGCTTTCCGAGGATGAATTTCGCGCCGCCCGCGCCTCGACGCTTAACGCCCATTACACATCCGGCGAAGTCATCCACGGAATGTATGCGGCATTGGAGCGATTGGGATTCAAAGATGGCCGCATTTTAGAACCGGCTTTCGGCATCGGCCATTTCGTCGGCTTCATGCCCGCCGCGATTCAATCTCAGTCCGCCATCACCGGCATCGAGATTGATCCGCTCACCGCGCAAATCGCCAAGGCACTTTACCCCGACGCGGACATCCGCAACGAGCCGTTCGAGAAGGCAAAACTGGCGGACGGATTTTTTGACGCCGCGATCTCAAACATCCCCTTTGGCGATTACAAACCGTTTGACCCGAAGTTCAACAAGCAGGGATTTTTGATTCACGATTATTTCTTTGCGGCAGGATTGGAAAAAGTCCGCCCCGGCGGACTCGTGATGTTCATCACTTCGCGCGGCACGATGGACAAGATTGACCCCACGTTGCGAAAACATATTTCCGACCGCGCCGATTTGATTGGCGCAATCCGACTGCCCAACACGGCTTTCAAGCGCAACGCCAATACCGAAGTCACCGCCGATGTTGTCATTCTCAAAAAGCGCGGTAGCAAGGAAGCTCCGCGCGGTGAGGCGTGGAAAAAAGTTGTTCCATATACGACGACCAAGGGCGAAGTCATTTCGATCAACGAGTATTTCGTCGAGAACCAGCACATGATGCTCGGTGAAATGACACTTGAAGGGCGGATGTATGGGCGCAATGAACCAACGCTGGTCAGCGACGGCAGGGACATCAAGACCGCACTGGCCGAAGCCATCAAGCATCTGCCCCAAAACATTTATCAAGCCGCCGAGCGGCCCAAGATTTCAACCGCACCAGAGCAGGCCATCCCCGCGCCCGGCCACGTCAAACCAAATGCCTACACGGTTCACGATGATCAAATAGCCATCCGCGAAGGCGACAAGTTGATTCCATTGCCGCATCTGGCAATTCAGACAAAACTTCGCATCCGTGGATTGATTAAGGTGCGTGATGCCGTGCGCCAATGTCTGCGAACACAGCTTGACGATGCCGCCGAGGAAGACATTCAACTGGCGCGCACCCAACTCAATCAGGCATACGACCGATTTGTCGCCCGTCATGGGCCGGTGTCCGACCGTGTGAACGCGCTGGCTTTTCGCGGCGACCCGGATTTGCCGCTATTGTTTTCATTGGAAAACTACGATTCGGAAACGAACAAGGCGGTCAAGACGGCGATTTTCCGTGAGCGCACCGTCCAGCAGCAGAAATCAATCACATCCGCTGAATCGCCAAAGGAAGCCGTCATCATTTCACTGAATGAAAAAGGCCGGGTTGATTTGCAACACATGGCCGCGCTGTTGCGCCGGCCAGCCGAAGAATTTTTGCCTGAATTGAAAGGTGTCCTTTATTTGAACCCGCAGTCGCGCGAATGGGAAACCGAAGACCATTATCTTTCCGGCGATGTCCGCGAAAAACTTCAAACCGCCGAAGTCGCCAGCGTCAACGAAACCCGCTTCCACGAAAATGTCGAGGCGTTGAAGTCGGTTCAGCCGGAAAATTTATCGGCCACCCAGATTGATGCGCGGCTGGGCGCGTGCTGGATTCCAGTGAAGGATGTTGAAGCGTTCGCCCAGGAATTGCTCGGCGCGGAGGACGTGACCATCCGGTTCACGCCGCAACTCGGCACTTGGACGGTGCAAGCTGGTTACATGGCGAAAGGTTCGGTTGCCAACACGACTGATTGGGGGACGAATCGCGCATCGGCCTTGGAACTTGTGGAGGATGCCCTGAATTTACGGACGCCGACCATTTACGACAAGATTCGGGACGGTAACAAAGACAAGCAGGTTGTAAATCCGAATTCGACGGAGGCGGCGCGCGAAAAGCAGCAGAAAATCAAAGACCGATTCCGGGAATGGATCTGGCAGAACGACGAACGACGCGAACGGCTCGTCCAAAAATACAACGAGGAATTCAACTCCGTCCGGCTGCGTATATTCAACGGCGCACACCTCACGCTTCCGGGAGCAAGCCACACCATCCAATTGCATCTGCACCAGAAGTCGGGCGTCTGGCGCATCCTGCAAACCGACAACACGCTGCTCGGCCACGTTGTCGGCGCTGGCAAAACTTTCACGATGGTTGCGGCGGGCATGGAGTTGAAACGGTTGGGGCTGGCGCAAAAGCCAATGTTCACCGTTCCCAACCACATGCTCGGCCAGTTTTCATCCGAGTTGCTCATGCTTTATCCGAGCGCAAACATTTTGGCTGCGACCAAGGAGGATTTTGAAAAGGACAAACGCCGCGAGTTGATGAGCCGCATCGCTACCGGCAATTGGGACGCGATCATCGTTACCCACTCCGGCTTTGAAAAAATTCCAATGTCCGAAGAAACCAAGCGTGAATTTTTCCAGACCCAGCTCGACGAGTTGGAACAGGCGATCAAAGAGCGGAAGGAAGACAGCGGCAGCCGGCGCACGGTCAAGCAACTGGAGTCCGCCAAGAAAAAGCTGGAAACCAGACTGCAACTGCTCTGCGCCGAGGACAAAAAGGACAACACGCTCACCTTTGAGGAGCTTGGAATTGACCGGCTGTTTGTGGACGAGGCGCATTTTTTCAAAAATCTTTTCTACGTCTCAAAAATGACGCGCATCGCGGGCTTGCCGCAAACTTCATCGGAGCGCGCCTTCGATATGTTTTTGAAAGTTCAATACATCCAGAAGGTCAATGGCGGCGGCGGGGTGGTTTTTGCGACGGGAACGCCGATTGCTAACAGCGTGGCCGAAATGTTCACGATGCAGCGGTATCTGCAAATGGTAACGCTCAACAAGCAAAAGCTGCATCATTTCGATTCCTGGGCGGCGACGTTCGGTGAGCCGGTGACGGCAATGGAGCTTGCGCCGGACGGCGCAGGCTACCGGCTCAACACGCGCTTTGCGCGTTTCATCAATGTGCCAGAGTTGATGCAGATGTTTTGTCAGGTCGCGGACATCCAGACCGCCGACACGCTGAAATTGCCCATTCCTGAAATGCAGACCGGCAAGCCGATGATTGTCCGCGCACCGTCCACGCCAGAACTGAAAGAGATTGTGAAGGGACTGGTTCAACGTGCCGAGGCCATCCGCAGCGGACGAGTTCCGCCCCAAGATGATAATATGCTTAAAATCACTTCCGAGGGACGGAAGGCGGCTTTAGATTTGCGTGTGCTGAACCCGCACGCGAAAGACCAGCCAGAAAGTAAAATCAATCTTGCGGCAGACAGGATTTTTGAAGTCTGGAAGGACACTCACGAAAACCGATGCGCCCAAATGGTTTTTTGCGATTTGTCCACGCCTTCAAAACTGCGCCGACAATTTTCCGCTTACGATGACTTGAAGACAAAGTTGGTTGCGCGAGGAATTCCTGCCGAGCAGATCGCATTCATGCAGGAATTTGACAGTGATGTGCAAAAGCACATTTTGTTCAAGGACGTGCGTTCGGGAAAAATTCGCATCCTGATGGGCAGCACGCAGAAGATGGGCGCGGGAACAAATGTGCAGGAACGTCTTGTTGCCTTGCATCATCTCGACGCCCCGTGGCGTCCCGCCGACGTGGAGCAGCGTGAAGGCCGGATTTTGCGGCAGGGCAATCTCAACAAGACGGTGCAGGTTTATCGCTACGTCACCGAAGGCAGTTTCGATGCGTATATGTGGCAAACGTTGGAGACGAAGGCCAAGTTCATCCATCAGGTGATGACCGGCGACACGCACATCCGGCATTTGGAGGACATTGATTCGCGGGCGTTGACGTATGCCGAGGTGAAAGCCATCGCGTCAGGCAATCCGCTCGTGATTGAAAAAGCGTCGGTGGACGCGGAAGTCACACGGTTGTCCCGGCTGCGTTCACAGCACGCAGAAACGGAATATCGCATCCGCTCCGACATCCGACGATTGAAGGAGGCAATCCCGATGCTGAACGAGCGGATTGAAAATCTGAAACTCGATATGGCGCAGCGCGCCGACACGCGCGGTGATGCCTTTCAAATCATTCTGGAAAAGTCGGTCGTCAAAGACCGCGCCATTGCCGGTGAGTTGTTGAGCCGGATAACACGCCGCGTCGCCAACGCCAACAACCAGTTCGAGATTGGCGCATTTGGCGGCTTCCAGCTTTTCGCCCGCTCATCCTTGTGGGGAAAAGTCGAACTCGTCTTGCATGGCAAAAATCATTACGCATTGAATGTCGCCGAAACGCCTTTGGGCATGATTCGCTCGCTTGAATATCTGGTGCAAAACTTGGAGGAACGAGTGACGTATAATCAGCGTGATCTGGCCGACTCGGAAAAGAAATGCCGCGAGTTGGAAACCAAGCTCGGCCAGCCCTTTGAGCATGAGTCCAAATTGCAATCCCTCGCCCAACGGCAACAGCAGTTGGAGGACGCCTTGGACATCACCAAAAATCAGGCGGCAAATTCGCTTTCAACCGAGGAAGCAGGGCAGACGACGGAAGAAGAAACGGAGGCTGTTCAAAAAACTGTCCGGCAATCACATGGCAAAGCAGCAACGGAAAAAAACGATGCTAAAATGCGCGTGGCTGTGGCGCATTAGATTTTCATGGCACCATGGTTCTTTTCCAAGAAGTTGCAAAAGGGCAATTCTTCTCCTGCTTGTCGCCCGCTGGGCCGTAACCGAAGCTAAGGCTCATGCCAGCCCAGCCCGATGGCCAAGACTTCCAGATAACCTAGTTAGCGCTTTTGCATGATTAAATCATGTTGATACCGTAATCAAATACGCATTTCTTCATCCTGCTGTCGATAGCGTGCGGCCATCTCTTCGGAACTTTGCTTTTCAATTGCAGCCCATTCTCTAATCGCGGCAAGGGGATGCTGAAGAAACTTTTGTGCCATTTTTGCTTCCTGTAGCTTTTGTCCTGCAATATCACCTGAAAAACTGCGGATTCCAGAAGTGCAGATAAATGCCCTGACAACTTTTGGATCATCTGAATACCGTTCTAAAACAGCCAAAGTAAGCGGAGGAACAATTGCGCTGCCACTATCATCGACATATGGCCTGGGAAGACTTCCAGCAATTTTGCTGGCACCTTCATATTTAGTTTCCTCCAACCATTTTAAAACCGATTCTTGGGTGACTGCTTTTAAAATATTCTGAATGCCACGCATTTGAAGTTTCCAGCCGTCTTTTGGGTCGAGAATCATTTTACCAATAGTGTTCATCACCAATTCAGGTTGAGAGGTGGCTGCAAGCGCCAAAATTGTTTCACCATAGTCATGCAGTGAAAGGTCAGCCTTCAAACTTTCAGCAGCAATGCCAACTGCGTCACCTGGATTAACGAAGATATAGATTTTAAGTATTTCACCCCATTCATATTCGCTGAAATGCCCACTAATTGAATCACGCCTCAAGATTTGAGATATAAGTTGCCACAGGTCTGCGTAATCAGCATTAACCGTGTCCTTGTTAATCTTAGCTGCTTGTATCCAGCGAAAAAATATGTCAATAGCAGCACTATCAGCTTTTTCTTGTTGCGATAATTCTACCGCTACCAAACGAGTGAGAACTTCTCTTAAATGATCTTTACCAAAACCGGTTGGCCCCACGTTGAAAGCCAAGGCACGAATAGTGTGAGCTGGGATGCGCCCACTATCATACAATCGTTTCCAACGCTCGAAGGCGTTAGTTTCAATCGGTAGCGTTGAAGCAAAATCAAATGCAAGCGGTGCGTCACTTATTTCTAGTGAATCTAAAAACTCATTCAGGCGAACACCGTGCTTTGGAAATGTTTGCAAAAGACCAATGATATAGCCCCGAGTAAGAGAAAAGTTGATGACTGGTTTGCGACAGAGAATCGTCTCGAAAAGAATTGCATCGGTATCTGCCTTTCCGAGTTCGAAACCAAATTGCCCACAACCATAGGAATCCTTTCCAGTCGCCCATGCAAATTCGCTTTCAAGAAGTCTTGGGTCTGCAAGCATTGCCGACACAAGATCTTTGGCCTCAATTTTCCACTCGGCTTTGCGTTCGGCCTCGTATATCAATCGATACCTGCCGACAAGGCTGACAAGCTTTGCGCGGAACATGTTGGTTGTCAGACCGGATTTCCAAGAGCGAACTTTATGATAGTATTCTTTTGGAATTTCTTGTTGCTTACCCTGATTTTGTTCCAAGCTAAAAAACAAATCAATTGCTTCGACTATTTGTGGCAATCGGTCGTCTGAGATGCGAGGAGTGCGGAGCAACTCAAATAAATTATCGGCAAAACCTCGCCGTAAAAACCAAAACACCTGTTTTGAAATCTCATTCAACGCCTCGTCTTTCAACGGCCCATTGCCAGCAATTACTTGCTCATATAATTCAAATGCAGCCTCGTAACACTTGTTGTATTCGTTGTAATATTGCGGCTCCCAATCTTTTGGAGGAATCCTGCCAGCGACTACTGCTGGCCCAAGAGTTCGGAAAGCATGGTCGTTAAAAATGCCCTTAAGCCCACCGAGAGCGAGCTTTGATTCGTCAATAGACGATGAAGCGAGTCTCTTTTTAAGGATTTTTATTCGTTCCAAATATGAAACGCTAGTGCCAGATAGAAGGAGGTTATAAAACTGGTTCCAAATTGCTGTGGCGTTGTTGCCTATTCCAGGCTCGGTTTCGTATAGCGCAAACTTGAAAAGAATGCTTTCACAGTCATCAAAAAATTCTGGAAAACCCGCAAGTCTCTCGCACAACCAGACAAGATAACGTCGCGGGCCCCAAGCCCCTGTTCCATATCCAGTGTTCGCAATCAATTCATCCGGCTTGGCATTTTCAACCATTCTCCTAAATGCGGGTAAAAACTTAACAGGGTCGGTATCAACCAAGGCGATTAGTTGGTCAACTTTTTTTTTATCACTTAAATCTTCGGCCGTAAAGCCAGCCATCCAGTCGGTAAAATATCTAGCCGTTGCCGCTCGGAATTCTTCGCTTCCGCTGTGCGCCACCCTTGTTTGAAATCCTTCCAGCAACGAGCCAGGTATGCGCTTGAAGAAACCAGAAGGATTGTCCTTAATCCAATAATTCCAAGCATTTTGCAATGCGATGCGCGCTATCGCTTCGGGAGTGATATAAAAATATCTTCCACCAATAGAAACAAATCCCAATGAAGCTTTTAAATCTTTTGCCCTGCGCTTCGCGTCGTTTGTAGGAATTCCCACAAGATTGCATAGTTCGTCGAATTCATTAACGACATCGCCATTAAATCCCACCTTCTTGACAAGCGAAATAGCTTCCACGACTCTTTGAGTGCTCTCGTCCTTGAGTTTATCGCGGTAGTATTGCTCTGTATTTTCCAAACCGCTGCGGAGACCGTTTTGGCAAATATCAGCAGCAATCTTAATAAAGCCGTCAGCTAAAGACACGGCTGCCCGTAATTGTTCATCAGATATATCCGGAAAATTCGCTTTCAAAATGTTTTGAACCGCATCATCAGACATCTTTTCCAAAGTTGGTTCGAGGCTAGATGTGCTACGAACAAAATTCGAAATGGTGATGACGCGCACACGAGATTCAGTGCCGCGCAGACATTCATTAATCTTTTGGCGAGCTTGCAGCGAGCATTCATCCGCAACAAGAATGGCGTAACGATTCTGATGGGCTGCCAAAAAGTAAGCGAGATCTTGAGCGGCATCTTCGTCGCTTGTATAAAGCACAAGCGATTTTGAATCTGGACATGCAGACAAGGATTCATACACCAAGCGAGTTTTTCCAATGCCAGCATCGCCGTGAATTGGAAAAATCAGCGAGCTTGCAGGTTTTGCATAATCGATGTGCTGAGCGATTTGTTCTGCAAAGTGTTTCCAATTGGCAACCGGAACGTATTTTTTTGTCGGAAAAATAATTGACCTTCCCCATGCGTCCAAATGGAGAAAACGTTCGACCGGTATTTGGGAAAGAACAATAGCCGGAAACTGGCTCGCCCATTCAGCTAGACAAGTAGATGTCAAAACCTGCGCACTAGGGGCAGCCGGGTTTATCTGTTTGATCTTTTCGTTTAGCACAGCTTCCCACCGTGCCTTCTTTCCCGGCGTTAAAGGATCGGCGATGCAGAATCGGTAGCCATACCCCTTTTTGATAAGGGCAGAACTATAATCCTTACAAACCTCCTCTTGAAGTTTGGTTTCGGAAATACTGGTGTGTGATGCTGCCTTAAATTGCCAGCATGTTTTATCGCGAAGTCTATTGCGGACATCATTCGGAGAAGCTTGACAGACTTCCGAATCGACGCCGCCATCACTAACATTCCTTGAATCTGTGGAAATTGCCGAGCTTGGAATTCCGCACGTCGCCACATGTGCAAACAATATGCGATTCACAAAATCACGAAACCGCCCTCCGTCAGCTCCTTTCAGGTCTTCAACCTGTGTGGCGTTTAATTCCCAAGCTTTCATTTCCTTGATTATATCAAAAGGTCGCAATTCGCAAAACCGGTATTTGATTTTTCTTCATTTTGTTCGAAATTCTTTTATTCCTTTAGAATGGATTCAAAACTGATTCTTGAAGCCGCGCGCGGGACGCTGGACGGCACGTTGTCATTCCCCGAGGTCGTCGGCCAACTGCTCGCGGCGGGCGTGGAATATTATCACGTGGATTACGTTGGGCTGCGCAAACGGTTTTACAGCGCGGAGGGCGAGATGGTGGCCACGTCCATCAATTATGAGGGTTTGCCGCCGGTCGCCCCGGAGTTCGATGCCGCCGCGTTGCGCGCAAACATCCTGGACAGCCAGCGCAACGGCCAGAAGTATCGTGAGTTCACCCGGCGCGCGATGGCGGGCGGTGTGCAGTGCTACATCGCCTTTCTGCGCGGCAAGCGCGTTACCTACTGGGGCCGCACCGGCGACCAGCACACGGAATGGTTCCCCGGAGCAGGGCCGGTCAAAGCCGATTGAGACAGGTTGTTCACAGCGAAAAATACAAATCACCGCCTTGGTCTTAAAAATTTGTTCGTCCGAATTCGACAGACATTCATTTGTAAATCCGTTTAAGGCTTCGTGAATTTGCCGCTGGCAGTATATGCTTCGTTGCGCTTGGCAAGGACACTACGAAACCGGCTTAAACTCGCCGTTTCGTTCCTCCTGTGCCAATGCTCGCTTCGCAAGACGGCGGCCTCTAGGAATTCACGAAGCAGACCATCAAGCCTTCGGCTTTGCGGAATCAGACTGACCGAAAATACGGTCGTTTTGGATGGCCGGACAGTGTGCCGGAAACATCGCAAAGCCTTAACAAAATCGGGTTTTTTGCTTGGCCTGGGTGACGAAATCGCTTTAATGCGGCGTCAACAACATCCATTAATCAACAAAACATTTATCGAATCATGGCCAAAGCACTGAGCAAATCACAAATCGCTGCCGCAATCGCTGAAAAGAACAGCCTCACCAAAAAACAAGCCGTCGAGATCCTTGAGTTCCTCGCCGCGCTGGCCTACAAACACGCCAAGGACTCGTTCACCATTCCCGGCCTCGGCAAACTGGTGCTGGTCAATCGCAAGGCGCGGGTCGGTCGTAATCCTGCCACCGGCGAAACGATCCAGATCAAGGCCAAGAAGGTCGTGAAATTTCGCGTGGCCAAAGCGGCCAAGGATGCGATTCTCGGCGTAAAAAAATAACACCCGTTCTCATTTTGCGAGGCACTCTGATTTTTTCGGAGTGCTTTTTTCTATTGGGGTGGAATCCAAAACTGGATCGCCGAAGTTGCTCAAGTGATTTTATCCAGGATGGCGCGCTTGAACCAGGCCGGTATCTGGTCGGATTTCAATTCCAGTTCCCGGCCCTCGGTGATTTCCGCCAGCCAGGTATGCTTTTTGTCCTGCGTGTGGCCGGAGTTGTCGAAGACGTAAGCGCGGTTCGTGCGCCGGATGGCGGCCATCAATAATTCCAGTGACCGGTGGTAGCGTTCGGCAATTTTATCTTCCGGCACGTCGTGACCGCCCAGCTTCACGCGGCTTTTCACCCGCGAAATGTTGATGGCCGGGTCGTCGGTGGCGACGAAATAAAGGTATGTCCGGTAACCTGCCGCCTGTGCTTGGACCAGCAATTCCACTTTGCCGGGATGCGACATGACCGTTTCCAAAGTGAAGGAAATTTTCTGTTCCATCAGCTTTTGCCGGAGGAAATCGCTGGCGACCGAGGCGAAATACGAATTAACTTTCACCTCGCCGAATTCCAGCCGGTTGTTGGCAAAAGTCAGTTGCTTGGCGGTTTCGCCGAATCCGGCGGCACTGAGGAATTTGGAAGTTTGGAAAAATGTCAGCACCGCGCCGGCGGTCGTCGTTACGCCGTAGTCGGTGAAATCCAGAAAGTTTTGCCGCCGGATTTCCTGTTCCATTTCATCCGGGTTGAGATAAATGCCGAGCAACGTCGGCGGCAGGTAGGATTTCAGCGTGCTTTTGCCTGAACCATTCGGCCCGGCGAACATCCTCAGCCGTGGCGTTGACGCGCTCACCGGATGGTGAAGATTTTACCGGAAACGAATTGAGTAGGCGGTTCGATTTTCTTCACCGCCACCTTGCGGCCGTCGGGGAAGACTTCGTAAATGACGCCGTCCTGCGATTGCAGCACGCTCTGGCCCGACGCGAGAACGTGTTCACGCGCCGCCGCGAAGGCCGAGCCGGAGACGGCGGGGAACTGGCTTTCGAGCTGTTGGATGTCTTGGTCTGACATGACGAATCTTTCTGGCTTGAATATAAAGCACCTGACCGTTTACAGCAACCTTGTCTTTCCGGCCAGCAATTCCAGCATCATGCCCTGTTTGAGGGCGAGAGTCTTGGCGCGGCGCAGGTCCAACGCCGCCGGTTCCGCGTCCATGTCTGATAGCCGTCCGAAAACCAGACGCAGCCGTCAGACGGATACGAATGTTTTCGCGATCAGACGCAGATGTTTCAGAAATTCTTGGACGGCTATTTTCTGCTGACGCTTGCCTCGGGTCACCACCGCAATGGTGCGTCGTGGGCGCGGGCTTTCCAGTTGCCGGTAGATGAGCGTTGGGGTCGGCTTGATGGCCATTTTGGGAATCAGTGAAATGCCGATGCCGGCCTCGACCAGCGATTGAACGGTCGCAACCTGACCGCATTCAAACACAATGCGGGGATGAAAATCGTGCTCGTTGCTAAAGCCAATCACCTGGTTTCCGAGGCAGTGGTCTTCCTGCAACAGGATGAATTTTTCAGAGCGCAAATCATCGGTGAAGATTTGCCGTTTTTTGGAAAGCGGATGCCGGGGATGAAGTGCCAGCAACATTTCCTCGGAAAACAAGGTTTCGGTTTCAAATCCGTTGTCCCTGATGGGCAGGGAGACAATGCCTAAATCCAGCTTGCCTGATTCAATGAGTTGCAACGATTGATTTGTGGTGTTTTCGTGAACGACCACCTGTGTTTTTGGACATTGTTCAATGAATGAACCCAAAACGTGGGTCAGAAAATAGGGCGCAACGGTTGGCAAAACCCCGATGGATATTTTGCCGGTTTGGATGCCGCCGGAATTTCGGATTTCACACTTGGCATTTTCAACCTGTGCCAAGATTTCCTTTGCCCGCCTGACGAGAATCAGGCCCGCTTCCGTCGGCACAATCCGACGGTGATTTCTGTTCAGGAGAAGCTTCCCAATCCTGACTTCCAGCTTCTGCATTTGCACGCT
>Ga0302265_1001618_pt1 | contig 12938 bp, 11 predicted proteins | sample III_Bog_E1_1_FD_194556 | JGI IMG/M metagenome (GOLD analysis project Ga0302265, IMG submission 194556) | Peat permafrost microbial communities from Stordalen Mire near Abisko, Sweden - III_Bog_E1_1 | ecosystem: Environmental > Terrestrial > Soil > Wetlands > Peat | place: Sweden: Abisko...
AACACCCTGTCGCGCCTCGCATCACTCTTGTCCCGCATCCGGTCAGGCGCTGTCCCAGATGCACTCAGCCGCTGTCCAAATTCGCTCCAGCAACTGTCCCAATGCGCTCCAGCCGCGTGTCCGGCTTTGCTACAGCGGGGCCGTCGCCGCAAAAAAATCGGCGGCAAGAGGATCGCCCCTTGCCGCCACCGGTTTTGATCTATCAACCGCAGTTGCTCTCTGCCTGAAAAACCCTATACCTAAGAATCTTCCTAGAGTTGGACCGCCGCTCCCAACTCGATCCAACCCACCGCGCCGTCAAGCTTAGTTTTGTGGCGGAGCGGGAGCACCAGGCGGAGGAGGCGCGAGCGGATGACGGAACTGCGCACCCGGCCCCTGACCGCCTGGACCTTGTCCACCTTGTCTCCATGCTCCGTGTGCCCAGGCGCCGTGCTCCAGCGCGTGAGCGGCGCGATCAGCTTGCAATTGCTTCCACTGATCCGGCGTCAGCTTGCCGCGTATCTCCAGCAGGAACCGCGCATTCGCCTTCTCCAGCTCGGCCCTGGCCTGGGCCACCTTGTCGATCTGTGCCAGAATCTGCGTCTCGTTCGGCGTATCCTGGCCCATCAGCGGCTCCAATTCCAACTCGGACTTCTCCAGGCTCCCCCTCAGATCCACCAGCGTCTCCCGATGCGCAAGAAACGTTGAGTCCATCGACTTGCGCTGGTCATCCGTAAGAGTCAGCTTCTCGACCATCTTCGGATTGTTCCACCACCGGCCATGGTCCCCTTGACCGCCAAGCGCTCTCTCAAATGGTGGCTGGTGTTCTCCAAAACCGGGTCGCGATCCGCCGCCCGGTCCCTGCGCCAGCGCCGACGATGCCGACAAAACTCCCCCGATCGCCAGTCCCAGCGCCGCCGCCCGCAAAATCCCCTTGCCCACAGAATCAGTCATACAATCCCTCATTGTCCTTCCCTCCAACTTCAAGTGTTTGGTTTACTGCTCCCTGATTTCGTAACTACCGGCTGTCGTCCTCGGCCATTAATTGAGCCAGCGGCTCCATGGCGCTCGGCACTTCCTTCGATACATCGCTGTCCACCTTGGCCAGCAGATCCTGATCATCTTCGCGCGCCTGCCGCTCGGCGACCGCCTGCTGCCGGGCCGCCTGCGCCGCCGCGGCTGCCTTTGCCATCTCCACTCGCCGATGGTGGTCGAAAACCCCGCCGGAAACGCTTCCGACTACCAGCGCCACCGACAGCGCCCATCCCGCCGCCAGCTGCCAGCTCCTCTGCCGAACCGTCTTCACCGCGGGCCTAGTCCGGCCGAGCTCGGCATCGCTCCAGGCCACGACGCTTTCCTTGAAGTTCTTCAGAGCCAGCTCCAGCGCCTCATCCACCCCAGCCAAGTCCAACTCCGCGCCGGACTCCACCCGATCCCGTCCTCTTCCAAATAAGCCCATGAATCTCATCGTTTGCCCCCCAGCTCCGCGCGCACCCTTCCTACAGCCCGTGAAAGATGCGCCTTCACCGTTCCCTCGCTCAACCCGGTCGCCCTTGCAATCTCACTCAACTCCTGCTCTTCCACGTAGCGCAGCATGAACACCGTCCGCTGCCTCTCACTCAAGCCCTTTACCGCGCGCCAAACATGGCTCACCTGTTCTTTGGCCAGAATCCGCTGCTCGGCCGTTCGCTCTCCGCTGGGCAGCCAATCGCTGGCTTCGTCAAGATCCACCGAGTTGGTCCGCGTATGACGCCAGAACTGCATCCGGCGGTTCCGCCAGTGGTCCTTCTGCAGGTTGATTGCGATCCGCATCAGCCACGTCATCGCGCTCGACTCGCCCCGAAAGCTTGACCAGTTCCGGTGCGCCTTCAGGAAACACTCCTGCGTCAGCGTCTCCGCCAGGTCGACGTCTCGCGTCGATGCCAGAAGAAACCGGAATATCTGCGGCCGGTGCGTCGTGACGATGTTCGAGAATTCCTGCGTGGCAGTCTCCAGCTTCACCGCGGCAAGTTCATCCGCCGCGGCTCCCGCCATCGCTTCCAGGGCTGTTACTGTGCTGGCTGCCATACACACAGGTAGACGCGCACACCCGATGCAAGTTTACAGTCCAGAGACAATTCCGCGGCAGTCATCGCGCATTCACGAGCAGAGCCAACTTCTCATCCAGGCTCACGGTAGGGTCCAGGCCACAGTCCGCCCTGGCTCCACTGCGGGGACAATACCATTGAGACCGGACCCCTGAGAATCAGAAATTCTTCTTGAGAAATTCCCGCAAACTGTCCAGACGATAGGTCGCATCTCCGATTTCAATTCCCAGCAACAATTGGGTGGTAGTTAGTTGATTGCGGAAATCGAGCGCGGCTGTGGTTTCGGCGTCTCCTATCTCATGCAGGTTTTTCTCCACCTCAGCGTTTTCTCCCTGCAAGGCTTTCAGTCTCGTTTCCTGTGCGGCAATCTGGTCCTGAACCTGCGCCTGCAGCACTTCCATGCCGCGCGCAACGTCGCTCTCCTGCACCCTTTTCCAATCGCCAAAGTCGGTTACTGAGCGGTCAAGGTGCTTGTCGATGGCGTGGCTGCCAAGATTGTAGCTGACGGTAACTTCCCCGTAAGGTTCAACACCCTGCGACAGGGGATTGATCTGCTGGTGAGTGCCCACGGTCAGCGCCACATCCCAGTTGTTTTGCCTGGTGAGCTTCGCTTGCGCCTGCTTTGCCGCCACCTGCTCCTTCAGCGGCGCATCGGGCAGCGGCGGAGTGTAGATGGCGGCAATTTTCGATTGCGCGTCGGCCTGGTCCGCTTCAAGCTTGATCCTCGTTGACTTCAGCTCCCACAGCATGGGGCGAGTCATGTTTTGCGCTTCCACCATCCGCGCGGTCTTTTCCGTCAGGTCATTCAGAGATTTATCAGCGGCGACAATCAGCTCCAGGCGATGATGGAGCGCATTTTTCTCAATGCTGGGCAAGGCGTATTGAATGACCTGCACAACCGCGGTCGAAGTTTTGTAGAGCTCGCAATTTTTGCGGGCGGTCTCCTCGGTTCTCCCCGCCTTCTTGAGGTTCGCCAGGCTCAGTTGCGTGCCCGCGACCAGTTGCTGGGGCAATCCCGTTTCCGGCTGAGTGAATGCGCCCAGGGCTGTGGGCGAACGCAGGAAGTCGCTCTGCGCCCTGGCTTGCTCGGTGACATAGGCGCAGTAAGCCTGCTGGTCCGACAAGACGTTTTCGCCTGCCGCATCAACCCAGGCCACGGCCATCGAAAGCACCGGCACTAACATCAGGACACCCTTGTGCGAGTTACACCAGGACATGCTTCAACCCCTAATTCTACAGTTGTATTTTCACTTGATTCCTGGAGACGGGCAAAGGCCCGGGCCTAAAGGCCGAGCAAATTGGCCCGCTTTCAGGGGGTTAAAACCCCCTGCTCCCTCCGGAATTTTGCATTAACAACTGTGGCACTAAGATTCGTTTGCTAAAACAACAGCGGCTTCCGCCCCAGAAATACCGTCTGCGACTTAGCCGATTCGGGACGCGAAAGATCCATCAGGATGGTGAGGCCGCGCACCTGGGTCTTGAAGATAGGATGAGAGATAACTTCCTCGCCAAGAAATGCCTGCTTCACCGTCCCCACCTTCCGGCAAAGAACCATATTCAGGTAGCAATCGTAAATTGCGGAGCCGGCCTTTGCGTTGGCCTGGTTGTCATACGGAACAAACGCGAAGTAGAGCCGCTTGCTGCCCGATGCATTCAGATAATAGGGGCTCTGTTTAGCAGTCGAGATTGCATCCCTGAGCCGGTCCACCTGCCGCGTATCCTCTGCCAGTTGCTTTTCGGCCACGCTTACGGTGATATCCAGTTGCGCTATCTCCGATCGCAACTCGGCCTGCTTTTCGAGCACGTCCAGCGCCTTTGTCCCGATCGTGATCTTATCCAAAACTGTGTCCGACAGCAGCACGTCGGCGATTTTGCTGTCGGTATACGCGCCCTCGGCCTGGTTCAGCGCCGCCAGTTGCGCGGCTGCGTCGCCCTTGGTAATCAGGCCCGAGGCAAGGTCGCTCTTGATCTGCGCTTCAAGCTGGTGAATCTCCACCAGCATAGCCTTCGTCTTGGCGTTGTCGGCCTGCTTTTGCGCGTCAAGCGCGGCCAGTTGCGGTCCGGTTAGCTGGTCGTGTACACGCTCCCGCACAATCGCCGTCTGTAATTCCGGCTCCAGCGCAACCAGAGCGGCCCGCTGTTTGGTCATCTCCGCAAGCGTACTCTGCTGGCGGGTTACGTCCACTTTCAGGTCTTCAATCGTCTGCCGGCTTATGACCAGCTTCTGCATGAAGTCGAGACTTTTTTCATCGTAGGAAGACAGGATGATGGGCGCAGCCCAGGTGCTGTTCAGCGCGTAGAATCCCATCACAAATGCGTATGAGAATACTCCCGCCAGCACCGCATACAACACTGCGATGGCAAAGATGCGATAGACGGTAATTATCGACTTATGCGCCAGCGTTTGCCGCGGCGCGCGCGCCTTCGCCTGTGTGGGCGATGTTTCAACTGCCGGCATGGCCAACGGCTACCTCCTGCTCCTTGGTCCGTGTTCCCCAATCCGCGGAGTCCATGGTGCACAACGCGAGGGGCGTGATGAAGAGCGTGCTAGCCAGCGACCATGCGATATACGCGCCGAACGCAAGTGGATGCTGAAGCGTCTCCCTGGCGCTGTATTTCTTGATTGCCCAGCTTAGCACCGCGGCAATTCCAAGGTACACAACCAGCGGGGTGGGTCCGGCCCAGGCCAGCGGGTCGCTGGTCAACATGGTAATCACCACCAGCAGCGCAACCAGCGCCCCCAGCGGCTGCATCACCAGCGTCAACACCGTATTCGGATGCAGCTTCCACACGTGAGCCGGCAGCGTCCTCATTGTATAAAAGAAATCGCGCACAATGCTGCGCCGCCAGCGAAGCTGCTGTTTGAATAGCACAGAGAGCGTGTTCGGCACGGTGGTCCAGCATAGCGCGTCGTTGTTGATATACGTCCCGTAGCCGCGAAGGAGAGTTTGATGGGTCAGAAAGCGGTCTTCGCCCTGGTTCACGGGAATCCCAAACCAGTTGCGTCCGCGTATCGCCGGCTCCAGCTCAAGCAGCAGCTCGCGGCGAATCGCATACAAGCATCCGCTGATGCAGCACACGCTGCGCGTCCAGTTCTCCGGCATCTTGTATAGCTCGAACGCCGAGTAGTAGATCATGGTTTGAATGGCCGTAATGATGCCGTCGTTGGGGTTGCTGACGCCCACACGGCCGCCCACCGAACCAATCCCGGGCTCGGCAAAACACGCGGTCAGTTCGCGGATCGCGTCGGGGTGAAAGATACAGTCCGAGTCAATGGAAATGATCACTTCCGCGGTGGAGTGCTCCAGCGCGTTGCACACCGTGCGCGCCTTGCCGCAGTTGAATTCGTTGCGCCCGGATCGGATGGAGATGTTGGTAAAGTCGCGCTGCGCCTTCAGTATCCACTCATAACTGTCGTCCACGGAGCAGTCGTCCTGCGCGATAACTTCAAAGCTTTCGGCGGGATAATTGCTCTTGCTGATGCTTTCGATGGTTTGGTAAACCGCGCGCCCCTCGTTGAAGCATGGCATGAGAACGCTCACCTTGGGCTGGTAGGTGTAGTCCTTGCGAATCCCCGAGCCACGGAACGTGAGCCTCAGGATCAAGCCCATGAGATACTTCACAACCGAGAGCATCAGGCAGAGAAACATGATGAGCCAAAGAAGCATGGGCGCCATGAGTGTCTCCCTTTTTGAACGCACGACGTGGATTTGGTTGCTGAAACTCAGGTCTTGCCGGCTTGGTTAAAAGTCTACGCCAGCCGGCGCGGCCACTGAAGCGGCGACTGAACGAGCCTTTCAACTTCAAATTGAATGCAAGGTATCAAGACCAAGAGTCCACCCTGCTTTGACGGGAGGAATTGCCCCGTAGTTAGGCGTTCCTCATGGTCCCATTTCTACTTCTTCAATGTTTCATCGATTCGTTTCCACTGTTAACTGACAACTGGCAACCGACAACTGTAAACTTTCACTATGCTCCTTGGCACGCTTCGCGATCAGGTTCTCCACGCCAACCGGGAAATCGCACGGCTTGGCCTCGCACCCCACACCTTCGGCAATGCAAGCGGCATCGATCGCACCGGGGCCGAACCGCTGGTGGTGATCAAGCCAAGCGGCGTGGACTACGCAGCGCTCACTCCGGCCGACCTGGTCGTCACCAACCTTGACGGCGAAATTGTCGAGGGCACTCTGCGCCCTTCAAGCGACCTGGATACACATACTTATCTTTACCGGGAATTCCCGTCCATCGGCGGCGTGGTCCACACGCACTCCGAGTTCGCCACCTCCTGGGCGCAGGCCGCGCGGCCCATTCCCTGCCTCGGCACCACCCACGCCGACTATTTCCACGGCCCCGTGCCTGTTACCGATGCGCTGACCGCCGAAGAGGTCGCCGAAGCCTACGTGCGCAATACCGGCGCCGTCATCGTCCGCCGATTCCGCGCTCAAGCGCTCGACCCTCTTGCCGTCCCAGGGGTCCTGGTTGCAGGCCACGCCCCATTCGTGTGGGGAACATCGCCGGCCCATGCGGTCGAGATCGCGGATGTTCTTGAATACATTGCGCGCCTTGCTTTTCGCACTGTCCTGCTTCGCTCCGGAGCCGACCTCACATTGCCGTCCGATTTTGCAATTCCGCTGTACGTTTCCGAACACCACTACCACCGGAAGCACGGCCCAAAAGCCACCTACGGACAGCTTTGAGCAGTCGAATCCGGACCGTTTGGCACCGCAAATTCCGGGTATCCGCCGCTCAAAAACAATAGAATTGTTGTATCTTTGTGCAATAACCCGCATAGCGTCATAGAGCTACCGATTCCCATAGACGAATCCCTTTCCGTGTATGCCATCTACTGTTTCTTGCATCATTTCCAAGAATTCCTGCGTCCGGCCGTTGACCTTTTCTGGAACCTGGAGTCACTATCTCGCGTATTGTCAACTGATTGCCAATCTTCTTTCAGTAAGCCCGCGCGCCATCCGCGCATGGCAACCAACGTGCAACAAGACTAAAGGAATAGAAGTAGATTCAGAATCGTCAAAGAGTGCCCAACCATGGAAACGAGCCTCTTCAACCGGTTGCAGGCGACCCTGTTGGCTCTGGCCACACTGGCGATCTTTGCGTTGGCGGCGCTGAATCTCGTTCAGGAGAACCATTTTCCTCAGCCCGACGACGGAGTCTGGTGGCGCGAGGTTCCCGGTGGTCTGCAGGCCGAGCGAGTACTCCCCAACAGTCCCGGGCAGCGTGATGGCATCCAGGTAAACGATCTGCTCACCGGGGCGCAGGTTCTGCCCGATAATCCCGCGCAGCGCGCCGGCATCCAGAACCGAGACTTGCTTTCCGGGGCGAATACCCTTGGCGACAGCCCCAACCAGGAACGGGGTATCCAGCCGAAGGAACTGCTCCCCAGGGCGAACTACGTCCCGATAGCCCAGGTTGCCGATCTGGAACGCGTACTTTTCCGCACCGAAGTTTATGGAAAGGCCGCCTACGCCATCACTCGCGACGGCGTTCCGCTGGACATCGTGATCATTCCCGAGCCAGTGGACCGGAGCCTGTTTCAGGCCGAGCGCATCATTGGCCTAATCTATCTGGCCATTGGCATTTACGTTCTATTTCGCCGCTGGACAGCGCCCCGCGCCACGCACTTCTACCTCTTTTGCCTGGTCTCGTTCGCGCTCTATTCGCTGAAGTACACCGGCATGTTAGGCAATCCCGGTTGGGAAGGCAATCTGGACTGGACGGTCTATTGGTGCAACGTGCTGGCTGAGTCGCTTCAGCCGGCACTCTTCCTGCACTTTGCGCTCAGTTTTCCCGAGGAACGGCTCAAGAACATCCGCCGCCGCTGGTTGTTGCCGCTGGTCTATGGGCCTGGAGCGGGACTCCTCGTCTTATGGATCTGGGCCATCGAGACCCGCCAGGCAAGCGGATTGCTCAAGCACCGTCTTGACCAGATCGGCACAGGGTACGATGCCGCTTTCTACGTCTTTGCGGCCACGCTCTTTGTGTTCAGTTACCGGCGCGCCAACACTCCGCTACAACGCCAGCAATTGAAGTGGCTCACACGCGGCGCGCTGCTCGCAGTTGTCCCCTTTACACTGTTTTACGCCGTTCCCTTCCTCTTCGACGTGAGCATCCCAGGGCTGATCCCCGGCAAGCTCTCCGATCTGGCAGCCCTCTGCCTTGTCTTCCTTCCGCTTACGTTCAGTTGGGCCATTGTGCGCTACCGCCTGATGGATACCGACCTGATCTTCAAGCGCGGCGTAGCCTACACCCTGGCCACCGGGTTGTTGGTCGGCGGATACTTCGGCATCATCGCCCTGGTCACGGAATTTGTGCATGTACACATGCCCGAGTCGGTGCGAGAGTGGAGCCTGGTACTCACGATTCTGGTGACGGCCGCGCTGTTCGACCCCCTCAAGCGCAGAATTCAGGGGTGGGTCGACCAGGCTTTCGACCGGCAGCGGTACGACTACCGCAAGGCGCTGGTTGACTTTGGCCGCGGGCTGAGTTCCGAGACGGATCTCCAGGCGCTGCTTGAGTCCATCGTCGAGCGTCTGCCCCGCACCTTGCTAGTTGCGCGCGTGGCCGTCTTCATGAATTCGGAAGAATCGGGCCAACTGCGTCTTGCCGCCTGGCACGGGCTGCCTGCCGAGGCACTCAGCGAGCAAGATCGGCTCGCCCTGGGATTCCTCGACTTCGACCATTCCAAGGACCACTCGCACATTTTCCTTGAGAACGCGCAGGCTGCATTGCATCTTCCCGAGGACCAGCGGCGTACCGCCGCGCTGCTCGACCTGAACTACTATCTGCCTTGCCGCATTGCGCAGGCCCAATCCGGAACACAGGATGCCGCGTCTTCGTCTCGGACCATCGCCGTCATCGGCCTGGGCCGAACCATCGGCGGCGACTTCCTGTCCATCGAAGACGTGGAACTGCTTGAGTCGCTGGCCAGCTACATCGGCATCGCCTTGCAGAACGCCAGCCTGTATGCCCGCCTACAGGAGAAAATCAGCGAATTCGAGCGGCTCAAGGAGTTCAACCAGAACATCGTCGAGTCCATCAACGTGGGCATTCTGGCGCTGGATCTGGACGACCGGATCGAGAGCTGGAACGCGCAGATGGAGGCCATGTACGCCTTCAGCCGTGGCGAGGCAATCGGACAGGCATTGAGTGCCGTCTTCCCCGCTGAGTTTATTGAGGCCCTGGAGGGCTTCCGGAACGAGCAGGGCGTTCACCACCTGTATAAGTTCCGGCTGACCACTCGCGCCGGCGAATTGCGCATTGCAAACATCGCCATTGCTCCCCTGCTTTCGCGGGATTTTGTCTCCGTGGGCCGCATTATTCTAGTCGACGACATCACCGAGCGGGTCTCGCTGGAAACGCAGCTCTCACAGGCCGATAAGCTCAGTTCCATTGGCCTGCTAGCGGCTGGCGTAGCTCATGAAATCAATACCCCGCTGGCTGTCATCTCTTCCTACGCGCAGATGCTCTCAAAGCAACTGAAGGGCGATGCGCGCCTGGCGCCGGTGCTGGACAAGATTACGCAGCAGAGCTTCCGCGCCGCCGAAATTGCGAACGGATTGCTCAACTTCTCCCGCACTTCGACCACGGAATTCCGCGCGACCAACCTCAACCAGGTCATCCGCGACACGCTCTCGCTGCTGGAGCACCAGTTCAAGACTGCGCAGATCCTCATCGATCTGGAGCTGGCTGAGGATTTGCCTCCCATTCAAGGCAACCCCGGCAAGCTGCAACAGGTGTTTCTGAACCTGCTGCTTAACGCCAAGGAAGCCATGCCCGGGGGCGGCCGCCTGCGGGTAGCCACGCTGTTCAACGGCCATGTCGAAGCGCTGGTAAACGACTCCGGCTCGGGCATAGCTCCCGAGCACCTGAAGCGCATCTACGACCCGTTTTTTACCACCAAAACCATGCCCAGGCCCGGTGACCGACGCGGCACCGGGTTGGGACTTTCCGTCTCCTACGGCATTATTCAGGAGCACGCGGGCAAGATTCATGTCGAAAGCGCCATCGGCGCCGGCACAACCTTTCATCTTGAGTTTCCCTTATTAAGGAAGTCCGTACATGCCTGAGGTCGAATTAGCGTTGAATCTGCCCGCCTCTTCGCGAGCCACTTCCGGCGCCGCAAGCGCCGCCAGCATCCTCGTCATCGACGACGAGGCCGCCATTCGCGAGTCGCTCGAATTGCTGCTCACGCTCGAGGGATATTCGGTGAGGATGGCCGTGGACGGCGAAGAAGGGCTGCGGGTTCTGGAACTGGAAAGCTTCGACCTGCTGCTTCTGGATTTGGCCCTGCCCGGCCAAAGCGGACTCGAACTGCTGCCGCAGATCAAGGAGCGCCAGCCTGAACTCCCCGTTATCATGATCACCGCATACGGCACGGTGGACAATGTGGTGGAAGCGGTTCGTGCCGGCGCGGAAAACTTTGTCCAGAAGCCCTGGGACAATGAAAAGCTGCTGGCCGACATTCGCTCCGCCGTTGCCCGCCATCGCGCCGAAGAAGAGAACCTGCAGCTCAAACGAGCCCTGAAGAAGCGCTACAACTTCGCCAATATCGTGGGCAAGAGCGAGATCATGCTCAAGGTGTTCGACCTGGTGGCGCAGGTGGCGCCCAGCCGCTCCACTGTTCTCATTCAGGGCGAAAGCGGCACAGGGAAGGAACTCATCGCCAAGGCGATCCACGCCAACTCGCCGCGCCGCGACAAGCCCTTTGTGCCCATCAACACGGGCGCCATGCCCTCCGAGCTGCTGGAATCCACGCTATTCGGCCACGTCAAGGGCGCATTCACCTCCGCCATCGCCTCGAAGAAGGGCCTTTTCGAGGTGGCCAACGGCGGCACGCTCTTCATGGACGAGATCGCGACCATGGGCATGGACACGCAGGCCAAAATTCTGCGTGTGCTTCAGGACCGCCGCTTCATGCATCTGGGCGGCATCCAGGAAATTCAGGTGGATGTGCGCATCATCGCCGCTACCAACATCGACCTGCGCCAGGCCGTGCGCGATGGCCGCTTCCGCGAAGATCTCTTCTACCGGCTCAACGTGATCACCGTGGACCTGCCGCCCCTGCGCGCCCGCCGCGAAGATATTCCGCTGCTCGTCCAGCATTTCCTTGATTTCTACGCCACTGAGAACGACGTTCCTCCGCGCAAGCTCTCCGGGGACGCCATGCGCGCCCTGGTGGATTATTCATGGCCCGGCAACGTGCGCGAATTGGAGAACTCGATAGAACGCGGAGTCGTGCTGTCATCGGGACCGGTCATCGGTTCCGACCTGCTGCCCGGCCATATTACCGGCCGCAGCTTTCAGGACGCCCTGCTGGAACACAACCCCAACGCCTCGCTCTTCGACATCCTGGAGGACATCGAGCGGCGCATCATCATCGAAAAGCTGGAGCGCTGCAACGGCAACCAGACCGACGCCGCCGAGCAGTTCCACATCCCGCTCTCAACGCTGAACCAGAAGATCAAGCGGCTGAATATCGAGATTCGCAAGAAGGGGCGGGAGCAATAAGGGCGGAATAGGGATCAGGCAGCTCAACTTTCGAAACCGCTTGCGGTAAATGGGCACGCTCCAGCTACAGAACTACCTCAAACCCCTTGCGGCGAATCACGTTGAGCAAGGCAAGCGCCGGTCCTTTGGGCTGCTTGGTTCCGCGCTCCAACTGCGAGATATAGCCTGGGGTCAGGTTGAGATAGCGTGCAAAAGCGGCCTGGCTCAGGTTGGCCCGCTCGCGCATTGTACGGATTTCCTCTGCTTGAATCGGCTCGGCGGTACTGACAGGCTGTGCGCCGAGCAGGCGAATCGTGATCTGTTTGTAGGTGGCCTCATTCATGAGGCCGGTGCGGCGCTGGTCGCCCGCCATCTCAAGAAGTGCCTCGGACAAATTGCTAAGCTTCTTCGCCATTTTCAATCTCCCGTAAGTTGCCAGCCTTGGTTTCTTCTCGAATCTTCACCGGATCGGCTAGAAGCCAGTTCTCGGCAAGCTCTCGAAAGACCAGGAGTTCGTCCTCGGTGATGTTTTCCAGTTCGCTCTTGGCAAATCCAAACAGAAATACGGCTCGTTTTTTCGCCCGATAGGCGACAATCATCCGATAGCCGCCCGACCGTCCTTTTCCTTCTCGCGCAACTCTCTGCTTGATGAGACCGCCACCCAGATCGGCGTCGATCATTCTCCGCTCTGCCCGCTAAATTGCCTCTCTCAGGCTCTTGTCCGCTATGCTCTCGCGTCTGGCAAACCGAGCAAGCCACTTCGTCTTGAAGATCCGCACTTTGCCGCCTGACACTATGAACTATAGCACAAGGAATTAGATTTGCGACACAAAGTCTCAAGACTCTAAGCTGCAAAAATGCCACACAATTTGAGCACTCCCCGCTTTTCACCCCCTCATCCTTTACTCTATTTACAGCGCGACTTCCCATGAGCGGTTGCCACTGGCGCCGGACAGAGAACCCAGACAGAGCAAGCAACATTTCCAGAAAGGATTGGCCCTTTGGCGGCGGCTACAGTCTCGTTTCACGACACATGGCGGCCACGCGCCAATCCGTGGGTCATCGCCATCACCGTAACCTTGGCCACCTTCATGGAGGCCCTCGACACCTCCATTGCCAATGTAGCCATGCCGCACATCGGCGGCTCGCTTTCGGCCAGCCGCGACGAAGCCACCTGGGTGCTGACCAGTTACCTGGTGGCAAACGCGGTGGTTCTGCCCCTCAGCGGCTGGATAGCCAACCGCATTGGCCGCAAGCGCTTTTACATGACCTGCGTGTTCCTGTTCACCACGGCCTCTCTGCTCTGCGGGCTTGCGCCCACCCTCGGCATGCTGGTTTTCTTCAGGGTGCTACAGGGCGCGGCCGGCG
>Ga0302265_1001629_pt1 | contig 12893 bp, 17 predicted proteins | sample III_Bog_E1_1_FD_194556 | JGI IMG/M metagenome (GOLD analysis project Ga0302265, IMG submission 194556) | Peat permafrost microbial communities from Stordalen Mire near Abisko, Sweden - III_Bog_E1_1 | ecosystem: Environmental > Terrestrial > Soil > Wetlands > Peat | place: Sweden: Abisko...
ACTGGGTCCGCTTCTGAAAAAAATGAACTCGGCTAGCATCGAAGTTCATAATGTGGCGCCGCGCGAAGAAAAGAACATCACCGCCAAACTCGTTGACCCGTCACGCGTGGTTCCGCCGGATGCCCGCTATCCCGTGACAGCGGAAAAGATTTTCCGCATGTGGCGCCAGTTGAACGAAAATGGATTCACGTCCTTCCCTGAAAACTGATTTCACCGGCGATGGACAAAACTGACATCGCACATATTGAATGCCGCGCCTCCGATGGCACGCGGGTTGCCACCATAATCCTCACGCCGGACATGGATGATGCCGGGAACGCGGCTTTGGCCCCGATAATCCAACTCGCGCCCGAGGTGGCAACCGAGCACGGAGAGACGGTTTTCCAGCTTCGGGAAAATGGCCGTTATTACTATGACCTGGACCGCGCCGGGGACGCACGCGATTTGCGGCTGCGTTGTCATTTGGCCCGTCGCCGGCGCAACCTCAAGTCTGGCGACAAGGATGCCGGACGCATCGAGACGGGCAACTTCTGCGGCACGCTTCTCCTAGAAATTATTGAGGGGGACGCAACCGACCAGTCCCGGCCACCGATCGGCACCGCGCTGGTGGATGTCCGGTCGCTAAAACTGGATTACCGTTTCGAGTATCGCGGTATGTTGCGCTCGCTGGCCAACCGCATGGCCGACCTCGTCGCCGATTCCCGTTCGTCCGCCAAAACATCGTTCCGCTCCACGTTTGAGGAACGCAACGAGCACGGCTGGTTTCAGGTTCAGCTTGAATTGCTGCGCGAAATGTTGGAAAGCGCCGAGTTTGCCGCCGCGCTCCAGCGCATCCTGACTTTTCCCCACGAGCAGCTTGAGCAGGAGTTGGAACAAATACCCGTGGAGCGGCCTTTCAAATGGACGGCGAAAGCCGTCCATTCTCTCGTCAATGCACCGGCTCGTTGCCGTCTGCCTGCCGGTCATCCATTACGGGACGTTGGCCTCGACAACGTCGCCGCGCGAGTTCCCGTCGTCCGCAAGACGCCCACGGTGGATACCCAGGAGAACCGTTTTATCAAACACGCGCTCCGTGATTTCCATGCCTTTGTTTCCCGCGCCGAAACCTTGTTCAAGGATGCCGACGGCGACTGGTCCGCCGCCGCCGATATTGCCCGCCGGCTTTCAATAAATTTGGAGCAGTGGCTTTCCCGCCCGTTTTTTAAGGAAGTTGATGATCTCGTAGTTGTGCCGCTGGGCAGTCCCGTGCTCCAACGCAAGGCGGGTTACCGCGAGGTGCTCCGCTGGTGGTTGCGCTTCCGCACCGCCGCCGAACTGTCCTGGGAGGGCGGGGAGGATTTGTTCCACGCCGGCCAGCGCAACGTGGCGGAACTTTACGAATACTGGCTTTTTTTTCAGCTACTCGATTGGTTTTGCGGCAGGTTCAATCGCGAGGGCCAGCGGCCTTTGATCGGAGACCTTGTGGATGGGTTGGATGGCGACACGCCAAACTTGCGCGTAAAGAAACGTGTGCCGCTCGGTCCGTTCACCGGCACATTCACTGATCCACGTCGCCGGTTGCATGCGGCATTTTCCTATAACCGCCAGTTTGAAGTCACCACCGACCGGGGCGCGGGCGGAAGCTGGACGCGCAAGATGCACCCGGATTATACCCTGACATTCTGGCCCGCCATTGACGGCATGACCCCGGCCGACGCTGCGAAGCTGGCCGAGGAACAGGAATTGTTGGTCCACATTCATCTCGATGCCAAGTATCGCGTGGAAAATCTCGACGCACTTTTCGGCGGCAGGGACAGTGATGATGTGGACGAGGAGGAGCCGAAAAGCCCCGGCAATTACAAGCGCCAGGACTTGCTGAAAATGCACGCCTACCGGGACGCCATCAAGCGCTCGGAGGGTGCCTATGTCCTTTATCCCGGCGACGAGAAATGCCGTTTGGCGCAATTCCAGTCGGAAAAGGCAGGTGCCGACCGTTGGCCGCATACCATGTGGGGCTTCCATGAAATTCTTCCCGGACTGGGCGCGTTTGCCATCGCGCCGGACGAGGAAGGTGATGCGCATGGCTTGAAGGAATTGGGAATTTTCCTCGACGAAATTCTGGCGAATTTGTGCAACCGCGCCAGTCTGCGCGAGAGTCGCGCCGCCGACCTGTATGAGGCGTTACGCCAGCGTAAGTCCCTGTATGGCGCAGGCGACACCGCCGATCCCGGCGCGCTCATGCTTCAGGATGCTCCCGAACTAGACGCCGATAAGTTTCGCGTCTCATCCGCCCCCGAAATCACGGTGCTTGTAGGATGGTTTGATGGGCCGGCGGAGAAGGCATGGATGCTCGCCAGCGGACAGGTTGTCCTGCGGCTCGGCAACCGTCGCGGCTCCCTTCCCATCGTCAAGTCGCTCGCGGCTGCAAGCCATATCCTTCTGCATGGTCGCGAATATTCGACCGTCCCCGGCCTTCTCCGCATCCTGCCCAAGGCTGGCGAAGTCTGGACGCGTAAAGAGATAATTGACGCCGGTTTCCCGACCGATCCGGCGAAACCGGCGGACGACATTTTTGCCGTGTTTTCGGTTGCCGCCGACGATGCGTTCAAGGCGATGTCATGGGATGGTCGCAAACTTGAGACCGCAATTGCACGATTTTTGAACCGTCAGCGGCCTGCCTACAAGAGTCAGTTGACCGAAATCCGTCACGAACGGGCCAAGCCGCAACTCGTTTCACTCGCCGACCTTCAAATTGCCGTCGCCCCGCCGGTTTGAAGGAACAAGTTGCGATGGCCGATATTTTTTCCAGACGCAAGCGGTCGGAAGTGATGTCTAAAATTCGCAGTCGGGGCAACAAGGACACCGAGCTTGCTTTGTTAAAATTATTCCGCCGCCACCGCATTGCCGGCTGGCGCAGGCATCAAAAAGTCTTCGGCAAACCGGATTTTCTTTTTAGGCGGAACCGTCTGGCAATCTTTGTGGATGGCTGTTTTTGGCACGGCTGTCCCAAGCACTGCAAAATCCCCGCTGGCAATCGTGCATTCTGGAAAAAGAAATTCGCCACAAACATGGCCCGCGACCGCCGCGTAAACCGCGAGTTGCGCCGGCTCGGCTGGCGTGTCATCCGTATTTGGGAACACGACCTTGCCTGGCGGCAGAAAATCATTCTTGATCGGATTCAGGCCGCGCAACAAAAGGTGCCGGCAGATTGAAAATTATGATCGGGCTAAATCTATTCAACAGCATAAAGCGCAACCATGGCTCCTACGCCAGTTGGGCAGTGTGGGCTCCGGTTGGTGAAAAACCAAAGTCAAACATGGCAAACATGAGCGTCTTTGACTTGGATGAAAATCCCGGCCTTTTGGCTTTGCTGAAACCGAACGTTTTGATGGTTGGATTGAATTTTTCCCGTAACGAACGAAACTTGGAACCCTTCGGCAATTTCCATGACCCCTATTCCGGCGCGAATGATTTTAAAATCCGTTTTGCGTTCAAAGACACGGAATACTATGGCGCCTACATGACCGATGTGATCAAAAATCACGTCATGCTGGATTCCAAGGATGTTCTGAAACATCTCAAAGCCAACCCGTCAATGGTGAAGGAGCACGTCGAATGGTTTCGGCGGGAGCTACGCGATCTGAAATGTCATGCACCAGTCATTCTAGCATTTGGAGCAGATGCTTGGCGGCTTTTGCATGAGAACCTCGAAAAAAGTGAATACGCATCCTTGGTGAAGCTGACCCATTATTCCCACCAGATCAGCAAAGAGAAATATCGCGCGGAGGTTTTAAGTCAAATTGCCGGGGCAAGATAAGCCATTCGCGCCATCGCCTGCCGCCTTGTAGTTTCTTCCGGCGTATGAACGGTCATCCGGTCATAAAGCCCCGCCCATTGTGCATCGCTGGAATAAAGCTCGGCGTCATTCAGTTCGCCGGCCTCTGCCCGCCGCCATGCTTCCGCCGCAAAACGCTTGAGCGCGACCGGCCAACCGCTTTCGGCATCGTCAAAACCGTCGGGATGCAACCCTGGATAAAGATAGGCCACCGCCGACCATGCACGCACAAATTCTGCCTTGGATAAATCATGGGGCATTTTCTGCAAGCCGGCGCGCAGATGTGTCGCCGCCTCCCGCATGGATGTTGGAATCAAAAGTTGGGTGTTCATGGGCTGCCTCAATCCGCAAGCTCAATAAAATTCATCCATGCCTTGTCGGAAAAGGCAATCAGGTTTGTGTCGGCACGGTCATCGAATTGCACCGTCATGCCTTTGCCATCCACGGTGAGGACCGTTGCCGTCACGCCCTTGTGTCCTGGCCGTCCGTCGTTATAAACAATCCTCCCACCCTGTTTGATCCGGTCCAGTGTGCTCCGAAGTTTCATGGTTTTATTATGCACGACCGCTCGCGCATAAACAACAGTTTTCTAGGGCTTTTTAGTCTTTTTTGACCAGCGGGCCAGAGCCGCCTTGCGGCCGGCGGCCTTGCGCTGCGCCGGTGTCATTTTTGCCGCCAGCGCCGGGCCGCCCTTCAATCCGCCGAGCCGCCCCAGCGCCACCGCCGCCGGATTCTTTTTGGATTTCATCGCCATGCCCGCATCCTGCCAAGAAATAATGTCTGACTGAAGGATGAAAAATGACTTTGCCGCCTTGCGGATCGTCTGGTATCAAGAACCCACGATCACCGAGGCCAAGACCAATTCCACCTCGCTAGGGGGAACGTCGATCAGAATGGGCGATTGTGAAAACAGTTTTTTTAAAGTGCCATCCATGAAAAACACTGAAAATAATTTGAACGCGCGTTTGAGTTTGGGAACGAAAACGCTAACCGAGACACGTGAATCGCTGGACCAGGACCCAGATTCATTTTTTCAACCTGAATCACGCCAATCGGCAGAGACTATTCCAGACACCAATCCGCGATGCTTCATTCAATTGTTCCAAGAAGGTGTTATGCCGGCGGCACCGTTAGCTACGACCCCGATGAAGACAAGCACCGCCACTCGCGAAGCAATGGACCAAGAAGAGGCGCTCAGTGCCATGATTACCAGAACAATGACGCGCACTCGTGAGGAGAGTGACCAAGATGATGGTGCGATGTCATACCATGCCATTCCACGATTCTGATCCAACCTGTGGTAATAGTCCTCAGCAATAGCGAAGATGCTACAAGCGATTTCCTGTGCGAGAAATTGCATCAGAATAAAGTTAGTTACTGTCGCCTGAACACCGACAGCGTTATGCGCGAATGCCGGATCGATTATTCCAACTCTAAAGCAACTCTAACACTCGGGAAAAATAAAATCTGTTCTACGGAGGTAATGGCGGTATGGTTGAGAAGGCCAAAACATCTACACCATACAGGGTCTCAATCCCCAGAACTCGGACATGCAGCTTGTGAATGGATGGAGGCTCTGGAGGGATTCTTGGCTCATATCCCAGAAAATCGCTGGATAAATCACCCCACCGCAAATGCTCGAGCATCACACAAAATCGAACAGCTAACTAGAGCAAGCCAAAATGGTTTGCGTGTCCCCGATTCATTACTAACCCAGAACCCTGAAGCTGTCCGCGCTTTTTGGCGCAAATACAATCGGAGCCTCGTCGTCAAACCGCTGTCCTCTGGTTACATTGAACGGCAAAATCCTGAAGATGATTCGGTAATCTATACCAGCGGAGTGTCTGAACGGAGCCTTGAAAACCTTAATCTCGTCAGTCAGTGCCCCACTTTGTTCCAAGAGCAAATTGCCAAAGAATCAGACGTTCGTGTTTGTTTTCTCGATGGAGAAATGGTTGCGGTAGATCTGATTGCTATAGATCAGGGCCGTCAGCGTCTTGATATTCGCCGGAATAATATGCAGGGAGTGAATTATCGGGTCCGAGAAATGCCCTTAGATGTTCAATCTAGGCTGACTGAGCTTCTCCAATCATATGCACTCCGGTTTGCCGCTGTCGATTTTGTAATTGATGAAAAGGGAAATTGGATTTTTCTGGAGATTAATCCAAACGGCCAATGGGCCTGGCTGGATCTTGAGTGTGATGCGGGAATTTCGGAACTATTCGTTAACAAATTCAAAGCAGATGCCTAAAAAACCGAAATCTATGCCTTCCAACAATCAGCCAACCACTCTGCCGTGGTATTTAAAGCTTAGGCACGGAATCCTCTTTTTCCTCCTGCAATTTTGCCGAATTGAATGTTCTTTTGAAGAGGTTCAAAAGCGGAAGTATAAAAGCGATGCTGCCTTCAAATGTCCTGCCCTCCCAGACAACCTAGAACAATTGTCATTGATACTCGATTTAGCTAAAGAACTTAAAGAAACCAGCGATGAGCGGTGGACTGTTATTGAGAACAAGGCCAAGTTTCTGTTAACCCTCACTGGTTCAGTCGTGGCATTGAGCGCAATTTTTTTGGCTAAATGGGGTGGAGCCTTGGTCGCCACAATTTTAATGGTCTTTTTTTTGGGAGCATTTTTTCTCTTATGGGAATTTTACCGTGTTGGGAGCCTGTCGATTATCGACATAGAGGATATTGCAAAAGCCAAAAATCAAACCGCACAAAAAAAAGCGTTGATTCTAGCTTATCTCCAAGTAGAACATTTCAACCGACTGAAGTTGGATTTTTTAGTTGATCTGTATAGAGCATCTCGTCGTTTTATGCTGATTGTTATGATCGTAACCTGTCTGTTGGGAACTCTGTCGTTTATAAATCGGGAAAGTTTTGAAACCCGCATAATAAAGGAAATTCGTTCAAATTCCGACGTAATTCAATTGCTTACAGGCCCCGCTGGAAAACCCGGCGAACGGGGACCAAACGGCGATCGCGGTCCTCAAGGGGAAAAGGGATTTCAAGGCGAGCGTGGCCCGCAGGGTGAGCGTGGGGCACAAGGCGAGCCCGGTTCAAGGGGTGAAACTGGACCACAAGGTGAACGGGGGCCGCAAGGCACAACAGCCCCCAAATAATATGTGCAATAAAGAAAAAGACCGGGTAGTTGTCCACGAAAAGCGCGAGGATATATTCCGAGTGGCTAAATTCAAAAGGGTTGAAATTAAGTATTCAAATGGCACCCCGTTCTATATCGGATGGATTCAGGATTTTGGTGACGCCCGAACCGGGCCAACTGTTTTTGAGGAGAACTATAAAAACTTTAATCTTGAGCGGGAGAAAGTCGCTAAGCTCTGACTTTTCAGAATTATTTTGATGGCGGTTACAACAAAATATCTGCTTATCAGGGACTGCACCACAAGATTGATGACAATCACCTGACTTTGGGGTTCACCCTTGATAATTCGATTTTTGGTTTTTTATACATTGATTTGGAAATGAATGCATTTCGCGGCGAGGCATATTTTGACAGTTTGTTTTGCGCTCACTCAATGCGCAGTCGGGGTGTTGGAAATGCATTGCTCGCCGCCGGATTGGACCGGGTGAAAAAAATTGGGTTTAAAAAAGTTTCCGGTCGCATTTTGGGATCTCCTGAGCATTGTGAATACATCGCTAAAATGCTCGATAGACATGGATTCAAAGTAGTTGAATGTATCGAACCTCGCGAAGGATGGTGGGATGCCACCATGCTGAAAACTTTTTAACGATTTCATCGGCCCACGCTTGCCGCTGGAAAACTCTCGTCCAATCCGCGACGGCTTATACAACCCGGGGCGCCATATAGTTCTGGCAATTTTCCCCCTTCGCCAAGACTCCCCATTTTCAATTCCCCCGTGCCGGACTCCGCCTTGAGACGGTGAAGATTCTGCTCACCCATTGGCGCTCAGCCACGATGGGATTCTCAATTTCTTCCGGCGGTTCATTACACCACTGACAGTCCGATTCAATCGCTGTGCAATTTCTGCATCTGGCAAAGTGCCAAGCACCTCATCTTCCGCTGGCGTCCACATAGCTCGGCTTGAAGGATCGGTCAATTTCAGTTGACGGCGACGAGCCGAAACTGAACTCAGCGGGTGACCAGTGCGTTGCGCGACCTCTGTGTCTGGCACTTTGCCCAGCAATGCATCTTGCTCTTGTGTCCAGCGCAAGTGTCGCGAGTCGGGTTTTGAAATGTGCAGTTTACCCCGAAACACCTTAACAGATTCGAGAGTCCGGTTTAGTCGGCGTGCGATTTCTTCATCCGGCAATTTACCAATCAAAGCAGTTTCTTCAGCAGTCCAAGCACGCCGCAGGCCGTTGAATTTGGCAATGCCAAACGATATCCGCCGGGCTTGGATAGCAAACATGGTCCTTCCCAATTGGCCGGCGAGTTTCGCATCCGGCATGGTGCCCAGCAGCTTGTCTTCCGCCTTCGTGTAAGGGCGGCTCTTGAATTCGGGATCGGGCACGGCAGGAATTCCCAACTTGGCCCGACGTTGCCCAACCGCAAGCGCTGAGCGGTGAATTGTATTTGCAATCTCCGCGTCAGACCTTGTGCCTAATAGTGAATCTTCTTTTTCCGTCCATGCATTTGGAAAGACGCGCGGGAGCGGCGGAATACCGAGCTTTCGGCGATGTTGAAGCACCGAGATGCGTGAACGTCCAAGACGCTTGGCAATAACCTGGTCTTCCGCAGTGCCCAATAGTTTCTCCTCCTCTGGCAACCAGATTCGACCCACCAAATTATATTTGCGGAGCCCTAGCGCCAGACGGTGGGCGCGAACACCACCTTCGCTGCGTCCTAATCGCTTGGCCAATTCGCGGTCCGTTATGGTCCCCAGGATTTGTTCCTCGTCATGCGTCCATTTCTTGATGTGCTGAGCTTGCAGGGGCGGCACACCGAGACGAATTCTCTGTTTGCGAACTTGGTCAGGCGTGCGGCGCAAACGCCGGGCTACTTCGCAGTCGTTGAACTGACCGAGCATTTTAATTTCGCTGGCGGACCACCGACGCGGGCCAGTTGGCAGTTTGATGCGCCGCTGTTCACGTTCAGCGACAATCTCCTTGATGGTGCGACCATACCGGCGAGCAAAAACGGAATCTGGCACCTTGCCAATTTGCTTCAACTCGGCGGTTGTCCAGCTTGCCCCACTTCGCAATTTACTGCCTGTGAACATTGTTAAGACGATTTGAAAACGCTTGCCGCAACATCGACAAAATCCCGCAGGAAACCCCAAGGCAACTTGCCAAGTGTCCGTCATTCGGGCAACAAAATTGTCAGGCGTGAGTTTCCATCGGCTTTCCGGCCATCGAATCTTTGAATTGATTTGCTCGCTTTGCTCGTGAACCGGCGGGCTGTTTGCAAATCCGTTTTTTCTGCTCCGCGCCTAATTCTCTCACCCTCACTTGGCTGCTTCCACCGGGGGCAACACAGGCGGTGCCCTCTGAAGACTACTCCCGCCGGCCGCCCGGTTCCGCATCCCTACTCGTGAAGGGCGAGAGACTTTATACGCACAAGCGTTCACCTAATTCCTGAAGCAGCGCGCTATCGACAGAAAAATTTTCCGAGAATTTTTTCATGGTTTTAGGCGGATGCAAAAATTGATCTGGCTGTCCGCGGTGTTTATTTTCTGAAATATCCATGAGCCCGAACACCTTGTCGGCAGTGCCCCAAAGGTGGCCTTAATTATCAAAAGCGAAGCTTTTGACTGTGTTTTGGCTGTTTGCCTTCGCATGATGGCGCAATTGTGCGCCGGAAGGCCCGTCGGGTCAATTCCGGGCTGGATTGGATCTCGGCCCCAATTTCCTCGAGCTCGACTGTTTCCGACCTAAAATTATTATCACAAGTCCGTACAACGCCCGTCCACCGCAAATGACCCTTGTATATTGATTTTCGTCCTGTCCGGACAGCCGGCATCTTCAGGTCGGGTGGTGGAATTCGGCTATCAAATCAAATGGAATTAGCCCATGACACCCTCTGACAGGTAAAAAGAAGTCGACCATCGGCCGGCTTCTCGTTTCCCCCCTCACCCGCCTCCACGCGGGCGATTTCGCCAGACCCAATAAACCCGGGCCGCGCCTATCAGCGCCAGCGCGCCGACGATGAACGGCCAGATGTTCCAGACTAAGCAGACGGCCAGTAGCGCCAGAATGACCAGCCCGATGCCAAATGCGATATCTTCCATGGTGTTCCTTGTGTGATGTGCCGGGGTCCACGCGAACCCCGGCCGATGATGTTGTTCAATTACGCCGTTCACGCCAACGCCCGGCGTTCATACCGGCATGCCTGCGCGGCGCGTGTGCAGTCCAGGTTGATCCGCCAGCTGGGCTCGATGCCGAGGTCCACGAGCACATCGATGCCGAAGAACTCGAGTACCTTCGCACCGATTTTGCGGCGATACCCCTGCATGGCCGAATCGCTCAAACCGACCTGACGCGCGACATCCCGGAGCGTTTTGCCAGCGCTCAAGAACTCAATCACCAGCTGCTCGACGTGTGACAGCTGATCCAGGAATCTGTCCCAGTCGAGCTTCCTCGCAGCTACCATGCCCGGGTCTTCGTGGTCGTTGCTCAACACATCCTGCAATTCGAAGATCTCACACCCAGCTTCATCCTCGGCCACGACCTCGTTGAGCGAGTGCAACCGGGATGTACCGTTGAGTTGGGTGCCGATGCCACAGACATCCACTGTGTTGGTGCCGTATGAACGCCGGCCTGATTTGAGATGTTGAAGCGTGTAAAACGCGATGTTGCTTGCGGTGATCGTGCCGAGCTTGCCCTGGCCTTCGACCCGGTCAATCATCCGGGCGGCCATGCACGAGGCATCCTGGATCAGCTCCGCGTGATCTTCTGAGCCGACGCAGTTGACGGAGCGTGGAATGGCGGAGCGCAGACGCGGCACGATTTCTTCCTGCAGAATCCAGCCTGCTTGAGGGGACATAAGAATCCTTTCGGTGGAGGGTTAAACAAAAAATCCCCGGCGCGGAATTGCGCCAGGGACTGATAGAAAACGAACGTCTCTACCAAAGGCTTATTACACAAACGGAGGGGCTGTTGCAGATACAGGCGTTTCAGGAGGCGCGTTGCTGCAAATTCAGACTGGAGCCACTTTTGTTGCGTTTACGTTTTACACTCCATCGCCACTCCGTTACACCATGCGACCGTTTTCAAATTAACGCAGTCCAAATTCATGAAAGAAAAGAAACCGACCAAATCCAAGCGCGACGAACAGGCTCAGTTGCTGGACTTGTTGCGCACCATCCTGCCCAGGGTGGCGCCCGACCCGGCGTTCGCCGAAAAGATCTATGCCGCGTTCGAGGCCGAATTGCGGGCCAAGAACCGGGCCAACTCGTTTGAAAAGTTCTGCGAGCGCATCGCGTTGCCGGACTTGGAGGCTAAAACCTTGGAGGAAGTAAAACAGCAGCTCGTGGCCGGGTTTGGCGATGCGGATCTGGAAATCGAGCCGAATGAAGATGGCAAAGGCCTGCTGGTGGATGTTTCGCTGCCGGACGGAACCCAGTTCCACAGCCGGATTCCCGTGCGACCGCTCGCGTCGGAAGGCAGCGACGAACCGGAGGTCACGCTGAAATTTGTGCCGCTGCCGGTGAGCCTGCCGGGCGACCCAGAGTTGATCTGGGCGCTGGCCAAGCAGGAAAACCTGACGAGCGATGAGGCGGCCATTGCGCTTACTAAAATCGAGGACGACTTCTGGGCATCCAAGACCGGGCAGAAATTGTTACGCGACCGCGTGGAACGAAGTTTTCCAGAATTCATCGCGCGGGTGCCGGCCGGGCTGCTGGCCGAGTCAGGTCTGAAGCGGCATTACAAATTGCCCGAACCGGTGAAAATATTACGGGGCGAGGCGAAGAAAAAATGAGCAGACAAACGGCACTATTTGTGCGGAACTGAAGGAAATCAGGTGCGCCATCAAGAGCACAAATCTGATACTGCAATCTGATACTGCTTGCCAAAAAATGAGAATAAATGAGAACAGGTGGGGAATTCCAGAACGGTGTTTAAGGCTAATTAAATCAATGGTTTAGTCAATTCTGAATAGGTGTGACCGGTTGTGACAATTTCAGCGATTTCACCATGTTTTCATTTTCCAGGCGTGTGCCTTAAACCACTCAGCCATCTCTCCGCACAGACAGACACTGTGGACGAACCAGAAGTTTTATTCAATTCAAAATTCCCACGGGCGGGCGGCTGCCTTGACCGGGCGGGCTTAGGGATCGCAACGGAGCCGGTAATAAGCCTGGGTCGGCGGGTTGGGCCCGAGATTGTCCAGGCACTGAAAGGCCCCGTTGGCCGGCACATTGGTCGGAAGGATGTCCACCCAATCGGCGAGGTTGGTCGAGCGTTGCACAATGTAACGATACCCCGGTATGCCGGCGAAGTTCAACGTGGCCGTGCATCGGTCGCCCGTGAGGCGGAGACCTTGTGTCTGACCGCCGACGGTGCTGGAGCGGATGACGAGGTTGACGGTCACAACGTTTGTGCCGCCAAAACCATCGGTGATGAAGCCGAGGAACTGGTCGTTCACGGCGTTCGTGTTCCGATACGACAGGTAACCGGAGCCGTTGATCAAAGCGATGCCGTTGGTGCTGACGCAGGTTCCCTCCAGCGTGACTGGGTCGCCGTCGGCGTCGTATATGTTGGTCAGCAAGTCGGTGATGGCGATGTGCAAGGAGACGATGCCCCCGTTGCGGAAATAACTGATTGTGACAGCGGTCGGCGGATGATTGGTAACGAGCTCATTTAGCGCACCTTGGCTATCAAGATAGTTGCCGTCGCCGCTGTAAACGGCCGTGATCAAATTGGTTCCACGCGGCAATAGGTTCATGATCCCGCTCGTAGCGGCCCCGTTGTTGAGGATATTCGTGCTGAAGGGGCCGTTGGTGGTGCAGAAAACAACCTGGCCCGTCGCATCAGACGGCAGGGTGGCGGTAAAACCCACGCTATCATTAAACCCGCATGGGTTTGCCGTGGAAGTCAGCTCGACATTGGCGTTGCCCTTGCTTACCACCAGATCAATATGGCCGGCCGGACCCGTCGT
>Ga0302265_1001641_pt1 | contig 12812 bp, 5 predicted proteins | sample III_Bog_E1_1_FD_194556 | JGI IMG/M metagenome (GOLD analysis project Ga0302265, IMG submission 194556) | Peat permafrost microbial communities from Stordalen Mire near Abisko, Sweden - III_Bog_E1_1 | ecosystem: Environmental > Terrestrial > Soil > Wetlands > Peat | place: Sweden: Abisko...
CTGGTCATTAACGATACCAGCTATTGCTGATTTTGCTAACCCAGCACCTATATTGCCAGCGATCTCAGCTACAGAAACTGGTGAAGTAAATTTTTTGACACTATTGTCTGGCAAAGTAATATTTATCATATGATCATACTTAATATAATTAATTAGTAATAGATAATAAAAATTATCTAAGCACATTGCAAGCGATCTAAATATTTCTCACGCAACACACATCTAAATGCAAAATAAAGCACCTCAAGTGCTAAGGCGCTAATCTTCTTTTCTGGTACTAGACTATTTATATATAGAACCAGGCATATAATAACAGGTATATAATATAATTAGTAAGGTTTTAAAATGTATGGAAACACTCGTAATGACAGCAGAACAGCAAAACGATATTAGCAGTATTCAAAATATCACATTCCACCAAGCTTTCTATATATTGGCAAGTGAATTCTTGAAGTACACCAATACAGAACTAAACCAAAAAACAGGGGTTTGTTTAGGTTTTGCAGGGATAGCTATGCAAAGTATTTTAGCTGGTAGTTTTGAGACTTTTTTAAACAAAATTTTATTTTACGTAAGTGATTCTGAAGAAAGTAGCGATGAAGAAGATGAAGCAAATGATAGTGAGGAAGATGATGCTGAATTCCAGGAACATAAAAATTACTTTTTAACTTTTTTACAAATTATACATCTGTATATGAACCCTCATATGTTTACTAAGTTACTTAAAGAAGAGCCGTACCCATCGGTGCCAGGGATCAGTGGCATTCCTTATGTGTTTGAAGTTGTTAAACCAGTAGCACTGGACTCATTGCATATTAGTAGAACACCTGGGTTTTCGTGGATATATTCTGTAGAAACAATTAGATTGTATTTAAGATCTTTATTACAAACGATCACCAACAACGATTATATTTTTAATTGTCGAGATAATAAAAATATCTTCTTTCTGCTTTCTAACATTGATCATGTTGTTTTACTGAATTATAATCACCTTGATAAAAAGTGGAGATTTGTAGATGCAAACACATCTATTGCTTCGATGTTGGAAGGATATAATATTCAACAAGAACAGGACTTAAATAATTTTACCAAAGAAATATTCTCTGCATTTCAACAAGTATTGCCTGATGAAGACATTCAGGAATTAAACAATCACATAGGATTTACTACAATTGTCTTTTACTGTGAAAGCAAAATTGAAGAAGATAATAAGCAAATAAATGAATTAAAATGGTTTTCAGTAGATGATGTTAACTATGGATCTCAAGAATATTTATTGTGGCTGGCCGCATTTAATAAAGAAAAAAAATTAGTAGAAAGTATTTTACAACAAAACCCTATGTTAAATGGTAATAAAAAATTTGGTATACAAAAGTATACGGCTTTACATTGTGCCGCCATTAGTGAATCAAATGAAATAATTGATATACTGTTAAATTTAACAGATACGACTGCTTTTAGTATTAAAGATGCCAGACAACGCTTGCCTATATACTATGCTGTTTTATATAGTGATAAAGAATGTGTTGTACAGTTTTTACATAAAATTGATAATTTTAGTGAGGTTTTTCCTATCAATTTGAATAGCCAACATTTTGTAACGTATAACACTATATGTAATTGCATTTTGTATCCAGCTATTTTTGCTGACAAAGAAATATTTGAAACGATATGGAATAAATTTTATGATGATGCTAACCATTCTAGGATCCTGTCTAATCTATTGCCTTCTTTATTAAAATTATCAGTTATATACTGGAAGCCAGAAATGGTAAATATAATGATTGAACGGATCAACAAAATTAACCCTTCAAAGCTGATTGAGATCCTTAATGATACGATTAATAACCTGATTACTCCTTTTGACGTATTAGAAAATTCTTTTTCAACTAATCTAGGAACATATATATTACAGCCTTATATTGGTTGCACGTATATCAATCTAATAGATTCTTTTGCAGGAATAGCAGACTTCGATATAATGAATAATCATGTTCAGGTAATAAAAATATTAATGGAAAAAGGAGCTGACGTAGCACCATTAAGGGAATATGTGCGAAATCCAAAACATCAACAAGTTATACTAAGCAATGGTTACACCGAATTAATAAGTCTATTAAAGGCAGATATCACACAACCACTCATTAGCTCTTTTAGGACACTTGACATGAATATAACAATTGATGCTGGTCAACCAATAGTAACTGATGGTGTTAGACAAGCGGAACCAAGCACTCATCTCTTTCCGAGAAATACTATATAATCATTTTAATTATAAGCTACTATATTAATATGATTCTATAAAGCCAATCCTTTATTTTACATTTAAATGCGTTTGCCCTGAAGTACCCCCACCTCTCACCATTCAATTATTTGTAATATTTAATATGCTCTACTAAAATATTAGCAAAGATCTTTTTCAACAATAACATATGGACAGGGATGCGCGATGATTTTGAAAAAACACTTAATGCTAAATTCAAGGAATATGAATCAAACAATGTACCTAGCAATTTTAGGATTAGCAACGCTACCTATTAGCAGCTTGGCAAACCACCACCCACATCACTCAGCTCCAGCTCATACAGCGGCAGCTACTACACCAGCTAAACACCATAACACTATTGGTGCTCCTAAAATTGGTGGAAAAGCTGGTTTTAACTATACATTTGATGATACTGGTGCCAACAGTACTAAACACGCTAGAAAATATGGTGACTGGAAATTCAATAAATTTCTCCTTAATTTAACAGGAGAAGCTCATGGGTTAGATTATAAAGTAGAACACCTATGGTACAATGGTAATAATTCAAATTATTATCATTTTTTAGAAACCTATGTTGGACATAAATTTAAAAATAATGTTATTGGACAAATTGGTAATACAATGGTGCCATTTGGTATTTCTGATAACTTTAGCTGGTGGAAAAATATAGCTTTTTATTCTGGTTTCGGTGACAACTATGACACTGGTATTAAAATGATATATAACGAATGCCCATGGGGTTTCCAACTACAGCTTGGTAAAAATAACATAGTAAGTGGTAATAATGCTTTTGCAGCAACTCCAAAACTTACAACAGGAACGCCAAATTCTAGTTCATCAACTGGAACAACATCTACCCCAAACCTTAATCAAAATAACGAAGATAGCACTCAATTGGTAGCTAGAGTAGTACGTATGCATCATATAAATGATCATGCTAAAGTAGAAGTTGGTCTGTCTGGTAAAGTTGGAAATACTTATAATACTGTATCTATGCATAGAGGCACAAACGTAGCTGGAGCAATCCATGTTAATGCGCATGTAGATAGATGGCAAATACAACTACAATTTTTACCATATGGCTATTCACCTAATAATGGTACTGGCGTTGGTGCAGCTGATGGCGCTATGCAAATGGGTAAAGATGGTTACGTCTACACCATACCATCTAAAGCTAATATCTATACTGCTGGGATTGCTTATAAGATACCAGTTAATTGGGGTAAAATAGAAAATATTACCGTATACGATGATTACAGCCAATTAAGTGGTAAAAGAACTCTTAGAAAAACCAGAATGAACATTATTGGTGCAAAATTTGAAACTGGTCCTTTATATGTAATAGCTGATGTAATTACTGCTAAAAACATGTTTGGTATTGGGCAAGATTTAGATGCTAACGGTAACTTAAACATCTTTAACATTGGTAGTAACAATCCTGGTTTAGATGGTGCTGATCACTGGAGAACTAAGATTAATATTAATTTTGGAGTTAAGTTCTAAGTTATTGATTGTTTACTATGTAATTAACAATTAAATCTAAAAAAATTATTTAAAACCCCCTCTTTATTTCGTAGTAAAGAGGGGGTTTTTTGTTGCTTTTTTATAGGTGCTGACCGCCACCGATACGTAGTTGTTGTTTTTGTGATTGTATGACGCTAGTAGTATATGCATCAAAACTAAAAGTCACACCAACCCGGTCGCAGGTACTAATAAACATCTGACAAGCTTCTTTTGCCTTTTCAGTTTGTTCAGGTGTGTAATCTTGTTTACATATACCGTTAATGTGGATAACTTTGTTACCATTATCCATTTGCATTTTAATCATGTGATTTACCATATCTTGATCAACCATAGTTACTTTAGACTGCATTACTAATCCTTCTGTACGCTGTTGAACATTAAAATGGCGATGTTCTGGTGGTTGTCCAACAGTATCTGCTGCTTTCATAGTAGGAGGATTAGTAGCTTCTGTAATAAAGCAACCATAAGTACTAATAGTTTTATCTAGCGCTGCTGTAGATACTAGATACCACAATTTATTAATTGGTATAGATGGTATAGGTTGTTGTGCAGTAGTAGCAGAAGAAAAAGTAAGTGGTGCAACCTGTTGGTGCCCTTGTGGTGCTGTTGGGTATCCTGTTTGTGGTGCTTGTAATGGTAATCCAGGTAATTGTTGTGACGCCACAAGATAGCCTGATTGGTAACTAGCTAACGGATTTGTTGGTAATGGTGCAACATGTGGTATAAATCCTGTTGGAATAATTGATGGCTGCATATAACCAAGTGGTGGTAATTGCATGGTTGTTGATTGTAACTGTAGTACAGGAGTATCTTGTTGGACACCAAGTACAGAAAATCCTAACGCATTAGAACTAGGTGCTGCTAGCGTTGCACCACTTACTACGCTGCTATTAGTTAAAGACGCTGTCCCAGCAGGATCAACTCGGAGAGCAGAAGGTATAGGACTATTATTAGTACTAGATGCTGCATCATTTATAATATACAATCCCGATAATCGTTCTAATAACGTATTCAGGTTATTAACCTTTTTACTAATTTTATTGTATGCTTCCGAGTGTTCAGTTACACCACCATCTAAACGACGTTGTTGCCTTTCTAATGTCTCTTTATATGCTTTTAGTTGATCTATTACATTAGAATCTATTGATGTATCACCATTTCGCAAAGCTTTGGCAGCTTTTATTCTGGCATCAGCAAAATCTATGCGTTCTTGAAGTGAATCTCGTTGTTTTTGTAGTTCAGCTTGACGAGTTATTTGTGGTCTAGTTTTTTCATCATCCTTATGTTCACCAAGTTGGCTCTCTAGTACTTTGAGTTCAATATCGATTGAGTCTCTTTTTTCTACAAGTAATTGCTGCTTAATTGCAAATTTTGCTAATCTATTTGTTAAATTATCAGAATACTCTTGTTGCCCCTTATCTGTCTTAAGATAGTTACTTTTATCTAATGGTGCTTTAGCTGCTTTGTTTCTTTGTAATAATACTTCGTATGAAACATAATTTTTTAGTTCAGTAGCATAAATAATATAATCAGTATCTTTCTCAAAACCATTGTCTTTTAAGTATTTCGGCTCTAAAACTATATTTAAAGTAGCTAACAACTTAGATCCACAATCTATTAGTGAGTTAGTATCAGAATTATCTCTTTTAAGTTTTTCGAATTCATCAGCCAAGCTGGTTATAGCTTGTTGTTTATCAGTTAATTTTCGCATTTGTTGCGATTTCATACATGCATCGATATATTTCTCGTCAATGACAGGCATGGCTTCACCACCCTGACATTCATTTTTTATTTTTGCTATTAATGCATTGTATACTGAGGTCAGCGTACGTACTCCAGGATCATATGAATATGCTTTTATTAGGTATTTTTTCCATTTATCATCATCTTTTTCTAATTGTTCTATAATGTGCTTTTCAATATATCCTTCTGTAGTTGCTGCCTTAGCTCGTAACTTATCAAGAGATTTAGTAACGATAGCTATTTTTTCTTCGAAACTCTTTCCTGGAAATTCTATTCTAGCTAATCTATTTTGTAGATAACTTTTAAGATTGTAGTAGCTATTAGTAGTTGCGACGTAACTCATACCAACTGTTGGTATATCTAAATTAAAATAGTTATCGTGTATAGCTTTGCCAGTACTGCTATTAACAGCTAACGTTCCAGCTAAGGCACCTAATACTTTTTCATCAGGAACTCTATCTATTTCATCAAACACCATTAATACAGAATTAGTTCCAGTGGCAAATTTAGCTTGCATCATTTTACTAGCTTCTCCACCACCTTGAAATTCAGTACCACGCCCGAGAACATCCGTCAAACCTGTTACGGTTTGCATATCTATTGCATAAAATCCAAAACCAAAAATATCTGCAATCTCTTTACATACAGTAGTTTTACCAGTCCCTGGCGGTCCATCTAAAGCAATTGGTGGATAATACGATGCTTCTGGTTCAGGATACTGTTCATTTGAGTTTTGTTTGCGAAAATCACGGTTATTAAAACGAAAATTATACTTATCCCATAATTCTTGAGTATAACCTGCTATAAATTTGTCTTTTAATATATCAACACCAGATGATGCTTCTTTGCATTTTACCTCAATCTTTGCTATCTCATCTTCAACAATACGTCTCGCTGCCGCATCTTTTTGTTGTTTTGTGCCTGTTGTAACACCATCAGCAGCTGCTATCATATCTACAATTATTTTATCTAAATCCTCGACTCTTTTATCTTTGGCTAATCCATATCCAGGTAAATTTAGCAAATATTCTAATTGTTTTTTTATAACAGGAATTTGTTCATCTTTTACTTTACTCAGATCGTTAAATTTGTCTTTAACAAATTTTTTCATTTCTTTAGTGACTTTTGGATCGTCAAAAAATGCCTGCAGAGCATTGTCTCCAACTGGTAGAGTAATATTGTTGCTTTTTATTTTTAATTTATACGCAGCTAATTCTTGTGGTGTTATGTTAATAGGTTCGTTAGGTATTGGTGCTACGCTATCTTTTTTGACAGTAGGTGGTGCCGGTGGATGTTTAGATAATGATGAAGTCAAAGTAGCAGGAGGAACAACTATATTAGCTGGTGAATGGGTCGCACTTTCACCACCAATATCATCAACAATTTCTGGAACCACATCTGTTGCATCAAATGTGGGTACTACGGATATATCATCGTCCCTAGGATGAATCACGTCATCAAGCAATGATTGAAAAACTAAGTAAGCAAATAGTTTGTCACTTTCAAAATCAGCTATCAATGGGTCATTTGGATCGTCAACCATGGCTCCAGTAATATTAGACTCATTACATGCCTCAATATATTTGTCAAGATTGTATTTAACTATTTCGTCATCCATTTTGGATTCTGTTGACACTTCATCAACTGTTGCTTCTAACAATTTAAAAAATGGTAGCATCTCTTGATCTTTTGCTAGAAAAGCATCATATTTTTCTTTCAATACAGAATTTTGTTTTACTGCCCTAATTACTCCATAACATAATTCTATAAAATTATTATAAAGTTCTGTTTTATCTGTATCGTTTAATATTTTGTATACCATAAATTCCTACATAGCAACTATTGTACGTGAACTTGTTCGTGTGTTTTTCATGCTGCTTAATATTTTTTGAGCAACTAAATATTTAGCCTCTTCTTTAAGAACAGCAGCAGCTCTAAGCTGTTCTTCTTGAGATTTAGAAGTTACTTCACCATCTTTCGTACTACTACTTTGTTTTAATAACAATTTGCTATATTCATCTTTAACCGCCAATAATCTATCTGCTAACTCTTTATTGGATTTTTCAGAAATCTCTAATTTTTTTTCTAATATCTGTTTTTCATGTTGCAATTGTTGGTTTACTTGGCCTATTTTAGCTACAGCAGCTTGCTCTTTTTGTGCTTGTTCTTTTAGCTTTTCATCAAAACCTTCTTGCATACCATGTATACGCGCATTAAGAGTAGCTATATTTTGCTCAGCAATTTTTTTATTACGCTCAGCAACTGCTTTGTACAACATTGCAAAAGATGGCTGTTTATTTTGTATAGCAATTGCTGCTTCTTTAGACAATTCCTCTATCTTATTATCTAGCAGAGCCTTCGCTGCTACAGCATCTTTAAGCTCTACACCCAATTTTTCTTGAGCAAGTTTAGATGCTTCTAATTCTTCTTTTAATCCGAGAATTGTTTGTTGAGCTGCTTCTAACCCTTTTTGTGCTGTACTTAATTGTCCCTCTAATTCACTTATATTTTCTAACATCTTTCCTTTTTCAGTACGCAATACTTGATTGTCTAATTCTGACACAACTAGAGCTCCACGAAGTGCTCCAATGGTTGTTTGAGCCGCAACAACTTCTTTCTTGCTTGCTTCTAAATCTTTGTCAGCTTGTAATTTAAATGCTTCAAATGCTTTGGTTTGCGCATCTAATTTACTTTGTAATTCAGCAATTGTGACATTTGCAGCTGCAAGGGCTTCTTGAGTTTTTTTGTGAGCAAGTTGTTCGGCGGTTAATGCTTCTTCTGCGGTAGTTAGTTTTACCTGTAATCCTGTTTTATCATCTTTTAATTCTGTAATTTCCGCTTCTTTTGCCTGTACAACACCTGCTAAATTTCCTACTTGAGCCTCAGAAACCTTTAGTTTTTCTTTAACATCATCTCTCTCTCTCTTGACCTCTACAGCTTCTGCTTCTAAAACACCTATTCTTTCTAGTAACTCCGCATTTTTTGCTTCTACTGCTTTTAATCTTTCTACTTCTGCTCTAAGTTCTGCAATTATTCTATCTTTCTCTTCCAACTCTGATCTTAATTGTGCAATTTCTTGTCGTGCTTCAGCTAATTCACGCTTTAATGTTGTAATCTCTTCATTTGCGGCTGCTAAAGCTTTTTGAGCTGTTCTTAATTCCCCAGTAACTTGTGATAATTGTGTAGAAAGATCTCGTGTTGTCTCCTCGTTCTTCTGTATCGTTGCTTTTAAATCAGCTATTTCTTGTGCGGCTTGCTGTTTAGCAGTATCGTTCTCTGTACCCAATGCGGTGAATGCTTCTTCTTTTTGTTTTAATTGTGCCTGTAAACTTTCATTTTCCAATTTAGCTGTAGCTAATTGTTCAGTAAGTGCACCAATTTTTCCAGCAGCTACATTATATTCTTCTGTTTTGGCAGCAAGTGCTGCAGTTAAATCAACAATTTGTTGGTCTTTTGCTTCCAATTGTAATTGCAAACCTTTTATTATCTTATTAAGTTTTTCTATTTCTGCTAGAGCTGCAGCTAGTTCTTTAGTTAACCGTGCATTGTCGAGTTTTAATTGTTCATTTGCTGCTATTAAAAGGTTAATTCTTTGTTCATTAGCAGCTTTTTCTTTTTCAAGCCGTTCAATAGTGGCCTGATCTGCACTTCCTGAAGTAATTATTGCTTGTTTTGCGGCATTTTCTTCTGTTAATCTTTTAATCTCATCAGCATGTTTTTGTATTGTGCCTTGTTGAGCATCAATAGTACCTTGTAAAGCTGCTGCTTGTTGTTCTGCACTTTCCAATTTTTTGGACAATTGTTTGTTGTTTTCTTTTTCCTCGGCTAATTCGGTTTGTAATCCGTTAATGGTACCTTGCATTGCGGCTTGAAGTGATTGGTTGTCGGATATAGTTTGGGCGTGTGCTTCTGTTTCTTTAGCTAATGCAGCTAGTGCCTGATCTAATTGTGCCTGTAAAGCAGCTTTGTCTTCTTCAGATTTTGCTAATAATGCTTTTAATCTTTCAACTTCTAGTTCCAATTCTTTAATTCTTGCATTAGCTGTACTTAATAGACCATTGACTCTCGCAAGTTCATTTGCGAGTGACGTTAATTTTGTTCGTGCTTGTGATAATTCTTCTGTAGTAGCACCACCAGTCATTACCAACAGCTCTAGTCGACGAATTTCTTCTTGTTGTTCCCTCAATAGGCCGTTCGCTTTATCTCTTTCTTTTGTTAACCCAAGACTCTCTTCTTTAGCATCTTTGTATTTTTTATCACTCGCCTCTTTATCAGAGATAGCTTGTGCTACTTGTCTATTTAACTCATCAAGTTTTGTTGTGGCAATAGATAGTTCTCCAGCCGTTTTATCTAATGCTGCTTGTGTTGTACGTTGTTGCTCTGTTAAATCTACAATTGTTTTAGCTTGTTCTTCTGTTGTTACAATTAAAGCTGCTTTATCTCTCTCTAGATCTGCAACTGTTTGCTTTAATCCGCCAATTTGCCCTTCTAAGACTCCCTTTTCTTCTGCAGATTTTAGTAATGCTGCCTCTAATTCTGCAATTTTTGCTAGTAATTGTTTAATTCTTTCTTCTAATTCTACGATTTTCGCCTTAGCTACACGTAATTGTTCTTCAAAAGAATCTTTTGCTGCCTGCAACACTAATAATTGTTCTGTTTGCTCTGCACCATGAGCTGCTTTATATTCTTCCAATGCTTTTGATGCAGCCTCAAACTGCTTTTGCAAACCATCTGCTCGTTCTTTTTGCGCCCTTAATTCTTGCTCGGTTGCCTGTTGTGTTGTGGCGTTTGATGCTGCCTGAGATCTTAAATCAGAAATTGTGCTGTTAGCAGTTGCTAGCTCGCTTGTCTTTTGCGTCAAATCTTTTTGCAAATCTGCGACTTTGTCTTTTTCACTTGATAATTCTTTCTTTAATTGTACATTATCTGCTCTAACTTCGCCGATCTCCCGAGTTAAATGTACAATTTTTCCGTTAGCTATAACTAATTCAGATTCTTTGGCAGCTAAGGCAGCAGCAAGCTTATCAGCTTTTTCGGTTTGTTTTTGTAATGCAAGTTTTAATGCTGCTATCTCTGATTCTAATCTTGATATTTCAGCTCTTAACTCAACAATAACTCCCTCTAATCTTTTATTTTCTGCTGATAATTCAGCATTTGCGCTAGAAAGCCTATCTCGCTCTGCTACAACTGCATCTCTATCTTTTGTTATTGATTCAATTTGTGCTGCAGTTAGACTTGAACTTGCCGCAATTTGCTGCTCAAAATCTACTATTTTTGCTTCTAGTCCACTTATTGTTGTTTTATTATCTGCAATGGTTGTTGCGTTAGCTGCAATAATCTTTTTTTGATCTTCAATTGTTTGTTGCGATGTTGCTAATTTCTCAGATAATTCTTTATTTTTTTGTTGTTCTGCTTTAAATTTAGCGGTCATTTCGTCTAACTGTTTTTTGTAACCTTCTGCTGCGGCTTTTAGAGTGGCATTTTGGCTAGTTAATGCAGCAATTTCTTCAGAACGCTTGCGTAATTGTTCAGTTAATATATTAATTTCTGATTGTTTTCTTGTTACTTCTGCTAATGCTGATTCTTTATCTACTTGATTTGCAAATTCTTTGTGGGCAATTACGTCTTGCAGTCTTCGTTGTTCAGCTTCCATCTCTTGGATTTTTAGCTTATCTTGATGGTTTCTTTCTTCAGCTTTTTTTAAGCTTTGAGCATGTATATATTGTTCTGCTTCTAGCCTATAAAGTTTTTGTCTTGTCCTAGCTATTGCTGCACTACTACTTATATTGGATGTAGCGGCTGTAGTTACTGCTGTATTCATTGCCCGAAACATTGTTTCTAATGTAGACTGTAACTGGCTATTTGTTGAAGCATTTTCAATACCAAAAGCTTGAAACCATTCTATTTTATGATCTTCCCATTTGACGACAGCATGAGCTGCTTTAACTTTTTCTTTGCTGGTATGCTCAGATTTACCAGCATAAACAGCAATATCCCATTGCGCAACCAAATATTTTTCTATTAATTCAATTTGTTGTTTCTTTGCTGCATCAGTTATACTGACTGCATTATTGGAACTAAGTGATGCAAAATGTTGCACCCAATGATCTAGATGTAATACGCTTTCGCCAGCAGATTCTAGGACAGGTGGCATTACCGAACCCCACCATCAAATAAATTTATTATATGTATATACATACTATCAACCTTGTTTTTATAGCTCATATAACTAGTTTAGATCATGTGTTGTAGAATAATTACAATAGTGCATATGCATATTATGTTTTTCATTGGAATTTACCAGGGCTGTTAAGCGAACGGTTAATTAAATAACCATCAGGCCTCACCCCTTCAAGCTCAACTATAATTCACGCTTACTAGGTCCCTCTCCAAAAAAGTTTTTGGAGAGGGCGTCCACTTTCGGTATATGTTAGATATAATTATTTATATTTTCATGAGTGAATAAAAGATATAAGGAAAATAATTAAAAATTAAATATTGGTATATAGCATTTTCACTAACAATTATATGTTGATTTGACGAATAATTCGTGAACACCCTCTCCAAAAACTTTTTTGGAGAGGGACCTAGTAAGCGTGAATTATAGTTGAGCTTGAAGGGGTGAGGCCAAAATTTTGTGGGGATCTCTCATGGTGAGGTCTGACAGCAATCAATTATTATACGGCTGTCTAAATTTTGGGTTCACCATATTGTCGACTATACCCTACAATATTGTAGGGTATAGTCGACAGTTAATAAAAACTGATGGGTAATCAGTATATTTCTTTTCAACTATTATGATGAGCCTCTATCAACCGCTCTGTTAACTGAGTAATCCGTCCCTTAGAATTGCTATTAACTGCAATCGCCAAGGCCTTGATTTCCCCAACTAAAATTACTAACGATTTCCCACGGGTAACTGCTGTATAAATAAGATTTTTTTGTAACAAAGTATAATGCTGCAAGCAAACTGGAATAATTACTACTGGATACTCCGAACCCTGAGATTTATGTATAGTAATAGCATAAGCCAAAGCAATTTCGTCTAATTCGTCAAAATCATAACTAATAGAACGATTGTCAAAATTAATTAACAAACTAGAGTCTTCTAAATCTATTGACTCTATAATGCCTATGTCTCCATTAAAAACATCTTTATCGTAATTATTTACTGTTTGGATTACTTTATCTCCCACAGCAAAATCATTACCAAATCTACTTGTCATAGATTTTGGATCACTAGCATTAATATTGATTTTTTTTTGCAATAATCCATTAA
>Ga0302265_1001642_pt1 | contig 12803 bp, 7 predicted proteins | sample III_Bog_E1_1_FD_194556 | JGI IMG/M metagenome (GOLD analysis project Ga0302265, IMG submission 194556) | Peat permafrost microbial communities from Stordalen Mire near Abisko, Sweden - III_Bog_E1_1 | ecosystem: Environmental > Terrestrial > Soil > Wetlands > Peat | place: Sweden: Abisko...
TGCTGCGCCAAAACCGTCGTCGGCACAAGGATGGCAACTTGTTTTCCGTCCATCACACATTTGAACGCGGCGCGAATCGCGACTTCCGTTTTGCCAAAACCCACGTCGCCGCAGATCAAACGGTCCATCGGCTTCGCGCGTTCTTGATCGGCTTTCGTGTCCGCGATGGCGGTAATTTGGTCGCGCGTTTCTTCGTAAATAAAAGCGCTTTCAAATTCGCGCTGCCAGTGCGTATCGGGTTTGCACGCGTGACCGGCCTGCGTTTCGCGGATGGCCTGGATGCGCAACATTTCGGCGGCGACATCGCGCACGGCGGCTTCGGTCTGCTCCTTGGCCTTGTGCCAGCGCGTGCCGCCGAGCGTGTGCAACGCCGGATTGGCTTTGCCTGCACCCACGTATTTGCTGACAAGATGCGCCTCGGAAACGGGGACGTAAAGTTTCGGCGGCTCGACGTCGTTGTCTGATTGCGCGTATTCGATGACCAGACATTCGGTTGCCGGTTGAACGTTGAAAGTTGCCGGTTGAACTCCGCGCGTGCCGCTGCCGATGGGCAGATTTTTCAAGCCGAGATAACGGCCGATGCCGTGCTGCAAATGCACGACCAGATCGCCTTCCTCCAAATCCGCAAAATCAATTTCCATCGCCGAGCGCACCGCGAGCGCGTGCGGCGATTTGAGCCGACGTGGCCGCTGCACTTTGTAACGGCCAAAAATTTCCGCATCCGTCACAACGACCAGCTTCGCTGCGGCGCAAAGAAATCCGCGCGACAACGCGCCGAGATTGGTGACGAGCTTTTTGTCGTCGGTAAAACCAAACTCTTTCCAAATTTCTTGGAACCGTTGACATTCGCCGTCGTTGTTGCAGAAAACTTGGACGGAAAAATCCTGCCGCAGCCAGCGGTGGAGCTGCGCGAAAAATTCCCGGCGCTGTGCCTCGGCGACCGGTGGTTCCGGCGGGCGCTCGCCGAGCGGACGAAAGGCTTCAAGCGAATCCAATTGCAAATCGAGCGTTTCGCATCGCGAACCAGCTTCGCCGGTTTCCGTTTCGTCCATCAATTCAGACGAGGTGACACCACGATGATTTAGCTCCGCCAGAAATGCCGGCCAGGAGATGAAGAACGGATCATCCTTTGGAATTTGTTGTCTATAACCATCCGCGTGAACCGCGAGCGATTCTGGCTCGCACAAAAGAAAAATCGTCTCGCGCGGCAAATAGTCGAGCAGCGTAGCAAATTCCACGACCTTGGACTTTGGACTTTGGGCTTCGGACTTCAAAATTCCCAGTTCGCCCGCCGGCGGCAACGTCAGGTTGGAAATTTCACCGCGCGAAACTTGTGTGAGCGGATCGAACTCGCGCAGCGATTCCAGTTCGTCGCCGAAAAATTCCAGCCGCACGGGCCACGGACTCGTCGGTGGAAAAACGTCCACGATGCCGCCGCGCAGCGCGATCTCGCCCTTCTGCGTGACCTGCGCCTCCGGCTCGTAGCCTTGCGCTTCGAGCCATTCGATCAAATCGAGCGGCGCGATTTTGTCGCCGCGCGCAAAGGTGCGCGTGCGGTTTTTCAAATCGGCCGGCGCAAAGGTTTTTTGCAGCAGCGCGGCCATGCTCGTCACCACCAGTTTTGAGTTTTGCGCTTGGCGTTTTGAATGGTCAGCGAGCGAGATGAGCGTTTCTAAGCGGTCGCTGATGACGTCGGCGTGCGGCAATTTGTCTTCATGCGGAAAAATTTCCCAGGCGGGATAAAATAATGGGCGGCAGGCGGCAGGTCGCAGGCTGAAGTTTTTGTCTGCGCCAGCATCAGCCGGCAACTTGTCGGCGGCAACTTGCAACCACGTTTCAAGATCTTGCTGAAAAATTTCCTGGGTTTTGAGATTGCCGGTGACGATGACGAGCGGACGTTGAGGAAATTTTTGGTTCAGGAGAGCGGCCAGAAACGGGCGGGCAGACGGGCAAATTTTTACACCGGCCAGCGCTCCGCCAGCCTCCAAGCGCTGTGCGAAGGTTTGCACGGCGGGAGTGCGCAGGATGTCAGCGAACGAAAGGCTTGTCGCTGACGCGAGTTCGTTTTGCGGCAAGCGGGGGAAAAGGTCGCAGCGGATGGTGATTTCGTCAAGCGGCCGGCGTCAATCAAGCCGGACCAAAAAAAGTTCCAGCGGAGGGGCGGGTTTGGCGGAGGGGATCGGAAACGCGTATTGCGCGACGAGGGTGCCGTGGTATTTATCCAGCCAGTGGGCGATGTTGCCGTCGGATAAATGCAAATGCACGACGACATAGCGAATGTTTCGGGCGCGCAAATTTTCAGGCGAATCTTCGGGCGTCACCTCCTCAACGCGGCGCCGACCAAGCGGTTGCCAGAGACCCAGTTCGTCGCTGTCGCAAATCACGGGATAATATCCGACCACTGTTTCCGTTGGCGGCAGCGTTTGGTTCAGAAATATTTTCCGGGCGCGGACCGCTTGAAAATCCGATTCCGCGTAACGCGCATTTTGGTCGGCGACGATTTCGTTGGCCGGAAACCAGGCATGAAGTTTTTGCCAGAGCGATGGCAGCGGCAGCAACGGACGGTTGCCGGCGGTGATGAGCACGAGGACGGCGAGCGCCATCATTTCCATGCCGAACCGCTGCCAGCGGCGTTGGCGCACCACGCGCGCGTGCGCCGGTTTGACGAGAAAAAGTGGAAATAATAAAAGATAATAGGGCGCGAGATGCCGCGCGATGGAAAAGGTTCCGACTTTGGCCATGAACAACAACAGCAGCGCCCACGGCACGAGGCGCAGCCAAAAAAGAATTGGATCCGGCGCGATGATATTATGAACGGCAACGTCGCGTTGGCGGCGCATTTCCAACCATGTCGCGATTATCACGACGCAAAGTCCGAGGCCGAGGCCGGCGTTGCCTTCACAAATGCCGCGATAATATTCGCCGCTCAGATAGCCGAAGTTTTCAAACGATGAAAAATGCGCGCCGAACGGCGTTTGCAGAAAGTGGCGCATCTGCTCGTTCCACAGCGAAACGGAGTAGCGAAAAAATGGCGGCAGCAATTCGTGCAGCGGCGGCATCAGGTTTTGCAGCGGAATGCAGAAGGCGTTGCCGAGGATGCCCCAAAAAGGATCGAGATGAAAATTGCCGGCCGAAGGCAAACCGGCGATGTCCACGGGCAACCAAGTGCGATAATGCTGGAAATTTAAAAGGCTGATCGGCACGACGGAGACGAGCAGGGCAAAAAATATCGCGACCGCGCTGGCGATGGGTCGCGTCCAAAAAATTCGCACGCTCGGCCACGCGGCGATGAGCCACAGCAACGCGAGCGGGAGATTGGTTTGTTTCACGCCGGTCGCCAGCGCGGCGGCAAGCAGTGACAGCCACAAATCGGGCGCGGATTTTTTTTCGCGGGCGCGCAAGGCCAGAGCCACGGCCGCGAGAATATAAATGGCCGCCAGACTGTCGTTGTCCACCGATCCGGCTTGCAGCACGAAGCACCAGCCGGCAGCGAGAAACCACATCCACCACCAGGCCACGCGCGGCCGCACTTGCAAGCGCGTGAAGACGCTGAAAATCAGTCCGGGCAACAGCAGAAAAGAAATCCAATTGACGAGAAACACCAGGCGGTCGGTGTGCGTGAATAAAATGATCGGGGCGGCCAGCCATTCAAAACCGCAGGCGCAGATGTTCATGCGCGCGTCGCCGGTGTGAATCCAGTGCCATTGTTGCAGCGCGAGCCAGTGAAACACGCGGGGCAATTTGTAGGCGGCGGAATCGTAGTTCAGATCGGGCAGGAAAATGGCGGAACCAAATGACAGCAGCGCGAGCACGAGAAAAAAACGCGGGGCCGGGCGGCGAAAGCGGCGGCGGAATTTTTTTAATTTTCGAACGGAAATTGGTTGGCGCGGTTCGCTATGCGTGCGCTGCCAAAAAAATCCCGCGATGATGGGGAGCAGAAAAGCCGCGAGGTAGCCAACGCGATTTAATTGGTGCAGCGCCGATAAAATCCAGCCGGCGCTCACCAGCAGCGTCGAGAGTAAAATCCAAATGCGCACGCCCATCAGCATGGCGGGAATATACTTTGAAATGCCGTCATTTTTCGATTCAAGAATCGCAGGGTGTTGAGCGAGCCATGGCGAAATTTTTTATCCGCGCGAATTTTGGTGTGCGTTCAGGGCGCATTGGTCCGCCAGCCTTCGGCCATGAAGAGTTGCAAGTTTTCCTGAAAATTGGCGGGAGCACCTGGGTTCAGCGCCAGCTGGCCGAAGCGCGCGGCGTGGTGATTGAGAAAAAATTGCGTGCGTTCCGCCCACGAAGTCATGTAGGGCAGATCGGACCAGCCGTATTCGGGCAATGGCGGCGCGGGCAGGACGAACGGTTCCGGGCGGTCGGCGGGTTCGTCCGGCAAAACGCCGACGATCCACACGCGATGCCCGCCGCGCAGGGTGGCGGAAATTTTTTCCAGCACGGGAGCCAAGGAATTTGTGTCCGCCATTTTTTCCAACACTTGGTCGTAACGGTGCGTGGAATGGTCCGCGATGGGTGGCAGCGTATTCCACGGCGTGGCGTCCGAAAAATAACGGCCGAAACTGATCCCGCAATACCACGGCGTGACGAGGATGAAATCTTCCGGCCTCGCATTGGCGCGCAGGCCGGCGGCGAGCTGGTCTGCGTTGGAAAAATGGCCGCGAAGCAGAAGGTTGTTTTGCACAACCGCCAGCAGGGCGGTGCCCAGAAGAAAGGCCATCGCGACGACGCGCGCCAGTCGCGGTTGTTCCGGCAAACCGATGCCCAAGTCAAAACAAATGGCGATCAACGCGAGTGGCGGGATGAAATACCAGGCGCGGACGGCGACGGCGGCACACCATAAAAACGCCAGAAAACAAACGCTCACCGCCAGCAGCGTGGTGCCGGCAAAAAGCGGGAGATCATCCGTCCGACTTTTAGCTTCGCCAGATGGGCGGCGCAATGAAAGCAACGCGAAGGTGAGAACGACAAGGGCGAGAATTTCCCAAATTGCGGTAAAATGGTCGAAGGGTGAATTAGTGGCGGCGGAAAAATTTTGCCAGGCGGTCGCCGGGGAGAATCCACGGCGGAGTTCCACGGTTGCCTGTGGCAGGGCGCGCAGATTCGCAAGGTAAGGCAGCAGCGACAGGGCGGCCGCGAGTCCCGCGATGAAAATTTTTACGGCGGCGGAAAATTCTTTGCGTCGCGCGCACACGGCAAATCCGCCGAGGCAAATGGCGAACACAAGCACGGCATTTTGATACAGCGCCTGTAAACTGATCGCGGCCGTGAGGGCGAATACAGTGGCGCGCGACCCGGTGGAATTTTTTAGGAACCACCACATGGCGGCCAGCGCCAGCACAATTAGCGCGGTGCCAAGGCCGTAAGCGCGCAATGAATCGCCATAAATGATGAGCAGGCTGTTCAGTCCAAATAACACGAGGCTGAATAATGGCGGCCGGCGCGTGGATCGCGCCACGGCCCAAAACGCGGCGGGAATGGCGAGGCCACTTAACATGCCCAGCGCGCGCAGCCACCAATCGGCCGGGCTGGCCCACGCCCAAATCTTGAGGAGCAACGGCATCAAAACCGGAAAGGAATCGCGCGTCATGGCGCCAAACGTGCCGGCGTGCGAGAGGTTGACGGTGTTGACTTCGTCGCGCCAGAGTCCGCCGACGCTGGCCCAAAAATGAAAGTGCAGCCAGACGATGGCCACCGAGATCAGCGCAGCGGCATACCATTCCAGCGCGGTCGCAATTTTTTTTTCCGGGGAAGCGGACATGCCGTTATTTCCTTTGATAAATTTCCAGCGCGCTGCCGTGCGGCTCCGGATAGGCGGCGATGAAGTTGGTGCCGAGCACCACAATCGTGTTGGTCGGTGAAATGATGTCGGTCATGCCGACGAGGGTGTAATTGGTTTTGTAATCATCCCACCAGTTGAAAATCGTGGGATCGGATTCGGGATGGCGGCCCCAGGAAAAATTATTTTGCGCAAAAACGACGAAGGCGGGCCGGTTGGATTCGAGATCGCGGATCATTTCGCGCTGCATTTTCAAGGCGAACGGCTGCGGCTCCATCAGCGCGTATGTGTAAATGTAACCGGTCGCCGAATGGCGGTGCGCGAGAAAATAAATTTCCGGCTCCGAGCCGAGCACCGCGATGCGCGCAGCGGGCGGGGAATTTTCGCGGATGAATCGGGCGACGATTTCCGCTTCGGGCAATGGATCGGGGCCGTAAAGTTTGCGGGCCAGAATTTGATTCGGCGTCAGATACCAAACATCGGCGCAGGTGAGCAACGTGATGACGACGGCCAGCGCGAAGCCTCGCATTGGCCAATCGCCGAGCGCGGCAGTTTTATTTTTATCCGCGAAAATTTTTTGCAAACCGCTGATGGCGCCGCCCGTGAGCAGCGCCACCGCCGGCAGCGCGATGAGAAAATAATGTTTCCGAAAATAAAAATCCGGGCACACCGCCAGCGCGGAGGCGGCGCAAAAACCCACCAGCAAGGCACGCGAATTTTTCCAGCGCGCGTCAAGCCAGACGATGAAAAGTCCAGCCGCCGCGACTAGCCACAAAATTCCGCCGATGGAAATCACTTTGGAAAAACCGTGCCAGAACAATTGTGGCGCGTAGGCGATGGGCATGACCGAGGCGTATTCGCGGGCGTAATCCAGCGTCCAAAATTTGAAACTGGCGAAAACGCCCGCGTGCCAGAGCCACAGGCCGCACAACGCCAGCGGTGCCAGCATGGCCACGGCGTAAAGTGTGACGAGCGCAAGGCGCTGACCGAAGTTTTCCTTCGCGCCAAAAAATTTCACGGACGCAAAATGCAGTCCGGCCCACGCGGCGATGATCACCGCATGTTGTTTCATCAACACCGCCGCGCCAAAAAAAATCCCGCTGGTCGCGAGCGCCGGCCAATTTTGCATTTGCCGGGCGAGCCGAAGAAAGCACAAGCCCGCCGTCACGAAAAAGGCGCAGAAGTGCGTCGCATGGCCCGCGAGGCCTAGCATGGTCGGGCTGGCGGCCAACACGGCATAACTGGTGGCGGCGACCACGCCCGCCGTTTCATCGAGAAATTTTTTACCAAGCCAGAACAGCATCAGCGCGGTCGCCGTGGTGAGCAGCAAGATTCCCAGATGAATTGCCGCCGGCGTCTGGCCGAAAATCCCCATGATGACGGCGTAGGCCAGATAGGTGCCGGGAAATTTCATGTTGTAAGCCAGTTCGTAAGGTGGAATGCCTTGCAGGATGAGCTGACCCGCGTAGGCGTATTCGCCCTCATCGCGTTCGAGGGGAAAATCCAGCAACCGCAGCCGCGCCAATGCCACGAGCACGAGCACCGCGACCATGAACCACCAGGTCCACGACCGTCGGAAAGCGCGGGAACGAACTGCGGGCGGCGTCATGCGCGGGCATTGGACAAAATCGGCGCGGCAAGTTCAAATCAATTTGCCGGTTTCAGTTGACCGGCCCGCGCGCGTCCGCGAAAATTTTTGGCATGGCCGGGCCAAATCCAATTTTTATTTTGCCGTTTGCGTTGTTGCTCGGCGCGATGGCGTTCGCGCCCGTCCTCGCGCCTGCCTGGTGGTTGAAGCATTACGCCAAGATCGCGCTCGGTCTGGGCGCGGTGACGGCCGGGATTTATTTTTTTGTTTTGCACGACACGGCCAGTCTCGGTCATGCGGCGCACGAATACATCAGCTTCATCGCGCTCGTCGGCTCGCTGTTCGTGGTTTCCGGCGGCATCCACATCGGCGTCAACGGCGCTAACTCGCCGCTGGCAAACGTCTTTTTTTTGTTCGCCGGCGCGCTGTTGGCAAATATCTTGGGCACGACGGGCGCGGCGATGCTGCTCATCCGTCCGTGGATTCAACTGAATAAATCCCGGGGCGCCGCGCATCACATCGTTTTTTTTATTTTCATCATCGCCAATGTCGGCGGATGTCTGACGCCGATTGGCGACCCGCCGCTATTCCTCGGCTACCTGCAAGGCGTGCCGTTTTGGTGGGTGGCGAAAAACTGCTGGCCGATGTGGGCAGTTGGGGTGGGTGCGCTGCTGGCAATTTTTTTTGTGCTCGATAAAATTAATTTTAATCGCGCCCCGCAAGTGCCGGCGGAAACCGAAACCGCGCGCGGCGGCTGGCAATTCTCTGGACTGCCAAATTTATTTTTTCTCGCGATGATTCTCGGCGCAGTGTTTGTGGAGCGACCGGTTTTTCTGCGCGAGGGCTTGATGCTCGCCGCCGCGCTCGGCTCTTATTTCACAACACCGAAAGGGGTTCACGCCGCCAACGATTTTAATTTTCATCCGCTCACCGAGGTCGCCGTTTTGTTTGCCGGTATTTTTGCGACCCTGCCGCCGGCGCTCGGCTGGCTCAACGCGAACGCCCATGCCCTGCTTGGCGCAAATCCGCCGCCCGGAATTTTTTTCTGGAGCACCGGCACGTTGTCCAGCGCGCTCGACAACGCGCCGACGTATCTCGGTTTTTTGAGCGCGCTGTCCGGCGTGACCGGCGCAACGGACATTTCCGATTTGCTCGCCCAAAAAACCGCGCACGTCCTCGCCATCAGCGTCGGCGCGGTTTTTTTTGGCGCCGCCACCTACATCGGCAACGGCCCGAATTTCATGGTCAAAGCCATCGCCGAACAAAACCGGGTGGCCATGCCATCCTTCGCCGGTTATGTCCTGAAATTCGCCCTGCCCTGCTTGCTGCCGATGTTACTCCTCGTCTGGCTGCTCTTTTTCCGAGGTTGAATTCCCGTTAATTTTTTGAAACAATTTCGCGCGTTGATCGTCTGTTCTCAAAAAAATATTTGGGTGATTTAGGGTGCGAACTCTTTACAACATTCTATTTCTGTTATTTTTCGCGCTGTCCTCGCCATATTATTTCTGGCGCATGTGGCGGCGCGGCAACTGGCAGCGTGGTTTCGGCGGGCGCTTTGCCATTTACGACCCGGCGCTCAAGCAGACGATCACCAACAGCCACGTCATTTGGATCCATGCAGTGAGCGTGGGCGAGGTCAACCTCTGCACGCAGATCATCAAGGCGCTGGAGCCGCGCGTGCCGAACGTGAAATTCGTCGTCTCCTGCACCACTTCCACCGGCATGGCGGAATTGCGCGGGCGGCTGCCGTCGCACGTCAGCAAAATTTATTATCCGCTCGACCGCCGCAAATATGTCCGCCGCGCGCTGGCGACGATCAATCCGCAGGCCATCATCCTCGTCGAGGCGGAAATCTGGCCGAACTTTTTGTGGCGCGCGCGCGACCTGAAAATCCCCGTGTTTCTGGCGAACGCGCGGCTCTCCGACCGTTCGTTTCCGCGCTATAAAAAATTCGGCTGGCTGTTCCGGCCGCTGTTCTCGTCTTTCGCCGGCGTCGGCTGCCAGAATGAAGAGGATGCGCAGCGGCTGCGCGAAGTCGGCTGCTGGCCGGACGTGGTGAAAGTGGTCGGCAACCTCAAATTTGACGCGGCGAAAATCAGCGAGCGCCGCGCGCTGGATGTGCGCGGATTGCTGCGGCAGATCGGCGTGGCCGCCGACGCGCGCATTCTGGTCGCCGGCAGCACGCATGACGGCGAGGAAATGATTCTGGCGGAAATCGCGGCGCGGTTGCGGCAAAAATTTCCCAAATTATTTCTCGTGCTCGTGCCGCGCCATTTTGAACGCTGCAAGGATGTCGGACAGAAATTGCGGGCGCGGGGCGAAAAATTTATTTACCGCAATGAAATTTTTCCGCTCACGCAGATGCCGCCGGGCGAGCTGAAATTTTTTTACGAGCCGGCCACCGTCGTGTTCATCGGCAAAAGTTTGACGGCGATGGGCGGGCAGAACCCGATCGAGCCGGGCGCGCTGGGCAAGGCGATTTTGTTCGGGCCGAACATGCAGAATTTTGCGGACATCACGCGGAGTTTCCTGAAAAAAGACGCCGCCGTGCAGGTGAAAACTCCCGAGGAACTGGAGCGCGTGCTGGGCGAATTACTGGCAGATGCGCCGCGCTGCGCCGCGCTGGGCCGACACGCGCTGGAAGTCGTCGGTGAAAACTTGGGCGCCGTCGAGCGCACCGTCGAAATGATTTTGCCGCCCTTGGCCGCGCGCAGCATCTATATTTCGCCCAAAAAGTGAGGGTCTTTGTTTCGTTGCTTGACGAAGCGGCTTGGGCTTCACATATTCGCGCCGTTCCTGGCACTGTCGCCGGAGCGGCGCGTCATTATGTCAAAAACGAAGTCTCGCAAACCGGCTGCGGTCCCGGCCCTGGAAAAGGAAAAATTGCGCGCCGTCCTCGCCGATCCCGCCACGGCCTTCGCCGAAAAAATCAAGGAACTGCTCCGGCTGGCCCACGAACAGGGCCAGTTGACGTTTGAAGATGTCAGCGAAGTGCTGACCGAGGAATTTTCCACGCCGGTTTATCTGGACCAGGCGTTCGCGAAATTGCGCGAACTGGAAATCGAAGTGGTGGACGCGGCGGAAGTGGATCGCGTCAAGCCGCTGCCGGATCAGGAAGAAGAGGAAGAAAACGACCGCCGGCTGGATTCGCTGGATGATCCCGTGCGGATGTATCTCAAGCAGATGGGCGCGGTGCCCTTGCTGACGCGCGAGCAGGAAGTGGAGATTTCCAAACGCATCGAGGTCGCGGAAAATGAACTGCGCCGCGTGGTTTACAGTTTTGGTTTCGCCGGCAAGGAACATATCGCGCTGGCGGAAAAATTGCTCGCCGAGCCGCCGCGCGAGCGCTTTGACCGCGTGGTGGTGGACAAAAAAGTGGAAAGCCGCGAGACGCATCTGCGCACGCTCCACCGGTTGCTGGGCCGGTGCCAGAAGTTAGATCAGGAAGTGGACCGGCATTACAACGAGTGGCGCAGCGCGCATCAAAACGCCAAACGAAGCCGCGAACACAGCGAATTCGCGAAGCTCGACAAAAAATTGCAACTGTTGTTCCCGCAATTTTGTTTCAAGCAGAATGTCGTCGAGGAAATCGCGCTCGTCGCGGAAAACATCCACGACAAGATGCAATACACTTTGCGCGCGCTGATGGACGCGCAGAACCAGCGCGAATCCACCGCGCAAAAACATCTCGTCGAGGCCGAACAGCAAAAACTGCGCGCGCTGGAGGAATTCGTGCGGATGCCGGCGGAAGATTTTTTGCGCGCGTTTGATGAACTGCGCATCGCCTCGGCCCGCGCGTTGCAGGCCAAGACCGAAATGGTCGAGGCCAACCTGCGCCTCGTGATCTCCATCGCCAAGAAATACACGAACCGCGGCCTGTCGTTTCTCGATCTGATTCAGGAAGGCAACATCGGCTTGATGAAGGCCGTGGAAAAATTTGAATACAAGCGCGGCTATAAATTTTCCACCTATTCGACGTGGTGGATTCGCCAAGCCATCACGCGGAGCATCGCCGACCAGGCGCGGACCATCCGCATTCCGGTCCACATGATCGAGATCATCAACAAGCTGATGCGGGCGCAGAAAAAACTCTTGCAGGAACTCGGGCGCGAAGCCGGGCCGGAAGAAATTGCGGATGAAATGCTGCTGCCCGTCGAGCGCGTGCAGGCAGTTTTGAAAATGGCGCAGCAGCCGATTTCCTTGCAGTCGCCCGTCGGCGACAGCGACGAGGCGAGCTTCGGCGACTTCATCGAGGACAAGGCGGCGGACAATCCGCTCGACATGACCAGTTTCAGTTTGTTGAAACATCGGCTGGGCGACGTGCTATGCAGCCTGTCCGAACGCGAGCGGCAGGTGTTGGAATTGCGGTTCGGCCTCGGCGACGGCAATGCGCGGACGCTCGAGGAAGTCGGCATGCAATTTCGCGTGACGCGCGAGCGCATCCGCCAAATCGAAGCCAAGGCGCTCCGCAAAATGCGTCATCCCACGCGGCTCAAGCAGTTGGATGGGTTTCTGGATATTGAAGATTTAAAATTGCCAAAACCGTGACGCGCTCGCGTCCGCAATTTTTTCTGACTGATAAAAAATCGATCTCCGCGGGGCCGCCCAACCTAAAGTTTTGGCAACACAAAATTGGTGTTTAGAAATTCCAGCCACTGCGGCAACCGCGCTGCGATCGTTTTGTAACCGGTGACCGCAAAGCAGCCGGCCGCGATTTGCCGATAATACTGCGGCGACGGCGCGGCATGATACTGATGACGGCGCGCTGCCTGTTCATGGAATAAACCAAGGCCGATTGTGATCCGGTCAGCCACCACCGCGGGCGAATCAAATTTACAGTGAATTCCTTCAGCGGAAAACAGCCGGCACATGTGCCCCAGTTGATTGAGCTGTGATAAAAAAGCCTGATAGATTCTGACCGTGTCCGTTTCTGCGGCGCCAAAAGTGGATAACTTGCACAAAATCCAACTGAAAGATTTTTGCGGAATCAGGGCCGCCTTGTCCTCCGCCATCCGGCTCAATTGCTGACGGATGAGGTTCCGCGCATCGGCGTCTTCCAGCAACAGTTCCGCATGGGCTTGCTGCTTTGGCGGCACCAAATTTTTTATGAGATCATGCATGCGTTTTGATGGTTGATCCGGTCCTTGATCGCATCCGTATTTCACTAACTCAGCCAGTTCATTCATCGGCAGCCGGGATAAACCATTGAGGAAATTATTTTAAATTTGTCATTTGCTTTCGTCGGCACGAGCCAATGTCCCAGGAACCGCGAACCCGACGCTTGCGGTCACGGAATATTTTTTGATACTTTGCATTGCCATGGTGGCATTCGCAGCGGCGCACACTTTGACGCGGCGGACTTCACTGGCAACCCCCAGCGGGCCTGTAGCTCAATGGTTAGAGCAGAGCACTCATAATGCTTTGGTT
>Ga0302265_1001648_pt1 | contig 12775 bp, 10 predicted proteins | sample III_Bog_E1_1_FD_194556 | JGI IMG/M metagenome (GOLD analysis project Ga0302265, IMG submission 194556) | Peat permafrost microbial communities from Stordalen Mire near Abisko, Sweden - III_Bog_E1_1 | ecosystem: Environmental > Terrestrial > Soil > Wetlands > Peat | place: Sweden: Abisko...
TTCCCCCAACGACCGGGGAAGTTCCCCCAACGACCGGGGGATTTCCCCCAACGGTCGGGAGAGTTCTCCCAACGGTCGGGAGATTTCTCCCAACGGTCGGGAGAGTTCTCCCAATGATCGGGAGAGTTCTCCCAATGGCTGGGGAAGTTCCCGGAATCGTCAGGGGAAGCCGTTTTTTCATCAAAACAGCCCTAAAATGGCAAAAACGAGCTGTTTTAGGCGTTCCGGCGGCTCGGTTGTGCAAAAAGAGACACTTCGCGGAGCGCGGCCTTCCCCGGCCGCAGCAATGTCCAAATGGCCATGCGCTTTTGCCTGTCCGCTGCCGACCGGTTTGACCACGTTGCTGCGCCCGTGGACGGCCGCGCTCCGGGAAAGGCGGTGCCGGCAAAAAACGGGCTTGCCGCCGGGGCGGGCGGAGTTACAGTTGAAACAGCCATGAAAACGCTTTCGGCCAAGGCGAAAATCAGCGGACTCACGCTGATTGAAGTCCTCGTTGTGCTGGCTGTGCTTTTTATTTTGGCAGCCATGCTCTTGCCGAATTTGGCTCACTCGGGTAAATCACCCTTAATAAGTTGTTTGAGCCAACTCAAACAAATTGACCTCGGATTCCAGATTTTCGCGACGGATAATGGCGGTGAATTTCCAATGCTAAAATCAGTGACGAACGGCGGCACGATGGAATTTATTTATAGCGATCATGTATTCCCGCATTTTCAAAAAATTTCTTCGTTGCTGGTTCAACCAAAATTATTGGCTTGTCCAATCGACAAAACGAGGCAGGCCGCGACGAATTGGGAAGCTCTCAACGATTTGAACATTAGCTATTTTCTGAATGCTGATGCTTCCACAAATAATCCATCACATTCGATTTTGGCAGGAGACCGTTTTTTACAAGCGAACGGCCAGCAAGTAAAATCTGGTTTATTCACTTTGACGACAAATTTGAATATGAGTTGGACTCCCGATTTGCATCTCGGAAGAGGCAATTTGGCTTTTGCCGATGGTCACGTTGAAATTTCAAAAATGGATAGTTTGAATTCAACTTTGCAAAACCAGCCGCTCGCTACGAATCGTTTCTGCGTTCCGTAAATTTATTTTCTTTCACCGACTTCCGCGCGAAATTTTCTCGCCCGACGTGCATTTTACAGTTTTACTTTCCGCCGCATGAAACAAAAAGCTTACGCCGCCGGCGTGGACATTGATCTGGGCAAATTCAGAGGGCTTTGATCCCGCATTGTTTGGCGGCAACTTTTAAGGCTTCGTCACGCGTCGCCAGCGGAAGTGACCGGCGCAACGCCAGTTCAAGGTAGGTGGCATCGTAAATGGTGAGGCCATGTTTTTCAGACAGTTCACTGGTTTTGCCGAAGGCATGCCGCGTCCCTTCCTCATCCACCGTGAATTGCATGGCGGTCAATTTTTCCAGTGCCGCCTTGCGCTGAACCACCGTCAGCCGGTGGCGGCGTTGCGCAATCAAGAGGACATTCGACATTTCCAAATACCACAACGCAGGCACGACCACCATGGCACCGGCGGCAACTTCATTCAGCAAACGGTCGGTTTCGGGTGTGGCCTGACCGTGATAGACCCACGCAAAGCCGACGGACGCATCCACGATGAAACTCGCGCTCAACGCCGTCCCTCCCCGATCCAAGATTTGACTTCCGCAGCGGTGAGCTTTGGTTTCCCCTGGTTCCGGCGGGAAATTTGTCCGCGCAACTCGAACAGTCCGGCCACCGCCGCCCGCACGGATTCCCGATTGCGGCGGCCTTCCGGCACCAACCGCGCGACCGGCTTTTCGTGCCGGGTGATAATAACCTCTTCGCCTTGGGCAACCCGTTCGAGGAGTTGACCAAACCGGGTCTTGGCTTCCAATGCAGTGACGCTTTCCATAATTTTTACCTTTGTTAAATTAACCAGTCACTAGCTATTTTACCACAACCCGCTCCCGGTGCGCAACTGAAGATTTTCGGCTGCGAATTTGCATTTTTATTTGCCAGGCAAAAGTCCTGGCCGCGCCGCCGCAAGAAATTTTCTCGCCCGCACCGCGTTTTACAGTTTTACTTTCCGCCGCATGAAACAAAAAGCTTACGCCGCCGCCGGCGTGGACATTGACCTGGGCAACCGCGTCAAGGCCACGCTGCCGCAATTGCTCGCCGCCACGCATCGCCGCGAGGTGCTCGGCAAGGTCGGCGGCTTCGGCGGCCTTTTCGCGCTGGACGTCAAAAAATATCGCGAGCCGATCCTCGTCTCCTCCGTGGACGGCGTCGGCACCAAGCTCAAGATCGCCTTTCAGCAGGACAAACACGACACCATCGGCGCGGACCTCGTGAACCATTGTGTGAACGACATCGCGGTGCTGGGCGCGGAGCCGCTGTTCTTCCTCGATTATCTCGGAACGGGCAAGCTGGAGCCGCACGTCTTCACCGACATCATCAAGGGCTTCGCCCGCGCCTGCGCGGAAAACAACTGTGCGCTCATCGGCGGCGAGACGGCGCAGATGCCGGGCTTTTATCAACCGGGCGAATACGACGTGAGCGGCACCATCGTCGGCGTGGTGGAAAAATCCCGGATGCTGAACGGCCAGAAAACCGTGAAGCGCGGCGACGTGGTCATCGGCATCGAATCGAGCGGCCTGCACACGAACGGCTATTCGCTCGGCCGGAAAATATTCTTCGAGCAGCTCGGCTACAAACCGTCGAGCAAAGTTCCCGGTTTGAAGAAATCCGTCGGCGAAGAATTGTTGAAAGAACACATCAGCTACGGCCCGCTGGTGCAAAAGCTGTTGAAGAAATTCAATCCCGCGCCTGTAGCCGCATCTCGTAAGAGTGCGGATTCGTCCGCGTTTTCACAAACGCGGCTACAACCGGTGAAAGCCTTTGCGCACATCACCGGCGGTGGTTTTGTGGACAACATCCCGCGCGTGTTGCCGCCGTCGCTCGACGTCGTCATCAAAAAAGGTTCGTGGGATATGCTGCCCATCTTCCAGATAATCGAGCAGAAGAGCGGCGTGCCGGACGAGGAATTGTATCAGGTCTTCAACATGGGCATCGGCATGGTGAGCATCGTCGCAGCGGACAAGGCGGATGCCGTGCTGAAATTCATCAATGCGCAGAAGCACAAGGCATGGATCATCGGCGAAGTTGTCAAAGGCAAGGGCGAGGCGCGGGTGGAATAATTTTTAATTCCAAATACATGCAATCCGCGTAATCTGCGGGACATGAATCCCCGTTGCTTCAAACTGCTGACGGCTGTTGCCTTCGCAAGCCTGACATTTTCCATTTCACTCCGCGCCGAAATAGTTTCAGCCACGATCCAAACGCCGCCGCCCGCCGAGACGGGCTATTTCAAATTCGGCACGGCCACGAATCCCGCCGGACATAAAATTTCCTTGAACAGCCGCAGTTTGCTTTTCGACGGCCAGCCGGTGTTTCCCGTAATGGGTGAAATGCACTATTCGCGCGTGCCGCAGGCCGAGTGGCGGGACGAACTGCTTAAGATGAAGGCCGGCGGCGTGGATATTGTGGCTACTTACGTTTTCTGGATTCACCACGAGGAAATCGAGGGACAATTCGACTGGAGCGGCCAGCGTGATTTGAAGAAGTTTTTGCAAACGTGCAATGAAGTCGGCCTGAAAGTCGTCGTGCGCTGCGGTCCATGGTGCCATGGCGAAGTCCGCAACGGCGGTTTCCCCGACTGGGTGGTGGCGCATAAGGATTGGAAGCTGCGCTCGACGGACACCAATTTTCTCGCGGCGGTGAAAATTCTTTACGGCCAGATCGCCGGGCAACTTCAAGGCGAATTGTGGAAGGATGGCGGCCCGGTCATCGGCATCCAGGTGGACAACGAGTTTGGCGGCTCGCCGAATTATCTGCTCGCGTTGAAAAAAATCGCCATTGAATCCGGCATTGACGTGCCGCTCTACATCAAGACCGGCTGGCCCGCAATGCGCACGCCGGTGCCGCTGGGCGAATTGCTGCCGCTCTTCGGCGCCTATGCGGATGGTTTCTGGGAGCGCGACACCAAGCCGATGGATGGCGCGAGCTGGGGAAATTTCACCTTCAAATTCACGCGCACAGATACGGGCGTGGGCAACGACACCTTGGGCAACCGTAATTCCGGCGACACTGCCGGCACGGAAAAATATCCCTACCTCACCTGCGAAGTCGGCGGCGGCATGCCGGCCTCGTATCACCGCCGGATGAACTACGATCCGCGCGATGTCGAAGCCGTCGCGCTGACGCAGCTCGGTGGCGGCAGCTCGTTGATGGGCTATTACATGTATCACGGCGGCCAGAATCCCGAAGGCAAGCTCTCGACGCTTCAGGAATCGCAGGCCACCGGCTATCCGAACGATCTGCCGGAAAAAACCTACGACTTTAACGCACCGATCGGCGAATACGGCCAGATCAACCCGCAATATTACTGGCTGCGCCGGCTGCATTTGTTTTTGCACGACTTCGGCGCACCGCTCGCGCAAATGCCCGCGACGCTGCCCGATTTACGGCCTGTGGATAAAAATGATTTCACCACGCTACGCTGGGCCGCACGTTCGGATGGCAACAGCGGCTACGTTTTCGTGAACAATTACCAACGCCTCCAGCCGCTTCCCGCGAAAACGAACGTGCAATTCAAACTGAATCTGCCCGGCGGTGAATTTATTTTCCCGGCCAAGCCGGTGACAATTCCGGCGGACGGCTTTTTCATCTGGCCGTTCAACCTCGACCTCGGCGGCGTGAAATTGATTTACGCCACCGCACAGCCGTTTTGCAAAATTCAAGGTGACGGCATCCAAACCTACTTCTTCGCGCAAACGCCCGGCGTCAAAGCAGAATTTATCTTTGATCCGCAAACCGTGGCGTCCTCACGAGCCGATTTTATAAACGTGAAACCGAGCCGCAAAGCTGCAATCAAACTGAAAACAAAATCCGGTGGAGAAATACAAATTGTGCTGTTGAACGAAGCTGATTCGCTGGCATTGCATAAAGACGACGCAGGTCAAGCAGTTTTCGAAAAAGAGCCGAAGACCTCCACAATGACCGTCAAAACAAAACTGCTCCAGCCCGCCGGGCCGATGCGAAAAATTCCATTCAGCACCGGCAAATCGTCCATCGCCATCGCACCGACCGATTCCGATTTCACGAATGCAGCGGTCTGGAAAATCACACTGCCCGCGAAGCTGGATTTGAAAATGAATCCAATTTTGCGGATCAATTATGTCGGCGACGTCGCGCGGCTGACGCTCAATGGCAAACTGATCGATGATAATTTTTATGCGGGACGGACGTTTGACCTCGGCCTGAATCGGTATGCGCCGGAAATCTTGACGGGCGATTTGCGGCTGGAAATCCTGCCGCTTGCAAAAAATGCGCCGATTTACCTTGAACCAAAAGCCAGGCCGGATTTTGGCCGAAAGGAAAGTCTGGCGGAAATTCAGTCGGTGCAAATGATCAACCGTTACGATGTTGAACCGGAAGATTAAATCTGTTCCCATCGTTTTCGCATGAAAAAAACAATCATAATAACGGCTCTTTGCGCACTGGCGGCTGCCATGAACTTGTGCGCCGGTGATTTGACGATGTGGTATCAGCAGCCCGCCGCCGACAACAAGGCGATGAATGAAGCCCTGCCCATTGGGAACGCGAGGATGGGCGGCTTGATTTTTGGCAAGCCGGAGCGGGAGCGAATCTGTTTGAACGAGGACAGCCTGTGGACGGGCGGTGAGAATCCCGATGGAAACTACGACACGATGGGCGCGTATCAAGTGCTCGGAAACGCGTTCGTCAATCTGCTGGGGCAGACCAATGTGTCCGGCTATCGGCGCGAACTAAATCTGGGCGACGCGCTCGCAAAGGTGAGCTATACGGCAAATGGCGTAAAGTTCCGGCGTGAATTTTTCTGCAGTCATCCGGCGGGCGTGCTGGCAGCGCAATTTTCGGCTGACAAAAAGGCGGCATACAGCGGCAGCATCGAATTGGCGGATGGCCACGTTGGAAAAGTCGTTGTCGCAGGTAACCGGTTCACAGTAACAGGCACGCTGGACAACGGCATGAAGTTCGAGTGGCAAGTGCTCGCGCTGAACCAGGGCGGCACGGTGACAACGGTCACGGACACAAATTCGACACGGCTTGAATTCAAGAATTGCGACAACCTCACCTTGCTGGTCGCGGCGGGGACGGATTACGTTTTTGATTACGCCAAACAATATCACGGGGATGACCCGCACGCGCGCGTATCGGCGCAGATTGAAGCGGCGGCAAAAAACGGATTCTTCAAATTAAAAACCGTACACATTCAGGATTACCAGTCCTTGTTCAACCGTGTCAGCGCCGACTTTGGCCAGTCCAGCGACGCGCAAACCTCGTTGCCGACCAACCAGCGCAAGATTGAGGCGTTCAAGACTGTTGATCCCGGACTGGAAGCACTGCTCTTTCAATACGGTCGCTACTTGCTGATTTCCTGCTCGCGTCCCGGCGGGCTGCCGGCGAATTTACAAGGTCTGTGGAACGACAACAATTCGCCCCCATGGCATTCCGACTACCACGCGAACATCAACATCCAGATGAATTACTGGCCGGCCGAGGTTGCGAACATGGGCGAATGCCACACACCGTTTTTTGACTTGATCGCAAGCCAGCTTCCCGCCTGGCGCAAGGCGACGGCGGCGGCGAAAGACTTTGAGACGGCCGATGGAAATTTCACCCAACGAGGTTTCGCAATCCGCACCTCGCACAACATCACCGGCGGCATGGGCTGGAAATGGGACAAGACGGCGAATGCGTGGTATTGCCAGCATTTGTGGGAACATTACGCTTTCGGGCTGGACAAAAATTATCTGCGCATAATGGCATATCCGATCATGAAGGAGACCTGCGAATTTTGGGAAGATCATTTGAAGGAGCTGCCGGATGGAAAGCTGGTCGTGCCGGATGCATGGTCGCCGGAACACGGTCCGACCGAGGATGGAGTGAGCTACAGCCAGGAAATCGTCTGGGACTTGTTCAACAATTATGTGCAGGCCGCGGATGCGCTGGGCGTGGACAAGGATTATCGCGACCAAATCGCCGCTCTGCGCGACCGCCTAGTGACGCCGCAAATCGGCCACTGGGGACAGCTTCAGGAATGGATGACCGACCGCGACGATCCGAACGATCATCACCGCCACACCTCGCACCTCTTCGCAGTTTATCCCGGCACGCAGATCAGCGTCAGCAGGACGCCTGAACTGGCAAAGGCGGCGAAGATTTCATTGGATGCGCGCGGCATCGCTCCAGACAGTGACGTGCGTGAATGGTCCTTCGCCTGGCGCACGGCGCTTTATGCCCGTCTGCACGACGGCGAGGATGCGTACAAAATGTTGCAGCAGCTTTTCTCCGCGCGGAACACCTGCCCGAATCTGTTTGGGCTGCATCCGCCGATGCAGATTGACGGGAACTTTGGCATCACCGCCGGCATCGCGGAAATGCTCTTGCAAAGTCAGGCCGGCGAAATCGAGCTGCTGCCCGCGTTGCCGGCGGAATGGCCGACGGGAAAAATTTCCGGCCTGCGTGCACGCGGTGGTTTTGAAGTCGGCATCGAATGGAATGACGGAAAGCTCGTTTCGGCCACCGTCAAAAACGTCAGCGGCGATGGCGAAGCCAAAGTGCGTTATGGCGAAAAAGTTGTGACTGTGGACGTGAAGCCGGGCCAAACGAAGCTGCTGAATGCGCAACTTGAATAATTTTAATTTTCATTCCGACAAACCCGTCTTCGCATTGCTTCGACGCGGCAAGCTGCGTAATCTGCGGTCGCGCTCATGAAAATTCTCGTCATCGGTTCGGGCGGACGCGAACACGCCCTTGTCTGGAAGCTCGCGCAGTCGCCCAACGCCACACAGATGTGGTGCGTGCCCGGCAATGCGGGCATCGCGCAGGAGCGCGTTGCCAAAAATGGCGCGCGCGTCGAATGCGTCAACCTCGGCGCGGAAGATCTGCCCAAGCTGCTCGCCTTCGCGCAGGAGAAGAAAATTGATCTCACCGTCGTCGGGCCGGACAATCCGCTGGCGCTCGGCATCGTGGATTTGTTTCAGGCGAACGGTTTGAAAATCTGGGGTGTGAACCAGAAGGCCGCGCAGTTCGAGTCCTCGAAAGTTTTCTCCCAAAAGTTCATGGAGAAATACGGCATCCCGACGGCGGCAGCTGGAACATTCTCCGACGTGGCGGCGGCGAAGAAATTCTGCGAGTCGCTCGGCGGCAAATGCGTTGTGAAAGCCGATGGCCTCGCGCTTGGCAAAGGCGTTTTGATCTGCACCAACCAGGCGGAAGCCGAAAAGGCTGTGGACGAAATCATGGTCGGCAAGGCGTTCGGCGTGGCCGGGGCGCGTGTGGTCATCCAGGAATTTCTCGAAGGCATCGAGGTTTCCCTTCATGCGCTCTGTGACGGCAAGACCGCGAAGATTTTCCCGACGTCGCAGGATCACAAGCGCGCGCTCGACGGCGACCTTGGCCTCAACACCGGCGGCATGGGCACGTATTCGCCGACGCCATTTCTGAATGACGCGCAGCTCACCGAGACCGCACGTAAAGTTCTCGAACCATTCATGCGCGGCTGCGTGGCGGAAGGGATTGATTATCGTGGCCTGCTGTACCCCGGAGTAATGCTGACGAAAGCCGGTCCGAAGATTCTGGAGTTCAACGCCCGCTTCGGCGATCCGGAAACGCAAGTTTATCTCACGCGTTTGGAAAACGATCTGTTCGAACTGCTCGACGCCAGCGTCAGCGGCACTCTGGACAAAATCGATATGAAATGGAAACCGGAAGCCAGCGTATGCGTGGTGATGGCCAGCGGCGGCTATCCGGGAAATTACGCAAAAGGGAAAATCATTTCCGGCCTCGATGCCGCGAACGCGCTGCCTCACACCAAAGTTTTCCACGCCGGCACCGCATTGAAAGACGGACAGATTGTGACAAACGGCGGGCGCGTGCTCGGCGTGACGGCGTTGGGCAAGGATTTGAAAACTGCGCAAGCCGCCGCCTACGCCGCCGTGGAGAAAATCCATTTCGACGGCGCGCACTTCCGCAGCGACATCGCGGCGAAAGCGTTTTGAACACCAGACCAACTCTTGGCCTTCCTGCAAGCGCTCTGAACGGAAGAGTTGCTGGCACGAGTAACTAGGATTGGCCATTCACAGTCTTTTGGTTAAAAATACCCAGTTGGTTTGAGTGATTTAATTAATTTGTCGAGCACCGCCTTTTGTTCCGGCGTAGTGGCATAAGGTTTGAGGTCGTATGGGCTTAAAAATCCCTGGCCGTTTGCATCCGAATATGCCTTTGCCACCGCCTCCAATTCGGGAGGCAACACCGAAAGCATTTCTGATGATTTGAACGGAAGAAGCCATTCGGCTTCACGTCGGCCGAACGCCACTCGTTGATCTATGGGATCCACAACCGTGGATTTATCCTGCACAAACAGCAGGTTGGTCATGCTTGGATTCATAGCGATCATTGAAGCGATACTTGAGTCGGACGCCGCTGGAACATAACGCGAAAAAATCGCGTCCGTTTCCTGCAATGGAGGATTAAAATAACCAGCCACTTGAGATGCCGTCGCCGGAAGATGTTGCTGATTTGCCGCCATGTAGGCATCCAAAGCAAGCTGGAATTTCTGGACAAAAATCCAGCTCGCCGAAGCCCGGATATTACTCAAGGCAATGCGCATTCCTTTGGCAGTGTCCACATCAGCATGTCTGGCATGATCCAACCAGTCTTCCTCTTTTAGGAATTGCATCTCCGGAATTTTCAGCTCCGGATGCAGCTCAAATTGCTCCCGAATCTTTTTCTCCTTGGCCAGCCACATTTGGGCCTGCTGAAAGGCCGGATCGTTTACGACTTCCGCGTTTGCCTGCTTGACGCCCAACTGTCCACGAAGTTTCAACAGCTCATTGAACTGAGCCTGCGTCAATTGCTTCTGATCTTTCGCATCCGCCAGCAACTCGGAGAGTTTGTTGGCCTCAGCCTGCAACCGGGCAATTTCCATCGCCAACGGTGTTTGTTCGGCTTGCAGTTTCGAGGCGGCATTTCGCGCGTCGTGCGCTTGTTTGGCTTGGTAAATACCCGCGCCGGCCAGCACGGCCACGGTGACGGTGATGAGGGTTTTCTGGAGTGTAGTCATGGCAATAGTTTTGGTTGCGGCGATTATGGATGAAGTGTGGACGGCGGTTCCGGCAATCACAGCAGCGGCAGAAATCGTGGCGGCAAGCCCAATAGGCGCGGCTTGCACGGCGTTGGCAGAGATGATCAAGGCCAGCCCGCTTGCGCCAATCGTGACGTTGCGTTTCGAGAAAAATTCGCGCAATCGTTCCACGGCACGGCTCACACGTTTTTGCGCGGCGTCATCGTTCGTTCCCAAAGCTTCGCCGACTTCGCGCAGGGTTTTGTTTTCAAAATAGCGGAGCAGAATCGCGCTGCGGTCGGTTTCGTCGAGCGCGGCCATCGCGTCGTCCAGCAGCGGTTCGATTTGCGTCCAATTATTGGCGGTCGCATTCATGTTGTTCATCTCCACGGCGATTTGTTCGCGCAACTGGCGGCGGGATTCCTTGCGGATGGCGTCAATCGCCGTCCGCCGCGCTACGGAATAAAGCCACGCGGTTAAGATTGTTTCTGAATTTAATTTCTTTGCGGCGCGCGCGAGGTCGGCGAAGACGGACTGCGCAATTTCCTCGGCCAGCTGCGGCGAACGGACTTGCCGGAGCGCGGCGGAATAAACGAGGTTCACATGACGCCGGACAATTTCGGTGAAGGCGTCCTGCGAATTTTCCCGGGCGAATTGCCGCAGCAGATCCAGATCGCTTGTCATTCTTTTGAAAGCATATCGCCGCCGAAGTCCAAAATCCGACAAATATTTCTGTCACTTCCGCTATTTCAAAAACGGCAGTTCCACAATTTTCGCCGGACTCTCGCCAGCCGCCGTCCGCAGCATCAGTTCGCTTCCGATTTGGTTCGCCTCGCGGCGGACGTAGCTGAGGGCGACGTTTGCGTTGAGCGACGGCGATTTCACCGTGCTGGTGACGTGGCCGATTTCTTTTCCGTTGAAAAATAATTTGTCGCCACGAGCTGGCAAAACTTTCAAATCATCTGCAAGCCGCAAACCGCGCAGTTCCCGGTTGACGTGGCCGATGCTGTGGATGCGATTGATGACTTCCTGCCCAATGTAGCAGCCTTTGGTGTAGGTGATGGCGCGGCTTTCGATGCCGCATTCGAGCGGAATGTTAGTCTCGTCCATGTCCGCGCCGAATCGCGGAATGCCCGCTTCGATGCGCGCGGCCTCAAGCGCCGTCCAGCCGGTCGCGCGTCCGCCAATTTGTTTTGCGGCGGCAATCAATTTGTCCGCCACCGCGCCGAGTGAATTATCCGGGACGAACAGGTCAAATCCGCTTGTGCCAAGACGAGGATTGTTCGCTAGGTAAATTTCACCAAGCGTGGCATCGGATATTTTCATTGAAGCCAGCAGCTTGGCAGGAATTTCTGGAAATAAATTCAGGCTACGAACGACATCTTCCGCCTTCGGCCCCTGCACGCTCAACAAACCATAATGCGGCGCGACGTCCACGATTTGCACGTCGTCGGCGACGATGAATTTTTCCAAGCGTGCGGAAATTTTTTCCGTCAGGCCGGGCTCGAAATCCAGAAGCAGTTCATCCGCGAGCGCGAAAATATTCAAATCGCTTTCCATTTTCCCCTTGGCTGTGGTGACGGCGGCGTAGCAGCCTTCGCCGGCGCGGAGTTTTTTCACATCGTTCGTCACCTGCCCGTGCAGAAAACGCGCGCGGTCCGCGCCGGTCAGGCAGATGCGCGAACGAAAGCTCAAATCAATCACACCCGCGCCGGCCCGCAACGCGGCGTGTTCAGCCGGCCAGTCGCCGTAATCAGCGACGATTTCCGCGCCATTTAATTCCCCGAACCGCGCGCCGAGACCGTGATGCAATTCGTGCAGAGACAGACTCATGTTGGCATCAGAATGTCATCGTTTGAATGAAGTGCAAGGCCATCTGCGGCATTGAAATATTTATTGTTGCCGGCTTCGCCGTGTTGACAGAATAGATTTTTGCCCATCTCAAAGGTCTTGAGGAAAATTAATTAATTTGTTTTCCTATGGACCGTGAACAAGGTTTCAGAACTCCTCAGAAACATCGATGCCCTGCCCGCCTCGCCGGCACTGCTGCCAAAACTCGCGAATGCACTTCGCGACATCAACAACATCAATGTCCATGAAGTCGTGGACATCATCATGTTCGATTCATCGCTAACCGCAAAACTGTTGCAGATCGCCAACAGCGCCTACTTCGGCAAAGCCGAGCCGGTCACCGACGTGGGCGATGCCATCAGCCAGCTGGGCTATGACGCCGTCTATTTGCTCGCCGCTTCCATCACCGGTGAAAGCTGCCTGAGGGCGGCGCCGGGGACCGGACTGGACGCCGTGATGCTTTGGAAGCACAACGTCATGACCGCATTTGGCGCGCAACACATCGCGACGGCGGCTGGACTGGAAGGAAACATGCTCTTCACCGCCGGATTGCTGCATGACGTGGGCAAGGTGGTGTTCGCCGGGACATACGGAAAGGATTACACCCGCTTGTTTGACCCAGCGGAACGCGATTCGCGGACTTTGAACGAACGAAATCGCTCTCTATGGCTGCGACCACGCGGAGCTTGGCGCGGCCTTGCTTGAACGGTGGAAACTTCCTGCGGCCATCGTCGCAGCCGTCCGTTTTCACCACGAGCCGTCCGCCGCCGGCGAAAAC
>Ga0302265_1001651_pt1 | contig 12757 bp, 7 predicted proteins | sample III_Bog_E1_1_FD_194556 | JGI IMG/M metagenome (GOLD analysis project Ga0302265, IMG submission 194556) | Peat permafrost microbial communities from Stordalen Mire near Abisko, Sweden - III_Bog_E1_1 | ecosystem: Environmental > Terrestrial > Soil > Wetlands > Peat | place: Sweden: Abisko...
GATGAGTTGGTGATCCTGCTTTACGGTTGCGCGGCCGCTCCAATTGGCGCCCAGCGTGAGGCGGGCCCAGATGGCGAAGAGGCATCCGGCGGCGGTGACGGCGAGGCCTGCATACTGTGTCGGAAAACTGCCGGGGAAAAAGCGCGAGCCGAGCCAACCTCGACTGAACCAATCGCTGCCTAAAAGCAGGAATCCAAGCAAGGCGACCGACATGTGAAACAGGCGCGGTCCCATGGACTGGCTGCGAGCTGTTCTTTTGGTGAAAGCTAATCCGAGCAGCCAGACGACTGCCAGACTTTCCCACATGCACCCGATGGCGAAGCTTACATTCAGTGTCATCGTTTCAACCTCCGTCGTATACGATACGTCGCATACGACACAGATTGCCAAATCGCGACTTGTTTGTCAAGTGGCATGGAAGAAAATGGTGCTGGAGACAGGTGAATCGCAGGCTCGCGGCGCGTCTGGTGGGATTTGAAACTATTCGGTCGGCGGGGAGGATTTGCGGCGATCGACCACGTCGAAACCTTCGGGCAACTCGAATAGAGCCGGATCGGGTTCGCTGAGGCTGACGTCGGTGAGGGTGAAGATCTGCTTGCCTGCCATGGGATTCAAAAGCTGGGATTGGAGATTAATCCCGAGCTTCTCCGCGAACCAGAATTCGCGGGTGACGGAGTAGGGACGGTCGTTTCCATAGACGCCGGTGTTGATCACGGTGGTGTCGCGGGTTCCGGTCGTGTCTACGCCGGCGATGGTTTGCTGGCCGAGGTCTTCGTGGATGCTGTAACCTTTGCCGTTGGGAAGTGGGCCGGCGGGGACGGTGTCCGGCTTATAGATTGCGGTGGATGAATCTGAAAACGGCAGCAGGTTGCAGCGATGCGGCCGCTGCAGTGTGAAGCAGTTGTAGAGGGTGTGGGTAGCGGGATCGGCGATCTGGATGACGTTCATCTGCGATTTTTGGTCGCCGTCTTTGGGTACAAGGAGCCAGCGTTCCTCGTAGATGCGGCCGTGGCTGTCGCGGGCGACGCGGCGCTGGTTGACGACGGTATAGGTTCCACCTTCGGGGAGCGGCCTGATCCACTGGGTGTGGACGATTGCGGTGAAGGGCGCGTTGAGCAGAGGCGGGATGTAGATGCTTTGCAGGGTCTGAGAGACGCCGCCGTCGCGCATTGTGACTATGGAGGTGCCGCCGTCTTGCGGACGGGCAACGGTGGGCGGAGGTTGCTGGGCAGAGAGCGTGGGTACGAGGGCCGAAAGGAGAAGGATACCTGGAAGGGTTCGCATGGGACCTCCACGGTTTGATCCCACTATAGCGCGATTTGGCTGTGAAATTCCTATGGACGGATTCGTTCGGTGCTTGGTTTCCCGCCCTTGCGCCAGGAAAAAGGCGCAAGAACGGGGCACGGAGCTTCTGTTGCTGGTCCGGCGCGGACGTTGGAGTTCATCTACACTGGAGTGCATGGTCTTCGTCCTCGACAATTACGACTCGTTTACTTACAACCTGGTGCAATATCTGGGCGAACTGGGCGCAGAGGTTGAGGTGTATCGCAACGACGAGCTGACGGTGGAGCAGGTGGAGGCTATGAAGCCGGAGCGGATCTTGCTGTCGCCGGGGCCCTGTACGCCGGGCGAGGCGGGGATTCTTGTTCCGCTGATACGGCACATGGCGGGGAAGGCGCCGATTCTAGGAGTTTGCCTGGGGCATCAAGCGATTGGCGAGGCTTTTGGAGGCCAGGTGGTGCGGGCGGAGCACCTGATGCACGGGAAAACGAGTGCGGTGGAGCATGACGGCAAGGGCGTGTTTGCGGGATTGCCAACGCCGCTGACCTGCACGCGGTACCACTCGCTGATTGTGGCGGAGGATGGGCTGCCGGGGGAGCTGACGGTGACGGCGCGGACGGCGGAAAATGGCGGAGGTTCTGTGATTATGGGGATGCGGCATCGGACGCTGCCGATTGAGGGTGTGCAGTTCCATCCCGAGAGCGTGCTGACTGAGGGTGGGCATCAGATGATCAAGAATTTTTTGGGAATGTGACCGCGATGAGAACGGCGGTGCAGGGGTGGAAGGATCGCGTTATTCCGCAGTGGCTAAAGCCCGGGACTTATATTAGGTCGCTTTCGGCACGACTGAAGTCGTGCCCTGACGCTTGTCGTAGCTCCGCGAGAGCTTTTCCGCAAGCGGTGCAGCCATGCCGAGATACAAAGCACCTGAAAATCGTCGTCCGAGCGGGTCTTATCGCGGCCTGCCTCCTCTGCTCTGGCGTTCCGATGCTGATGTCGCAGGATGCGCCAGCGAATGCCGCTCCGGTTGTGCAGGCGCCGGCTGGGGCGGCGGGGCCGATTGCGATTGTTCCGCTGGACGCTAAGAATCCCGACTCGGCGGCCACGGTGACGGGAGCGCTTGAAGTGTCACGGGGCCGGGCGGTGATTGGAGCCAGCGGAACGGTGACTTCAGGAGCGCAGACAACCCAGGTGATTCTGCCGCGGCGAGGGATGCTGCGGGTATGCGCTGCAACGACTGTGAAGCTGGCTGCGGACTCGGGCGTGGCGGCGGGCGAGTTGCCCGGATTGCTGATTGCGATGGACCACGGCGCGCTGGAGATGAGCTTTGCGACCACTGAGGCTCCGGTGAAGAATGCCGATGTTTTGATGACGCCGGAGTTTCGCATCCTGATTGACGGGCCGGGCGCGGCGGAGGTGAAGGTGCGGTTAGGCGAGCACGGCGATACATGCGTGGATAACTCGGGAGAGAATGCGCCTTACGTGCTGGTATCGAGTGTGTTTGACGGCGGGGCTTATCGGGTGCAGCCGGGACAGCGGGTGATGTTCCAGAATGGAAGCCTGCACGAGGTGGTGGATCAGGAGAAAGAGCCTTGCGGATGCCCGCCGGATGCGCCGAAGGGGAATGAGTTTCCGCTGGCGGCAAGTGAGGGGTTGACGGCGAAGCCTGCGCCGGTTGTTAGTGCTAGCCCCGGTGCGAGTGGGGTTCAGCCGCAGACGACTGGTACGTTGGCGGTTAATGGGGCAGATCGTGCTCCGGTGGTTGCGGATGCAGCGAAGACGGATGCGCAGGCTACGCCGGTTACGCCCGCGCCTGCTGCGACGAAGCCGCATAAGCAGCATTCGGCGTTTGTGCGATTTTTCAGGAGACTGTTTGGGGCGGAAGATTAGGGTGCAATGCGATGGTTGGAGACGGGATCGAAGAAGATCGTGAGCAGCGGCGGGAAAGAGCGCTGGCCAGCTTGCGCGAGGGATGGCGACTCGCAGAAGCGGCTGGATACAACAATGTTAGTGACAACCAAATTGATGCAGAGATCGATCGTATTCGTCGAATGCCTGGAGATGGGTTGGAGTGTGCTTAGTTTCAGAGTCTGAAAATAGACCCGCTGGGGCTGAAGCCCAGGTCTTTTTTATGGTCTCTATCGGCACGACTGAAGTCGTGCCCTGATACAAAGCACCACAATCTGCGGAACTTCGAAACATCGGTTGGCGTAGAGAACCACACTGGCGCTAGTCCCCTTGCTGCGCTGGTGGAGGTTCGCTATGGCCGATTGGAACGGCGGGAATCATTCGCCTGCTGCAGTGAGCAGCGGGAGAAATCAACCTATCGTGTGGTGGATTCGGGTGGCAGTGATTCTTGGAGCGGCTCTCACGGCTATGGGCGCGGTGATCGCGCTGGTTCAGCCGGCGATGTTGGTTTCACCGCATGACGAGATTAATGGAGCGGTACACATTTATGCGGGGTACCTGGTTTCGCGCAACCTGGCGATTGCGATCCTGCTGGTGGCGCTTCTGATCCTCGGGACCAAACGGGCGCTTGGTAATTTGATGGCGCTGGTTGGATTCATTCAGTTGATCGATGTGTGCATGGATGTGGCTGAGGGACGATGGGCGATTGTGCCGGGGATTTTGGTGTTTGGAATCGTTTTTCTTGTTGGAGCGGCGAGGCTGTGTGGTTTTCCGTTTTGGAGGGCTGAGGCGTGGATGGGGTAGGGGATCCGGAAGCCTAGCGCCTTGTCCTTGAATTTCATTGTGAGAATCGCGAAAAGAAAATGCGGGTCCTTCGACTCACCACCCCCAAACTGAAAAGCGTTTGGGGCCCCTTTTCGCTCAGGATGACATTTTATATTTTGAACTTCAGAGACACCGCACTAGAGCCCGGCGGTGACTCTTCTGGTCGTATCTAGACTTCTCGAATCTACATTTCCCGGGCGCGTTGGATGGCGCGGATTACGGCTTGGGCTTTGTTGATGGACTCCTGGTACTCGAGCTCGGGGACGGAGTCGGCTACTATGCCTGCGCCGGCCTGGACGTGACCTTCGCCGGCGATGGCCAGCATGGATCGGATGGCGATGCAGGAGTCGAGGTTGCCGCTAAAGTCGGCGTAGAGGACTGCGCCGCCGTAGGTGCCGCGGCGGCTGGGCTCGAGCTCTTCAATGATTTCCATCGCTCGTACCTTGGGTGCGCCGGAAAGCGTGCCGGCAGGGAAGCAGGCGCGGAGGGCCTCGACGGCGGTGAGCTCGGGTTTGAGGCGGCCTTCGATGGTGCTGACAATGTGCATGACGTGGGAGTAGCGCTCGACGAACATGAGGCGGTCGACCTTGACCGAGCCGAACTGGCTGACGCGGCCGACGTCGTTGCGGCCGAGGTCGACTAACATGACGTGCTCGGCGCGCTCCTTCTGGTCCGCGAGCATTTCGTCGGCGAGGGCCTGGTCTTCCTTCTCGGTTGCGCCGCGAGGGCGGGTGCCGGCGATGGGGCGGTACTCGACCTTGCCCTGATGAACGCGGACGAGGAGTTCGGGGGATGACCCGGCCAGCTCGATGACAGGCAGGGCCGCCTTTGACTTTTTAGAGGAGGACTTTGACTTGTCCGGCATGCCGCCGAGAGGGCCGTCTGGCGAGAAGCGCAGGAAGTACATATAGGGGCTGGGATTGACGGTGCGGAGGGCGCGGTAGACCTGGAAGGTGTCCGCTTCCGGCGTGACGTCGAAGCGCTGCGAGAGGACGGCCTGAAAGATATCGCCGGCCGCGATGTACTCCTTGGTGCGGTGGACGGCGGCGAGGAAGTTCTTCTTGCTGGTGCGGTAATTGACCTTGAGCTTGCCGTGGCTGGGTCCCTTCTTTTCGAGACTCTTCGGCAGTGGTTGAGCGAGGCGCTTCTCGAGCGCGTCGAGACGCTGGATGGCTTTGTCATAGGCGTGGGCGGGATTGGCCGCAGCTTTGCCGCGGGTGACGTCGGCGGTGACGACGAGCCAGATCTCCTTGCGGACGTGGTCAAAGGCGAGGACTTCATCGAAGAAAAGGAGGCAGGCGTCGGGGACGCCCAGTTCGTCTTTGGCAAGGGAAGGCAGTCGCTCGATTTGGCGGACAGCGTCGTAGCTGAGGAAGCCGACCGCGCCTGCGGTGAATGGGGGCAGGCCGGGCAGACGCGCGGCTTTATGGCCGCTGAGTGCGCGACGCAGGACGGCGAAGACATCGTCTTCAATCTCGACAACTTTGTTGCCTTCGGTGATGGTGATGTCGCGTCCGCGGGCGACGATGCGCTTGAAGGGAGCGAGGCCGATGAAGGTATAGCGGCCCACCTGCTCGCCGCCCTCGACCGATTCAAGGAGAAAGCACTCGCGTTCTGGCCAGGCAGCGCGGAGGAATGCGGAAACCGGGGTCTCGAGGTCGGCTGTCAAGGTGCGGCAGACGGGGACGAGGGTGTGGTTATTTGCGAGGGCGAGGAACTCTTTGCGGCTGGGCTGAACGGGATTGGAAGAGGCTTTCACAGACCCCAGTGTAACTGGTGCGGAGGGCGAGGCAGGAGTGGATCAGAAAGCTGGCTGCAGCTCATGCCTGGCACGGTAATCACGGAGCCAGGAGACCATCTCGTTTGGCGGCAGAGGGCGGCTGAAGAGATATCCTTGTGCGCTGTCGCAGCCTTTCAGTTGCAGAAAGTCCAGTTGCTCGGTGCTTTCGACGCCTTCCGCGATGATGTGAATTCCGAGTTCGTGGCCCATTTCAATGGTTTTCTGGACAATGACGCGGTCTCTCTCATTCCGGTGCATGTCGGAGATGAAGGAGCGGTCGATTTTGAGTTCAGTTGCGGGAATGACTTTGAGTTGCTGCATCATGGCGTACCCGGTGCCGAAGTCGTCGATGGACAGGTTGAACCCTTTCATGCGCAGGCGGGTAAGTATGTCCAGAGTATTTGAGAGCTCTTTAATCAGGCCGCTTTCGGTGATTTCGATTGTGACACTGGAAGGAGCAATGCCATGTTTTTCGGCGAGGGAAGCGAGAATGTCAGGGAACTTTAGATTACGCAGCGAATAGACCGATTCATTGATAGAGAGCATGGGAGTCTTGCCGTCGCTGCCAGCAAACTGGCTCACCTCGCTCATGCCGCGAGTCATGACGATCCAGCCGAGCTCGTCGATGAGGCTGAGCCTCTCCATTCGATTGATGAAGGTGTCGGGGAAGACGAGACCGCGCTCAGGATGTTGCCAGCGTGCGAGCGCTTCCACGCCAACAACGCGACCGGTCACGATGTCGATCTGCGGCTGATAATGAAGCACAAACTCATCGCGAAGGATTGCCTGATGCAGTTCCTCCTTGCGGATCAGGACGCGTTGGTCCTGGCGCGCAGGCGGCACAGCACTGGAATTCGTCCGCTGTTCCAGGACCTTCTCGAGCTCCGCGATCCGAAATGGCTTCTGCAGGCTGCCCACGACGGAAAGGCCGAGAGCCTGTGCCAACTGGCCTGCTGACTCGATGATGCGTTTTCCTGTACCGCTCATCAGGATGATGCCGGCCTGGCACTTCTGCTGACTGAGTAGCCTGAGCAACTCGACGCCATCCATATCAGGCATGACCAGATCGAGCAGGATGAGACTTGTATCGGGCGTAAGCATTTGAAGGAATGTTTCCGCATCGGTGGCGGTGGAGCAGTCAAAGCCCATGGCCTCCGCAGTGGAGCAAACGAGTTCGCATACATCGATGTTGTCGTCGACGACCGAGATTTTTTTGGACGGATTCATCGTCCCTCCGCGAGGCATGATGGGATGCGCTGATGGGCAGATTTCAGAATTTGGGAATGACTATGGCACCGGGGCGGCATATTTGCTATCCATGACACGGTGAATGATTGCGGTGAATTCGTTGCGCTGATACGGCTTGTGCAGCAGCGGGCCGTCGACCAGCGACATGCTGCGCTCAGCAAGCGCTTCGGCGGGAAATCCGGAGGAGTAGATGATCTTCAGATCGGGGCGGAGCGCGCGGGCCTTCTCGACCAGTTCCACGCCGTTCATTCCGCCGGGCATGACGATGTCGGTGACCAGCAGTTCGATCTCATTGTGGAGCACAAGAATCTCAAGTGCGCTTGCGCCGTCGGTGGCTTGAAAGGACGTGAACGCCATTTCGTCGAGGTAGGCGATGGCGATTTCGAGAAGATCTTCTTCGTCGTCGACCACCAGAACGGTGCAGCCCAGCTCTCTGTTGAAAGGCTTGGGCACATCTTCTGGAACGGGTTGAGCGAAGTCGCTGGGGAGGGGCAGGTAAAACGAGACGGTAGTTCCATGATCCAGTTCGCTATAGACGCGCACGGTGCCGCCCGATTGCTTGACGAATCCGTAGACCATTGCGAGTCCCAGGCCGGTGCCCTTGTCGCGCGGCTTGGTGGTGAAGAACGGCTCAAAGATCCGCTCCATGGTTTGGCGCGACATGCCCTGGCCGGAGTCGGTTACGGCGATGCAGACATAGGGGCCCGGTTTCAAATCACCGGTGAGGACAGCCGGATGGCTCTCATCGAGATTCTGGGCATGCGAGGCAATGAGGATGGAGCCACCCCTGGGCATGGCATCTCGCGCATTGACCACGAGATTGAGCAAGGCGCTCTCGAGCCCTGCAGGGTCAATGAATATGGGAGGCACAGACTCATCGATACGGGTTGTGATTTTGATATTCGGGCCAAGGCCATGCCCGGCCAACTCGATCATGTTCTGGATCGAGTCTCCCAGCAACACGATGGATGGCCTCAACTCTTCGTTGCTTGAGAACACGAGCAGGCGCCTGGTGATGTCTGCGCCGCGCGCGGCGGCCTTTTGCGCAGTCTGCACTCGCTTGACGGCCGGTGCGTTGTCGCCCACGAGACGTTCGAGCAGATCGAGGTTTCCAGTGATGACGCCGAGCAGGTTATTGAAATCGTGCGCGATTCCGCCAGTTAACTGACCTACTGCTTCCATCTTCTGGCTCTGGTGCAACTGACGCGCCAATTGTTTTCGCTCGCTGATGTCACGAATCGCGGCGGTGACGAGGATGCCCTCCGGGCTTTCGAGCGGACTGAGCATAATCTCGATGGGGAATTCGGTTCCATCGCTGCGCCGGCCGTTCAGCTCAATGCCCGTGCCGATCTGCTGGGCCAGCGCCTCGGCGGTAGTACGGAGGGCGTCGGCGATGAGCCGCTCTGCGAAGCCTATGGGAATGATGTTTGTGACTCTCTGGCCTATCAGTTCATCGCGGCGATATCCGAATTGCTTTTCGGCGCGGGCGTTGAGAAGGACGATGTCACCGTTCTTGTCGACGACGACCATGCCATCAGGAGCTGCCTCCATGAGGCCCCGATATCGGCCTTCCATTTGAGCAAGGTGCTTTTCAGCGTCTTTGCGCACGGTGATGTTGCGGATGGCGGCTGTGACCAGGATGCCGTCGGGGCTTTCGAGCGGGCTGAGCATGATCTCGATGGGAAATTCGCTTCCATCTTTCCGCAGCCCTATGAGTTCGATCCCCATTCCGATTTGCTGAGCCAGTGCCTCGGCGGCGGTGCGTGTCCCATCGGCGATCAGCCGTTCCGCGAAGCCCACGGGAATGATGTTTGTGACTCTCTGGCCTATGAGTTCGTCGCGGCGATATCCAAACTGGTTCTCAGCCTGAGCATTCAACAACACGATTTCCCCGGCCTGATTCACTACGACCATCCCATCCGGGGCAGCTTCCAGCAATCCGCGGTATCTGCCTTCCATCTGGGCAAGGTGCACCTCCGCGGTTTTTCGTTTCGTGATGTCGAATGCGCCTCCTGCGACGAATTCAACCACGCCATCCGCGTTCAGCATCGGGGAGAAGAAATACTCGGAGTATATGTCGATGCCCGATGGATTGATGTAGTGCGTTACATCGACTACTTTTTGTCCCGTTGTGACGACCTGCTGAATCTGGTCCTGAACCCGCTGGGCAAGTTCACGCGTATATGGCAGCTCGAAGCAGGTCTTCCCGATGACCTCGTCCATGGTTCGCTCCAATAGGTCCAGAAAAGCCTGATTTGCGTAAACGAAGCGTCCTTGCGGATCGAACATGAAGGCGTGATCGACGATGGAAGCAATTGTTGTATTGAAGTTGCGCGATTGCTGTGCGATCGCCTTGTTCCGCTCTTCAACTCGTTTTTCAAGATCTTTGCGAGCGGTGATATTGCGAATCGCCACCGTAACTAGTGTGCCCTCGGGGCTCTCAAGTGGACTCAGCATGATCTCGATGGGAAACTCGCTGCCGTCCTTCCGGCTTCCCACGAGTTCGATACCAGTCCCAATTTGTTGAGCGAGCGCCTCGGCGGCTGTGCGGGTTCCATCGGCGATCAATCTTTCCGCAAACCCTTCCGGAATGATGTTTGTGACTTTCTGACCGATAAGCTCATCGCGGCGGTGTCCAAACTGATTTTCAGCCTGAGCATTCACGAGCACGATCTCTCCTGCCTGATTGACAACGACCATGGCGTCCGGCGCAGCTTCAAGCAGGCCACGGTACCTGGCCTCCATCTGTACGAGATTTTTTTCAGCAACTTTGCGGACGGTGATATCCCGGATAGCCGCGGTGACCAGGATGCCCTCTGCGCTTTCGAGTGGGCTGAGCATGATCTCGATGGGAAACCTGCTTCCATCTTTTCGTCGCCCAATGAGTTCAATCCCGGTGCCCATCTGCTGCGCAAGCGCTTCTGCGGCCGTGCGAGTTCCATCGGCAATGAGCCGCTCGGCGAAGCCATTCGGGATGATGTCGGTGACGTGTTTGCCGACGAGCTCATCGCGGTGATATCGGAATTGTTTTTCCGCGTGAACATTCAGCAGAATGATCTTCCCTGTCTGATCGACTACCACCATTCCATCCGGGGCTGCTTCAAGGAGTCCACGATACCTGGCCTCCGATTCCTTGTGTTCGCTTAAATCGCGGCAGATCTCAGAGAACCCTCGCAGACTTCCCGATTCGTCCCGCATGGCAATGAAAGTGACGCTGGCAAGGAACTCTGATCCGTCTTTGCGTACGCGCGTACCGAACTCTTCGTGACGGCCTGTCGCTTCTGCTATGCGGAGAACCTCTTCGGGCCGGCCACGCTTAATGTCTTCCGGAAGAAAGAAGCAGGAAAAGTTGCGGCCGATGATTTCATCCGCGGTGTAGCCTTTGATCCGTTCCGCACTGGCGCTCCAACTGGCAACTCGACCGTGCGGGTCCAGCATGAAGATGGCGTAGTCCTGAACTCCGTCAAGCAGCATGCGGTATTTGTCCTGGCTATCGCGAAGCGCGTCTTCGGCGGCCTCTCGTTTTGTGCTCTCGCCCAATGCGGACCAGGCTGCCCAGCCGGAGATTAGAAGCCCAAGGAGGGTCCCCAGGATCAGGGCGATCTTAGTCTGGTTGGCATAGCGCTCAGTCTTGGCGAGGCGCAGGGTCCGCAAGCGGATTTCTTCGTCCTGCATGGTGACGGCCAAGGCCTGGAATTCATCGATGCCGACCTGATACTGGCCGGTCAAGATTGCGCCTACTGCGGCGGCATGACCCTGGACCCGGCGCAGACCGATGATCGTTTCCGCATTTCGAATGTTTTCGCCGCCGAGGGCCGCAAGGGAGACGAGCCGATTTTGCTGCAGGGGATTGTCCGCCGTCAGAGTACGAATGGCTTGCTCATCCAGCCCCACCTTAATGACGCTTGCCTGGTAGGATTCGAGATCCGATTCCTTGCCGGTTAACACAAATTGGCGGCTGTTGTATTCGAGGCTCTCCATGGAAAAGAGAAGATCCTTGATCTGAATCAAGACGGCGTTCGTATGCAGCACCCACCCCCCGCTCTCGTCGGAGATGAGCATCAAGCGGTATGAGACAGCACCCATGAGCAGCAGGGTGACCATGGTAACCCCGAAGGCGAGCCGCAATTTCCGGTTCAAGAAGGACTTCATCGTCGAATCACCTGGTCCAGGTTCAAGGCGGCGTAGAGATTCTTAGAATGGGGATTTGGCGGGACAGCCGGGCTGCACCATCGTACCCAAAGAATCAAACGCTTGTGTACCATCGGTAACACTTTGTCGAGAGGCGGTTCTGTGTTGTTTTGCTCTAAGTGGGCTTTTGGCGGACTGCAGTTGCGGTAGGTGATTGGATCACGCACGCTTGGAAGTGGTGTTGGTATCCAACTTAAGGGAGAAGGATTTGAATTGACGGGACTGCAAGTTCCGAGACCACTTATTTAAAAGGTCAGGGCTAAACCGATTTTGGTTTGATATTCGGATTCATACCCGATACTGAAAGGGAAAAAGCACGGGGCCCGGGGGTTCCGAGGCAGGTACGGGATGGCTTGACTGTGTTCTGGCGGCGGGCCTAGACTCACATGGGTTTGGGCTTTTGCGGATCAACCGGGAAGCCGAACGGGAGCTGGCGGGAGAAATTCCCGCATCAGGAGCGGGTGGGGTGCGGCCGGGAAATTCTCGGAGCAAACCGAGCTGCATCTGATACTTGCGAATGGACTTATTCCCCTAAGCCGTTAGCAATCGGCGGAAGAAGAAGGGAACTGGAGAATATATGGCAGTTGCAATTCCGACGATGACATTGGACCAGGAGATTAACCCCTGGGAGGCACAAAGCGCGCGCTTTGAATTTGCCGCGCGCAAACTGAACCTGGAGGAGGGGCTGTGGAAGATGCTTAGCACCCCTTCCCGGGAGATTATTGTTCACTTCCCCGTTACCTTGGATAACGGCAAGATTGAGATGTTCACTGGGTTCCGGGTGCAACACTCGATTGCCCGAGGGCCGGGCAAAGGCGGCATTCGCTATGCACCGGAAGTGACCTTGGATGAAGTGCGGGCGCTGGCGAGCTGGATGACATGGAAATGCGCGGTCGTGAACATTCCGTTTGGCGGAGCCAAGGGCGGAGTGATTTGCGATCCGAAGCAAATGAGCCAGGGCGAGCTGGAGCGCATGACACGGCGCTATACGTCAGAGATCATCGACTTCATTGGGCCGGAGAAGGATGTTCCCGCACCGGACGTGAACACGAACGAGCAGACCATGGCGTGGATCATGGATACCTACTCGATGCACATGGGGCATACGGTAACCAGCGTGGTGACGGGCAAGCCGTTGAACATTGGCGGGTCGCGCGGACGCATTGAAGCGACGGGGCGTGGCGTGCTGGTGGTTTGTGACGAGAGCCTGCGCTACCTGAAGATGCCTGTTGACGGCTGCCGCGTAATCATTCAGGGATTTGGGAACGTGGGATCGAATGCTGCCCGGCTGATGATGGAACGCGGGTACAAGATTGTTGGCATAGCGGAGATGGACGGAGGGCTTTCGAATCCCAACGGCATCGACATTCATAGCCTGCTCGATTACAAGCAGCGCAACGGCACAACGCTGGGATTTCGTGGGGCAGAAGCGATGCCCAGCGAAGAGCTGATTGTTTCCGATTGCGAGATTCTGATTCCGGCGGCAACGGAGAACGTGATTACCAGCCGCAACGCCGACCGGAT
>Ga0302265_1001661_pt1 | contig 12711 bp, 10 predicted proteins | sample III_Bog_E1_1_FD_194556 | JGI IMG/M metagenome (GOLD analysis project Ga0302265, IMG submission 194556) | Peat permafrost microbial communities from Stordalen Mire near Abisko, Sweden - III_Bog_E1_1 | ecosystem: Environmental > Terrestrial > Soil > Wetlands > Peat | place: Sweden: Abisko...
AATATCGGTAATGTTTTCCTGGAACAGATCACAGCCACATACCGGTTTATAGAATAGAAACACTCCTGCAAAACAAGCAACGAGGATAGCTGCAGGATAACGGTGCAGACTATCTTTCTTTTTAGGGGTATTAAAATATAAAAATCCTAATATGATAAGGGTAATGGTATTTTTTATTAATGCCTGTAAAGGAGTCATTGGTATAACCTGGCCCATGCAACCGCAATTGCTGCTGTTACCTGTAGTATACATTTGGTAAGACAAGTGAACACAGAATACAACCAGCATTAGTATTGTTGCCGGCAGAATGAATTTTCGGAAATAATGATTCTGAAGAAAGGCAAAGCCTAAAAATAATTCTGCTCCGATAATGCCTCGCGCAAGAAGAGGAGCAAAGCACCAGTTGGTAATTCCCAGATCGACCAGTTGTTTTTCAAAAGATTCAACCGGTAATAATTTTGTAATAGCCGAAAAGACAAATAAAAATGCGACCAAAAAGCGCAGTGTCCAGATTAGAGGTTGATTGTGTTTCATAAATATTCTATCGGTAATAGATGTTGTTTATGTCTGAATGCCTAACAGGGAAAGTCGATTATATAGTTCCGCCAAGGCAATTATAGTTCTGAATCCCTTAAAGGTATTTAACAGTTTTCATGAATAAGCTGTCGATACCAATTGGTAACCTTTATACCTAATACGATAAAGACACCGAATATCGTATTTTTAAGCATAAAATCATACTCTGAGCTTTTGAGATCTGTCCGGAATCCTCTATAAGTTTCTTCTGAAGGTATAAAATGGGTTTAATTTATTGTTTTTGAAATATTTAGCGATCATTTACGTCATGCTTGTATAGATTCGTTGGATGAAACCCTATAAATGTAAATTGGTTTTCGATTTCTTTTATGGATTTTGTTTTTGAAAGTCTTAGCTTGGCTGAAGATTGAGAGAAGGAATGATTGTATTGAAGAATATACATAAGTCATACACCACAGGCAGCAATACCATGCATGTATTGAAAGGTATTGACTTAACGATCGGGGAAGGGGAGTTTGTATCCATTATGGGTTCCTCAGGTTCGGGGAAGTCTACTTTGCTGAATATACTGGGTATTCTGGATGATTACGACGAGGGCGAATACTGGCTCAACGGAACACTGATTAAAGACCTGACCGAGACAAAAGCGGCCTTTTACCGTAATAAGTTCCTGGGTTTTGTCTTTCAATCCTTCAATTTATTGTCCTTTAAAAATGCAGCTGAAAACGTTGCACTGCCTTTGTATTATCAGGGAGTTGGGCGTACGCAACGCAATAAAATTGCTCTCGATTATCTGGATAAAGTAGGCTTGAAAAATTGGGCCGAACACATGCCCAATCAATTATCGGGCGGACAAAAACAACGGGTTGCCATTGCACGGGCATTGGTCGCGAAGCCCAAGGTTATTCTGGCCGATGAACCGACGGGTGCACTGGACAGTCAGACTTCTTACGAAGTGATGCAATTACTGAAAGATATCAATGCGCTGGGAATAACTGTAATTATTGTCACACACGAACACGATATTGCAGCCATGACCGATAGAATTATTAAGTTGAAAGATGGATTGATAGAGAAGGAGGTTTTATCAAATTCCAAATAACAAAAAACAAATTCCAAACGGATGGAATATGTTCACGGAATTAAATGATGATGATGCCGCTTTGGTGGAGTTTGTAACGTTAGGTGCCGTGGTTCGGCCTTTTCGGCCAACCACCAAGGACTGGTCAAAAACTGAATGCTTGTCGGTGCCGCCCGGTTGATATTTGTTCATTATAAAATTATTCAGGCGGGCTAAAACACCGACCAAGGGCAAAGGTATCAAATTCCAAATAACAAAAAACAAATTCCAAATGGATGGAATCATCATAAACTATTGTTGAAGGGTTTGTTAGGAAGAATTCAAAATAAAAAAATAAATTTCAGGCTACTTGGACAAGCTTCTTTTATTAAGAATTGAAGACACATTCTTGAAACTTAAAAGTACAAGTTTGTTTTCACCGTTTGGAATTTGTTTTTTGTTATTTGGAATTTCCATAGTCTTCAACTTATCTTAAAACTTAAAACTTAGAACTTAAAACTTAAAACTTAAAACTTACAACTTTACACCTCCCCATGTTCGACCTAGACAAATGGCAGGAAATATTTAATACCATTAAGAAGCATCCGCTACGGACCTTGCTGACGGCCTTTGGTGTGTTCTGGGGGATCTTTATGCTGGTGCTGTTATTGGCTGCCGGTAAAGGATTAGAGAACGGCGTGAATCAGAACTTCAGTAACATCGCAAAAAATACCATGTGGATCTGGGGTGGTAAAACCACCATTCCCTATAAAGGAATGAAGCCTGGCCGAATCATTATTTTCACAAACGATGATTATGAATATCTCAAAAATGAAATGCCGGAATTGCTGTATGTGGCTCCGGGGGTAAGTCTAACAGGTGATTATACTATTAATTATAATAATGTGAGTGGCACCTTCCGTGTTACAGGAGATATGCCGGAAATCAATAAAGTACGGCCGATGGCATTTCCCGCCGGTAGGTTCATCAATACCTTTGATGTAAATGAAAAGCGCAAGGTTGCTGTGTTGGGAAGTCGTGTCTGTGAAGTATTATTTGGAAAAGAGGAAGCAGTAGGGAAGTACATTCAGATTAAGGGAGTCTATTTTGAAGTAGTGGGTCGCTTTGAAATTGAAAACATGGGCGGAAGTGGCAGAGATGATTCAGAGAAAATATTTGTACCGATTACAACACTGCAAAGTACCTTCAATTTGGAAGATAAGATCAATACTTTTGGCGTTACACCCAAAGAAGGTTATGATCCGCTGGAAATAGAAGCACAGGTAAAGCGGTATCTGGCTGCCAAACATCTGGTTTCACCCAAAGATAAAAATGCCATTGGTGGCTGGAACTCCGGTAAAGAAACAAAGAAAATCAGCGGCTTGTTTATAGGTATTAATATCTTTATCTGGGTAGTTGGTATCATGACCATCATTGCAGGAATTGTAGGCGTGAGTAATATTATGCTGATCATTGTAAAGGAACGTACCAAGGAGATCGGCGTGCGCAAAGCTTTAGGTGCAACGCCATGGTCCATCATCAGTCTGGTAATTCAGGAATCCATATTCATTACTTCAGTGGCTGGTTATGTTGGTTTATTGGCGGGTGTGTTGTTGGTTGAGTTTGCTAAAAGCATGATGAAAGGAGCCGATACAAAAAACTCCTATTTCTCCAATCCGGAAATTGATATAAAGGTGGCAATCATTGCAACCATTGTGCTTGTTGTATCCGGTGCACTTGCCGGTTTGATACCAGCTATTAAAGCAGCCAGAATAAATCCTATTGAAGCATTAAGAGCAGATTGATATGATTAAAAAGATACTTACGTATACATTAGTAGCAGGGATGATTGGTTTGTTCTTCTGGACATTCTGGTTCCTGTATCAGAACTCGCAGAAGAAACCGGTTGTGTTTACTACCGATACAGCCTTTCATACATCCATCATTCAGAAGACCGTATCAGCAGGAGAGATTACCCCACGCAAGGAGGTTGCGATTAAGTCGCAGGTGTCAGGTGTGGTAGATAAGCTCTTTGTAGAAGCCGGGGATTTTATTGAGAAAGGAGCCTTGATTGCCCGTATCCGCATCATTCCGAATATGGTGGAACTGAACAATGCCGAAAGCACCGTTCATAAGGCACAGATACAATTGAAACATGCAGAGACCGAATACAACCGGTTTAAAATGATGTTTGAAAAAGATCTGATTCCCGAAGTAGAATATAAAAACTACGAGCTTTCATACAACCAGGCCAAAGAAGCACTGGCTACTGCCAATAATAATTACGAATTGATTAAGGAAGGAGCCATCAAACAATCGGGTGATGCTTCTAATAACCTCGTACGGGCAACGGTTACCGGTATGCTGCTGGATGTACCGGTGAAAGAAGGCGCCTTTGTGATTGAAGGCAATACCTTTAACGAAGGAACAACCATTGCTTCCATTGCTGATATGAATGATATGATCTTCCTGGGTAAAGTGGACGAATCGGAAGTAGCCAAGATTTATCCGGGTATGAATATCGAGTTGCATATAGCAGCCATCAGCAATAGAACATTTCTCGCAAAGCTTGAATTCATTTCCCCGAAGGGAGTAGAAGAAGATGGTGCCATTAAGTTTGAAATCAAAGCCGCATTAAAACTGGATAAAAAAGACTTTATACGTTCCGGTTATAGTGCCAATGCGGATATTGTCTTGCAGCATGTGGATTCAGTTTTGGCCATCAAGGAATCATTGCTGCAATTTGGCAAAGACTCTGTGTATGTAGAAGTGGAAACCGCACCGCAGGAATTTAAAAAGCAATTGATTAAAACAGGCTTATCGGATGGAATCAATATTGAAGTCCTATCCGGTATTACAGAGAAGGATAAGATAAAAGTGGTGGTGCAGAAACCTCTGTAAGTTTTAAGTGGTAAGTTTTAGGTTTTAAGACTGAAGCAGTAGTAGGAAGCTAATGATGGTAATGAAAGTTTTAGTATTTAGTTTCTGTTTACTTCGTTCATTCATATCTTTAGCACAAATGTCACCGCTGTTGTGTCTTTTCCGACTAACAGCCCACTTTGTTAATACAAATTTAATGTCTCTAACGTTGGCCTCGGTTGTGCCTTTTCGGCCAACCGACAAGGGGAATTCCGAAGTATAAAAAACAAAATTCAAACGGAAGATAGTGGTGAGCTTAACGCTGAATGCATAATGCCTAAAGCTGAAGTTCCTCAGTTGCCTGCTGTACGCTTCTTTCATCCGTATCGTAAACACGAATGTTTGTAGAAGAAAAATTTAAGAAAACATCTAACACTCTTTTTTTACTTTTTTAGCACTTTTTATTTATGCGTTAATCAAAAATCAACGATTTTTTACAATTACAGCTTCATTCATTTGCGGAACTTTGATCTGTAATAATAACGAAAACGCTTATGAAAAGAAGAATCAACGTATTCATTATACCATTAGGTTTTTTCATGTCATTCAGGTAATCGCAAAACAACTAAAAATCAAAAGATCATGTTTACAGTAGAACAAATTAAAGCAGCGCATTCAAAAGTAAAATCAGGTGCAGATTTCCCTAATTATATAAAGGAAATAAAACAGTTAGGCGTTATGTATTATGATACCTATGTAGACGATGGTCATACAGACTATTATGGTGAGAATGGCTATAAAGCTTCCACTGCACCAAGATATGAAGAGCTAAGCCTTGCGGCTCACAGCAATACAGATCAATTCAAACGCGACCTTCTGGCACATCAGCAAGGTAAAACAGATTATTTCACTTTCTGTAAAGATTGTGCAAAATCCGGAGTAGAAAAATGGGCAGTTAATATGAATAAAATGACTTGTACCTACTACGATAAAGCAGGAAATGAATTATTGGTAGAAATTATTCCTCAGTAAGAATCCTACAACATATACTTCTATGAAAGTCAGCGAAACTATAACACAAGAATACAGAGATGAGACTTTAATTGTTTCACCAGATGCTGGTGAGAAATTTTCAAGCAGCGGAAGTACTATGACTATAAAAGTCCCAACGAATGCAACAAACAATCAGTTTGGTTTATATGATATTGTTATGGAACCAAGATCACAAGGACCAAAGCTGCATTATCACCGGCACATGGACGAAACATTTATTGTCAATGAAGGCGTGTTAACCGTATTAACCATACATGGAGAAGTGGAAGCAAAAGCAGGTTCTGTCATATACATACCTCGACTAACACCACATGGATATTGCAATAAATCAGAGCAGCCAATTAAAATGACGATGTTGTTTAATCCGGGACATAACAGGGAAGATTTTTTTAGAGAACTTTATAAAACATTGGGTGACAGACCAAATGATACCGAAAGCTTTATGAAACTATATGCTAAATATGACAGTATTCCCTTGAATCCTGAAGACATGATTCCATTGGTAAAATAGGTTAAGCGTAAGGCTAAATGTAAATGCTTAAAGCTGAATGCTAAATGCCTAACGCTTTCGCAAGGTAGAACCATCGCCCTTGTCGTGTGTTTTAGCCCGTCTGAACTATTTTATAATCAGCGTATATCAACCGGGCGGCACCGACAAGCAATAGAGGCTTAACGCAGAAGGCCTAATGCCGAAGGCTTTTGCAGAACACAACCTTGCCAACTGACCGATTGTTGGTTAATGATTGAAATTTTTTAACTCTAAATAAAAGAAAGAGATCCACTTAATTTCTGTGCCAGAATGATTGCCAGCTTTCAGCCTTCGGCCTTCGGCATTAAGCCTCAAGCTTTCTCCTTTTTCACTTGATCCCTATCCAATCTTATAGTAGCTTTGAACGATCAAAACAAGGCAACAAAAAAACAATATGCTCAAGAAACGTGATCCTCAAAGTAATATAGAATTTATCATACGCATAGGTCTGATTGTGACCGTGATATTTGCGTGTTTAACAGCCTATTTATTATTGTGGCTGAATCTGTATAGTCTTTATTTTAAAAGACCGGAAATGTCTTACCTGCCATTAAAAACCAGGAATCTATACATCTCTATTGCTTCTATTGGTAACTTTGTGATTATATTGGGATTATTGGGTATTTCAGTGTATAAATTCTGGAAATCGAAATCATTTTTCATCTGGACACCACTTGCCGTATTCAGTTCATTTATACTGCTTATGACTATGAGTCAATACTACCCTGATAATCAAAAACAATATCTTCAAGGCGAATATTTATATTGGGATCAGTCCTGGACAAGAGAGGGAAACGAAAGCTTCAAACGCTTCAGAAGTGAAAAACCTGTTAGCAACTATACCGATTTAAAGGACATTGTTTGGATATTGGATGGTGCAAGCCACAAATAGAAATTCCAAAATACAAATAACAAATTCCAAACGGAGCATATTATAAAGTAATATCACAGCCGTCAGGCCGCTTTTTCCGGAGGCTTGTTTGTTTATGACGCTCTCTTGCCCTTGTCGTGTGTTTTAGCCCGCGCCGCTAAACCGCCAAGGTTTTTAAAACCTTGGCGGTTTTTCTACGAAGAACCATTGTTGGCCTTGCTTGTGTCTTTTAGGTTAACCGATCACTTCCGATCTAAACCAGTTTACTTCCGAAGTAAACCAGATAACTTCCGAACTACTCTCGCGAACCTCTGAACTACTCTTTCGTAGTTCAGAACAACAGCATCGTAGTTCCGGACTACTCCGTTGAACCTCCGAACTATACTTTTGCAGTTCCGAACTACTCCGTCGAAGTTCAAAACAACAACTTTGTACTTCCGAACAACAAAATCGTAGTTCCGGACTACTCTCGCCCTTTTCGTGAATTTTAGCCCGCGCCATTAAACCTCCAAGGTTTTCAAAACCTTGGCGGTTTTTCTACGAGAAGAACTCCCCTCTGCGAAATCCTTAAATCTTCTTTAATCTGTGGTTCAGACAATATAAATTCCCTATCTTGTACTAGGGGAATTAACGCATACCATTTTGATTACCAGCTTAGATTATTTACCAGCACTAAAACAGGAAGAACTTACCGAGATTAGCGCTTTGATTGCGGAAGAGATGCAGCCCGCCATGATTATTTTGTTTGGCTCCTATGCACGCAATACTTGGGCAGAGGAAGTAACACAGGAAGACGGCATCAACGTACAGTTTAAAAGCGATTACGATATTTTAGTAGTAACGGCGCGCGACCTGAACCATACCGCGAATACCAAATGGCAGGGCACACAACAGAAGCTGAAGAGCCGGAAGTATAGTACGGCATTATCGCTGATACAGCATTCGGCGGGGTATATTAATAATGAACTGAAAGCAGGCGGGTATTTCTTTACCGATGTGGTGAAAGAAGGCAAGGTACTGTATGCCTCCGGCGAGAACATCTTAGGCAAACCCGGCAATGTTGACCCGGCAGAAGTAAGGAAGCGAGCCAAGGAAGAGTTTGAGCGGTGGATGGAAAATGGAAGTGGATTTTTAAAACATTTCAATTATGCTTTGAGAGATGGAGATCTGAAATTAGCAGCATTTAATCTTCATCAAACAACAGAATGTTTTTATACAGCAGTTCTTTTATTCTTCACTGGCTATAAAGGCAAAGTACACGATATAGAAGAATTAGGAACACAGATAACACGCATTCACCCGGAGTTTAAAACGGTTTTTCCGATGGACTCTAAGTTTCACATCGAAAGTTTTCATAAGCTGAAACGTGCCTACGTAGATGCCCGTTATAAAAAAGACTATACCATTACCAAAGAAGAGCTGGAGTATTTAAGCGAACGGGTAGGGGTATTGAAGGTAGTGGTGGAGAGGGTGTGTGATTTATCTTTTGAATAAATTTCTTGAAAAGTAAAGTTGTTTTATTGAAATAATTAAGATATTGTAAATGAAATAGATTTAAAAATATTTTATAATGGAAGAAAAAAATGAGAATATAATAATGCTTGAATCATTGAGAATTAAGTATCATGATTACGATTTGAAAATTAATGCACTAAATATTCTTGCAGTTATAAAAATTAAGGACTATTTGAAAATCGCTAATACAATTAAGAATAATAATGACTTACAACGAAAGAGGGTAGGCATTCCCTCAACTGTTTATGCATTATTAAAAGATGATCTGAAGGTAGGTTGTTTAATTCCAACAATTGTTTTAGCATTAGATTCAGAGGAAGACAAGAATGAAAATTTTACCAATATTAACTACGATATATTAACGAAATATATTCAACAAAATGCAGAGAAACTAAAAATATTGGACGGTTTACAAAGGACTAATATTTTAATAGATTTAGAAAATGAATTAAAGAACACAAATAACAAAAAATCAAATCAGATTATTGAAGATATTGGATTGCTTAATAATTTTAATGAAAGAGAAATTAAAGTTGAAATATATTTAAATGTTACCCGATTTGGTATTTTGTATCGAATGTTAACATTAAATACAGGTCAAAGCCCAATGTCATTGAGGCATCAAATAGAGATCTTATATTCTGATTATTTTATTACAGAAAGGGATGGTATTATTCTTTTGAGAGATGCATTTGATAATAAGAAAACTATAAAGTTTGGTCAATATAAATTTAGTGAAATAGTTGAAGGGGTTACTTCCTTTATAGATGGGTCAGAATTCACTCTTGATAGATATGATTTATTAGATTATGTTAAAAGTTTAAAAAAATTATCACTTGAAGATAAAAAAGTTGATATTTTTAATTCGTTTGTATCTACTTATCATCTTTTACTAAAAGTACTTATTGAAAAATCAAATTCATGGATATTTGATGTTACGAATCTCGGATCTGATAATTTGAATTATTTCCCAGTTCAAAGGGTAGATCAGGATACAAAAAAAGAAGTTCGTGTAGCTCCTTTTGGAAATTCAGCAGAAACCATTTTTTTAAAATCTCAAATCTATACCGGATTAGGATCAGCTTTAAGTTATTTAAAACAAAAGGGAGCAATTTCCGAAATAAATGATTTAAAGAAAATTATTCACAATATTAAATTTGAAAGTACACCTAAAGAAGCCTTTGATAATATGGTTGTAAGACTAGAACAAATAAGAAAAGAATCAAAAAAAATTGGTGAAAGTCAACGAACTTTTTTTAAATTTTTCTTTATTTCTCTTTTCAATAATCACGATATGGATTCTTATCTCATAATAGAAAAAGCAATTGATTCAGCTTTTCGTAAGACTATTTAATATAAATGGCACTCAAATTTATTGGCAGTAGAGATGAAATAAGTTCTCTGAATTTAACAGAGTGGAATGTAAAAGATAATCGTGCGAACGGTTCTCTTTATGATGAATTAGATGAAGTATTTTACAAACTAGATTATCCATTACCAATTAAAAAGGATAAAGAGGATTATGATTCTTGCAGAATTTATTTGTTCAAAAATAGATTCGGAGTAAAAGAAGATCATTGTTTCAAAATGGAAATTAATAATAAAAGAAGCGGTATTGTTTTCCCTCTTAAATTATTTTCTAATGCAGATATTTTAAGCAATATGGCAGAATCGAAGGATAAGAACTTTCTTTTGAGTTTTTTACATATTGGTTTTTATAATTTATTGCAAAACAATAAAATTTCATGTAATCCTATTCAAAAGAGTCTATTATTAGAAAAAGGCAGTGCAATAAAAATTGAAGATTTTTATGATAATGAGACTATTGTTTTACTTTATCACCCAACTAATACTGATAGTTTTGAAAATTTTGAAATAAGAAAATTTTATCCTTCATTATTAAAAAAAGGATTTGTGCCAATTTTGGCAGAAAAGGATTTTAATGATATTGAAAAAATTGAAATTGCTGTTGAAAAGCATCCATTTTATAATTTAAATTTTTATGATACAATTAATTTTGAAGAAGTAAGAAGTGAGTTAATTGATGAAAAGTATATTAATCAAATTTTTGGAACCATATTAAAATCTTCATTAACACCTGTTTCTAGGTTTTTATTATTGTATCAAGTTATTGAATTTTTAATGGATAAAATAGCTTTAGAACATTATCAGAAAAAATTCCCGTTTGATATTGACTTTTATTATTTAATGTGGGCTACAAGAGATGCAAAATCATATAGAGATGTTTACGATAATCTTAAACAAATTCAAAATGCGATTAATAAATCCATTGATCCAATAAAAGAAGAAACAAAAAGAATTTCTAAATTATTTACAGAAAATAGCAAACTTAAAATTGATAATTATTCAAGTTTCATTGAGGCATCAAAGAAAATTATTGGTGAAAAAAAGTGTTTGACTCTAGAAGATTACGTTTATCAGTTAAGAAATAAAATAGTGCACGATTATCATAATTTAAGTGCTAGTTATGATAATTTAGATCATTTATTAATAAACTTGAATATTGAATTTGAAATAATTATATCTGATTTGGTAATTAATTACGAACAATATCAATAGATTTAAGAACGGAACATATACTGATTTGCAAAAAAATAAGAACTAATAGAATTGGTGCCTGTTTTCTACTTTAATGTAAAGCTCTGAAAAATGTTTAACATTCCTTGCTGGTTGGCCGAAAAGGCACAACTAGGGCGAGATGAGTAGCAGAGGAATGCAAGGAAGTATGTTCTGTGACGTCCATCTCTGTTTTCAGACGGTATTTTTCGTTATTAATAATTCAGTGTCGAAGAGCATGTGACACAACCCAACATTAAAAAAACTTTAACTGGTTCTCTTTATTTTTTCCCTTTATTTTAGCTCTGCGAACATTCATTTAAACACATTATCTTTTAACCAGAAAAGCAACAGTATATAAACCATTTGTCCGGCTGAGAGCAGGTGTAAGTCCTGTACTTCTTTGTTTAAAGGATGTTCGCAGCACAGTCGGGCTAATAATTTCTTAATCACTATGCGAACATCCGATCAGCTACCACACAACACATCTCAACCGGAAGGTAATCTTAACAAGCGTAAGAAAATAAAACTCCCTCCCGATACCAGACTCAACAAACGCATCATTGAAGAACTGGATAACCTCCTTGATTTTGTTCCCCCCGAACAACTCAGCAAAAGTATACGTGATATATTTCTGTGTTATCTATATCATGAAAAAGATTCCCTTCCACCGGATTTTAAAGATACCGTTACCAATCTTCAGTTCCTGTTCGGCTTTCTGGATGAAGCAGGGAGGAGGGAAGTACGGAGTACAGAGTACTAAGTACGGAGTACCGTCGCTCGGTTTGCCGTGGTTCGGCACGTTTACGCATCTGCAATATAAATCATGTAAACGAATGTGCATTGCGTAAACTGCCAACCACCTGATAGCTTTAAGCCTTAAGCATTCTGCATTTAGCTTTTTCACTGGCGCCAGAAAGCACCTTCGGTGCTGTGCGTGTGAATTTGTCTGTCGTCTTATTTCTATAGATATACCGCCCCTAACGGGGCTTGTCTCCAATCATTAAAATAGCATTCGTGTCAATAGCGAACGTTATAAGAATCTGCTTAGATGAGATTGATTAACTAGTGTACTTTTATTGAAAATTATAACTAATGAGAGCCCCTAAACGGGCTAGCCTCAGAACATCAAAATAACATTCGTGCCGGAAATGAACTTTATAAAAATCGCTATGATGAGATTTAGAATGGTTAACTAGTGTAGTTTTCTATTAAACATTTAACAAATGGGAGCCCCGTTAGGGGCGACATATCTATAGAAAAACAAAATAGTAGTATAACCCACGCACAGCACCGAAGGTGCGTGTGCTTAAATATGCTTTACCAGAAAAAGAATTTGAATTATAGGCAACGGCAACTAACTGGAAAATCCGGATAGTTCAAATAGAAGAAACCCGTGAGGTGGATTTTATAACCTCGATGCCATTATTGTGGTGCGGTATTAGATAGATAATTTTAGAGGAAACATTATGGTATCAGTTATTCGAATTTTTCGAGTAAGTGTTATTTTGTCTACTTACATAAATGAAATGTTGCTTGACATCCGGTACGTTTGTGTCATATTTCATTATATTAATAATAACATACTATTATTCCTACTTTGTCAAGTTGGTAATTTTATATAATTCTTCATAATTTCTTCCTGGTATCGGGGAATTTCTTTAGCGAGCCTACTAATAACATCGTCTACAGAGCTTATAGCAAGAATGG
>Ga0302265_1001666_pt1 | contig 12701 bp, 9 predicted proteins | sample III_Bog_E1_1_FD_194556 | JGI IMG/M metagenome (GOLD analysis project Ga0302265, IMG submission 194556) | Peat permafrost microbial communities from Stordalen Mire near Abisko, Sweden - III_Bog_E1_1 | ecosystem: Environmental > Terrestrial > Soil > Wetlands > Peat | place: Sweden: Abisko...
CGATCATGGGGCGCCGATTATTTCGATGCCTTCACACTCATGTCCTTCGCCTTCTTCGTGGTCTTCGTGCTGGTCGCTGTTTCGGTCATCGAGAGTTCATCCTTGAGTTCATCATTTTGTTGCTTCTTGAGGAAGGGCGACGCATACGTCACCAGCAATTGGATGAATTTGACCCGAAGTTGGATCAACTCCCACATCTCTTTGGAGATTTCACCGATGCGCATCACTTGATCTTGATTCTCACCGAATGGCAACCGCTCCTGCATTTCCGCTCGCAGATCGTCACAAATTTCAGAGCATCGGGCAACGGCCGCAAAGCATTCATCGATCCAAGCCTGCATGACATCCGGGTCAGCCCGCGGGGAGCTCATACCGGCCTCCATCTGTTCATACAGCTCTTGAGCTTGGGAGAAGAACTTCATTTGCCTGAAGTTCCCCTGTTGGATCCCCGACAGCTCGTTGATATCATTCCGGTTGTTCGGATCACGGGCCACCATCTCCGCATAGAGCGACTGCACCTGTGCCAGCTCGGGTTCGGTCAATTTGGCACTACCACCCATGGAACCATCACCAACACGGCCGGTCTTGGCTCGATAGCGGGCAATCACATCTTCTCGCTCCTTTCGGGCCATCGGCTTGAAATAGGTGGTAGATGGATCAGAATAGAAAGCCTTCCATTTATCGTTCATTTTTGTCTCTTGGGTGCTCGGCACCCATGGGGGGGTTTCGCCTTTGGCTGAATCACTCTTCGCTGATGGCGGTGAGATGGACGGCGCTTTCGAAAACCAACGGGAGACGGTCGACGGGGCTGGTGGAGATGACGAGGAAGCCATCGCAATAGAGAAAGCTGACAGATGACAGAGAAAACCCACCAGTCAGGTCACCTTTATCGATTGCTATTTTCAAAAAAAGTAAAAACAAAAATATCAATAACAAAAAAAAAACCTCTCATCATCCAATGACAGTTTCCTTTTTTGTCATAGCGACTGGGATCCATAATGTGGCATAATTTGCTTCTCAAGAGTGCTCCATATGCGAAACAAAATCGTGATTAGTTTCGGGAAGTCGACGCATGAATTACGAAAGTCACAGGTATGTCATGGCTTTGTATTTAGATTCAGTTGTATGGACGCTAACAGTGTGTGGTGTTTGTTTCTGTGTAGGTGGTGACCGTAAATTCACCCGCTTCCCCTCCCTTTTTTATTGTTTTTTTTTAAACCCCATAATGTGGCATAATTTGCTTCTCAAGAGTGCTCCATATGCGAAACAAATTCAAGGGTTTTGGTATGGAAGTCGATTCAAGTGGAATTACACAGATTCCGTCTAAGCAACAAATCCAGGTTTTCCATTGATGCCCGCATATGGCGCGGCCGTTTGGGCGCTCTGGGGAACTTGCAGCGTTCACATGACCGGTAGTCAATGTAATCGAATCACTTCCCTTTTTCATAGAGAGAGAGAGAGAGAGAGAGAGAGAGAGAGAGAGAGAGAGAGAGAGAGAGAGAGAGAGAGAGAGAGACAAAAAAAAAAGAAATCAATTTAGACGGAAACCGTCTGGCTATTCGGCACATACACATGCGCACTGGTGCTGGTATACGCAATGCGATCAGAGGGGTAACAGAGTCGGTATACAATGTAAGCCACCAATGCAACAACTACAACAGCCCCGATCACAATCCCGGTGATTGCACCAGCCGAGAGAGTTGCACTATTCGAACTAGACACGGCTGCTATCGACGCAGTTGAGGTGTTGCCAGTGTTAGTCTCATTTATGAGGTTGGCCGTGCTGCTGCTGCTGCTGACGGCACTATCAGTGCCCATACCACTACTGCTGTTGCTGTTATGACTACTCGACGTACCGCCAATGGCACTGCTACTGTGCAGTGCCACCATCGTCATAGAACTAGCACTGCTACTCTTACCGCCACCGGTGCTGCTGCTTCTGCTGCTGCTGCTGCTGCTGCTGCTGCGGGCATGTGTGGATACTGATGACGACAAAATGACCAATAGGTTTGTTGATGATGATGATGAAGAAGAAGACAGAATCGAAGCAGATGATGATGGCAATCGCACAGGCGGAGTAGCACATGTAGCCCCAGAGAACCCACCGGCACAGACACACGATTGACCACTGCTCGCCACAGTAGCACCATTCAAACAGGATACCAGAGCACATGAGGATGTTGTGAGGTACTCGCTTGTTGGGTTCAAGGGAGGATAGAGAGGCCAGCTGTTTGAGCATGAACACGAATAGCTGTTAAGACCATTGGATGATGCGGTTTGCCCATTACATTTGGATTCACATACACCACCAACTTCATTGAAGGCCACCGCCGGTGAACAGGCACACGTCCGTACACTTGTCGTTGTGTTCAATAAGCAATTGGTGGTGCCATCACTCTTCACACATTGGTCATAACAACACAGATTTGCGTGAGAGTAGGCATACATCTGAGCCGGGGTAGCCATGGCTTCCATAGCGCTACTACACATTGGGTAGCCCGTGGCGGGGCATGGGATTGGCCCCGTGTCAAGAACCACAACAAACGGACATTGCACGATGGTGCATGCGCCATTACTGTCTGCCCGCCAGCCTGTGAAGCAATCGCAAGTAGTTCCGCCACTTGCTGGGATGCCATTGACACATAATTGCTGGGTGCAATTGGCACCAGTGTACATGGGTAGGCACTGGCATTGACCGGTGCCTAAATTGCAAGTCTGATTGAGGTTGCATTCAGGAAGGCACAGTGAATTCTGACAATATGTGCCGCTGTAACCGGTTGCGCATTGACATACTCCAGCTGTGGCGTTGGCCACCACGCATTGACCCCGGGTGATACCGTTGACACAGGAGCTGCACGCCAACCACGATGCAGTGTTGCCGCACGCTGTTGACCAAACTGCACAACCCGGCGCGCCATTCAATGCACATAGTGGACCGATAGGGAGAACAGGTATGACACTCGACGATCCCGATGCTGCTAGAGAGGACGCGACATTGCAAATACATGTCCCCACCAGAGTACCTCCACCCGATGTCTCGATGTCTTCACAACTACCTTGATTGCTGCACTCGACCGTCGTATGGCTACACACGGAAATGGAGCAATAGGTGCCACTGGTAGTAGAGGTCCATGCAGCGGGGCAATCGCAGCTCCATGTATTGGGAGCGGATGGTTGATTATAAAGACAATCACCGCGTTCACTACAGACGGCGGCTGCACCTGGTGACATGCACAGGTCGGTTAAATCATATTCACACGCATCGCCCGCTCGATTGAATGGGCACGAACAACCATCGGCGGTGCATACACCCAGCTGCACCGCTCCCACATATCCCGAACATGTTTGTCCATTGGTGCCAATTGGGCACTCCAATGCGCATTGGGGCCCAGAGAAACCCGGTTCACAGATACACTGTGAAACCACCCCGACTGGATACACACCGCCATCCAACTCTACTGGGTCCCGAAGGATTTGCTGAACCAGAATAGCCAGCAGCGGTCGCATGTACTCTTCACGTGTTTCCGCAGCCATTAATGCCGCGATCAAGGAGGCGCAGTAGCTCGCGGAGACATCACAGGTGTCACCAGCGGTGGTGAGCGGGTAGACAACAAGGAAGGCGGCATTGACCAGAGTTTGGTAGTAGGATTGAGTGAATGATCCAACCCATGTCATTTGAAAGAGATGCAGCGACCACAATTGGAGCATTGAATTGTAAACATCGGTCGATAGAGTCACGGTGCCAGCCGAATTCACCCACCAAGAACTCACACTGATAGAGGTTGGGTCATAACCAAGAAATACCTCGCGAAGATAGATTGCGATATTCCATGATTCAACATAGGCTACAGGATTGGTTGTGAGAGAAGGTGCCACCACATTGCTTGTGCCATTTGCATTGACACCGAGAAGAGCGGTTACCAAACCAACATTGTTTGAATTGACCAGCAAGGGTGAATTGAGAATATCACCAGGGGGGAAGAAGAGCCCTACATTCAATTCGGTCAAGTAACCCGCCAAAGGGTCCGAGGTGAGGCAGGTTCCACCGCTCAAATCGCATGACGGGCTGCATCGCTGGTCCACGTTACATGTTACTCCACCCCACCCGCTGTTACACACACAGACACCTTGGTCGATGCATGTTCCCTGCGGCCCACAGACCAAAGCATTGGAGTCGAGCGGGCAGCAATACTTACCCCCGAGGCCGGCGGCGCAAGTGCAGGTACCGTCACGAGTACACACACCACGACCACCACACAATAAGCGCACGCTGCGGGTGGTGTCGGTATATGCCGATGGGCAACACCCCAATCCAAGGTATAGATTCACCTCACCTCCTGGGATAACAACAGAACCATCATAGGTCTGGGCAACTCCGCCCGGGCAGACAGCACAGCTGGGTTGACTGCATACAGTCCTTGCAGAGCCCGGGACACATTCGCCATAGCCACTACCGGTCCAAACGGTTGAGCAAGTACAATAACCATTGGAGCTGCTGCTCACACACGCACCGTTGGTACATACTTCAGCACTGTAGGTTCCATCCGCGATATAACCCCCTGCCACAGGACCCACCCCACCGGTTGCATTCGAACAAACTGCTGTACCCACAGGCTGGTTTTGGCAGGAGACACCGGTATAACCACCCGCACAATTACACGAGAGCGACTGTAATTGCCAAGAGGAAGTTGGATCGGGGTAGATGGTGGGAGTCCAATAGACCGTGGCCACCACACCACCAGTTGGTAGATAAGAAACAAAATATGCGAATGTGCAACCTGGCCCCGTTTGCTGTTCCGCGGCTTCGGTACATGTGAGGGAAGAAGAGATATAGACACCATTTGAACCAGAACGAGTCGCAGAGAAGTAGGTAGATACGAAATTGGTGTTTTCGTCTCCCACATTACAGGGCTCTGATATTGCATGCACGAGGACTGATGATGTTGTGAGTGTGTTCGTGGGTGCCGCGCCATCGAGACCACACTTGGTTAATGCAGCCAAATAAACGGATTGGTCGATATTATACAGAGTGATATATGTGTTGCCGTTGTATACCACATCGGCAGCGGTCCACGCAGTATTCTGAGCAGGTGCTGATGTGGTGTAGCCCGTCGGGGTGGTACCAAATTCACCCGCTAGTTCGATGCCATAGTAAAGAGTGCCGGCCGTATTTAAGATGTATGCATTCTGGGTGCCTTGCACACCGGGTGGCCAACTGGGGAGCAACGGTGGGTGCTCCAGATAGACGGAAACCGTATCTGGTACAGCCGATGAAATGGATTGTAATAGGGTCCCGGTTGGCGTTGGGCTGTTGACTACATCGACATATTGACCCCATTGCCATAGCGCAGTCGAAGGTAATGCCCCTTCAATGAGAGCGACGAGACTCGGAGCCTCGCCAAGTGTTGTCACCGCTAAATACGTCCCCGTATAGGCGTTCTGTAAATAAACAGGGGGATTATCTGTAGCATCGTTGGCAAACCCCACGATCCATTCATATGCTGTGTTCATCGCTTCAGGGAAGATGGGAGTGCCATCGGCTAGTTCATACTGTATGAGTGACGAACGGGAACCCATCTGCAGATTGTCACCGGATGACACACTGAGGTAAGCAGACCCCCCGATAGTGCCATTCGCCAGCGCCATTGGCTCTGGAATATAGGATCCAGTAAATATCGGTGGTGTCATTGTTGTTATGTTGTTGCAAATACCCCCCTGAGCATAGTCAATATTGCATGGATCGAACCCACTCCCTAGACATGTTTGTTCATAACAAAATGGTGAACCCGTTCGACCGATAGGGCATGTGCTGCTCGCTATCGTTTGGCACGATTTTCCAGAAAATCCAGGACTGCATACGCACGCAGCAACACCTTCGGTGACGATACATTGCCCGTTACCAGAGCATGTTGTTCCATAGGTATCACCAGGGCATAAGGGAACGGTGTAAATAGGCAGCAATGCACATGTGGTCAGATTGACATTAGTTGAGGTGGGTAAACACTGATTCGCACAGGCCACGCACGTTGCCAAATTGTTTCCCATGATCAATACACTCTGGTTGATCGCCAATCGACTACATGAGGTTGACACAGCGTGTTGCATAGAGAGAGAACCGTTGCAAGAGACGATGGTATCACGGCATGTCGGCCCACCACGACCAATAATACAAGTGCAAACACCATCGATGCATGTACCCGCCTCGCTGCACGTGGTACCATCAATAGGGTTCACACAAGAAGGCACCGAGCAGGTAGGACCCGACCACCCTTCGGTGCAAATGCATTGTGCATCCACACACCGCCCGCCTTGCACGCATGGTGTGGATGGGCATTGGGCAGTCGCTGTTGTTACATATAAACATAACAAAATAGAGAGAACGACACCGCTCTGCATAGAAAGCTGCCAAAAATGAAAAAAGAAAAAATAAATGAGCAACAGCAAAGAAACTGAAATCTCCAAACTGAATTTCTCTCTCTCTCTCTCTCTCTCTCTCTCTCTCTCTCTCTCTCTCTCTCTCTCTCTCTCTCTCTCTCGCGCGCGTGTTGATCCACTAACGCATAGCGATTGTACTCAACACAAAATAGAATGTGATTTAGGCAAAAAAAAATACACTCAGATCGATTGTAATGAACATAAAATAGAATGTGATTTCGGCAAAAGAAAAAAATAACGCGCCATTGTCGCGACCAAACCAAACTATTATGGTCAGAGTCCGTCATTGTCAAGCATTCGTTGGTGTTTGGGAGTGGTACTGCCTCCATCGTCACCATTCCGTCGTTTGTTAGTCCGGCCTCCCCCGCCCCCGCCGCCACCACCACCACCACCACCACCACCACCACCACCACCGCTGCTGCTGCTGTTGCTACTGCTACTACTTCCATTGTTGTTGTTGTTGTTGTTGTTGTTATCGCTGCTGATCTTGGCGGCCAGCAACTGAAGTTTCATGCGAGATCGATCTCGCATTTGTTCGATCAGTTCGGGTGAGACGTTGTCGAGGATATTCTGTGAGGGCTCTGCTCCTGGTACCGGTTCATGAAAGATTTCAGGGAGAATGTCCCCTCCTGAAGCCTGAGGGGAACCCGGCTTGTAGACATTGATTCGTAGAATCTCATCACCAAGTCGAACAGTTTTGTGGACCTCCGAGTACGTCACACCAACTCGCACATCGATAGTCACAATGGCTCCTGGATAGAGAGCTCGTTCGTACCAAGAAGTACGATTCACGCCCTCTGGGTCGGCGAACTCATGCCATTCGGGGAATTGCATTTTCTTGTATTCCCCTTCCTTCAGTGCATGGTTGTAGGCCGCCTCTTCCATAATATCAGCGAAAACCGGAGGGAAGCCATCCTCGATGTGCTTCCTTTCCTGTTTTGTCATGGTTCGGAATATCGGTTTAGCGAGGCGCCAGTAGTCACCACTTGTGTCCGCCGCATCGTTTTCTTTACCAATCAACGCACCTGGTTCAACGCCTGCGCGATGGTACCACATACGACCATGGTTCCGGCGAAGAACGGCCGCCACCTCATTGAGGTTGTGAAGATGAGCGGAAGCGATTTCCTTCTCGTAGTCGGCTTCGATGGTCTTTTTCTTCTCCCGCCACTTCGCTTCACCCAGAATCGAACGCAAGTCCTCTACAGCGTCCATTCCATTTCCTCGTTTTACACGCGCTCGCTCTTTGCGGGCCGCAGTCATCGCCTCGATAGTTGAATTGACGAGTGGGTTCCCATCACACTTGACCAAATGACGATAGAATTGAAGGTCGAGCAGATTGCGCTGGGCGATGAAAGCTTTCACACCGGCCGCAAAGGGTTCATATCCAGGACCCTTGTACGATGCCTCACCCACATCAATGAGCAGCGACACCTCTGCTTCAAGAATGTTAGCTCGTAGATATGGAGTAGTGGGATCATTCACTGCGGACCAGTTGCCAAAGCCCCCTTCGAATCGTTTCACTCGCATGGGCGGGGTGGTGTAGGTGAACCCCTTCCATTGTGATGGCTGTGAATACGCCAGCGCGTTTGTGAACACGGGTGGTGGCTGTCCTGACGCTCCCGGTGGGCGCCTCTTAAGCTTGTAGATCGAAACACCATTCGCTGCAACGACTGGCTTTGACCGACCCTCGGCTCGTTTCTCTTCTTTCCCTTCCGCACCGTCGTCTTTTTTCTCTTCTTCCTTCACTTCGCTGCTATCTCCTCCCCCTTCTCCTCCCCCTCCTCCTTCCTTTGCATCACCGCCACCGTCGGTACCGCCGGGCTGGAAGGGGGTGACATTGGGTGCTGGCGGGCGCTCTTGGTCAGTTCGCATCATATAAAAATCGTTCTTGATATCCATGGTAATCAACGGATTGCGAGCCACACTCTGCATAATCACGATCGCCTTTTCTTCATCGGTGACAGGGGCCCGCACCGCTAGCACACAATCTGAAGACGATGATGAAGCCATCTTGATCTAGGAACAATAATAAACAACGATTGGCATATCAGCATGATTGAACAGAGAAAAAAGAAAAGACACAACAGCAACAAACACAAAAGAAAAAAAAAAGGATGGCTACCTCGAGCAATAACACTTCACAAGATGAGCGAAAAGGACCGACCGGTAGGAGAAAGCATCCACATAAACCCCCATGCTGCTGATTGCACATAATCTTTCTTCATATTTCCATTGCTTATCATTTCTTTTGTTGAAACGTAGTTCCGAAGGCCACTGGTTTCGACCCCAGTAAGCACCTGACGCTGTTGGCACATGAAGAAGCCGCCTTCTTTTCCAATGACGATTCAGACATACTGAATGCTCTGCGTGACCTCCGAGAACAGATTACGAAACCTGACATTGATGCTGCCCCTTCAGCAACAACTACAACATCGGCATCATCATTATCATCCTCCTCTTCCTCCCCTTCCTCCTCGTCCTCGTCCTCCTCCCCAGGAGAGCAAAAGGCTGAGACGGCAGGGCGGGTACAAGAAGAGAAAAAAACGGAAATGACAGAATGCGCATATGATGGACGGAAGCCCCCGGCGGTGCCCTGCCCGAATTGCCATGTCATGATGTATTGCAGCCGCGGTTGTCGTCTCGCGGATGCAAATGCACATCGTGCCACCTGCACAGCCTTGAACGCGCGCTGAAAAATTATTTGTTTTCTGTTCTGTTCGTATTGTCTATTACCACCCTCAATTGAAAGTTTCTGGAAAAAAGGGGGGCTTCAACATCTCTGTTTCTCATAACAAAGAAAAAAAGAAACATCTCGCAATGAGCGTGGACCCCGATGCATTCATAGCGAAAATAACAAAAATAGTGGTAGAGGCTGGTGCAAATATGCGTCAACGCATGGAGAGCGAACGGAAGGAATCAGGGCTCAAACGTGATATTGGTAGCGACGAGGAGGATGAAGGGGTCGACAGTTGGAATGCCACCCCACATCGTATGTTGTTACATTGGTTTCGGCAACATGGCATAGAATATCGATCTGTACCCGTGATCAGCCTCTACAACCGCGTGCTGAAGATGCCCTATAGCGTGATCGGTGCAGACTTCACAAAACAATGGAAGGTGTTCAGAGAAACTATTTATGCCTTTAATCAGAGTTGGCTGAGCGTGAGCAAAGGTATGGGTGCGGAGCGGTATCCTGTTTTTATCGATAACTGCACCTTCGGGAACATGTTCGCCAATGAATTCTGGGACCGGGTACCCGAGAACCAGTTCGCCAAATTCCCGCTTCTGGTCGGGGATGATTGGTTGTCGTTTCATATCCCAACCGATAACCAAGTAATGTCACTTCTCATGGCACGGTACACGTCCGGCTACAAACCATCATCATCTTCATCCTCCTCCTCCTCCTCCTCCTCCTCCTCCTCCTCATCCTCCGGCACATGGGCAGCTTCGTCGTTCACTGTACACACAGACAGCAAAGAACATCAACACAACGCCTTGGTCCCCACCGAAAAAGAAACCAGCTCCGGAATCGCTGCATGGGCAGAAGAACATAAAACCCGTGCTCGTCGTGTGGCTATCTTCATTCACCTGCAACAGCATGTGATACCAGCAATGGAGACCATCACAGGACGCTATCGATCTATTCGAGAAACAGCCCAAACTATGCTCGATCTCGGCGGGGCGCATATTGTATCGGCCGTGCACCACACCGACATTACCACAGCCTATAACATCAATATTGACGACGGCACGTCCAATGTGGCTCTGCTTGTTTCAAAGGCAATGGATGGTTTATTCAGTTCATTGGCGACAGCCGTGAATGAGAATAAGTGGAACGAGGTTATGAACATCATCACAAGGCATGAATTCATATGCAAACCATTGTCATTGGATCAGCAGGTGACCGACGAGAAGGTGCTCATTCAACCAGGGTGTGAGGCGCTTGCAGCGGGGTTCCAACTATTCCGTCTGCATAACACTATGAAAGAGATCACCAGCTCACTCGTCGCCATTGAGGACCGCCTTCATGCAGAAAGCTTGACCGATTACAAAAACCATGCTCATGATTTTCCTTTATATGCCGAGCTATTGGCTATGCAAAAAGACCATGGTCATACCGCCCCGTTGATCGATGCCATACATAATGACCTCGCCCAAGCTATTCGTGATCGTATGGCTGATCTGAAGGCGCAATGGAGGCAACTGCATACATACGCCGCCCAACAAGAAGCCAACCACCGCATGCTCGTTTTCATTGGGGACCTCAAGGCTGTGCTGGCTAGGAAAGGATCGGTACCCGATGATGAGCTGTACGGGGTCGCAAGCAAAATGATCAAGGCCGCTCCACTCGCCATCATGCAACACCAAGAGAGCAAATCTCTGAACGCGCTCTTGGCACGGTTCAAATCAGGATATGGATCGGCCATCACTGACCGCAAAGTCGCAGAGATCGCAACTGATACTACACTGAAACTAACCCGTTACCTCCGGGGCCTGCATCGAGCTTCATCAAAACGCACGAGTTGGTGTGAGCAATGGCTACGGGAGCGGCAAAGCTCGTCCAGTATAACATTCACTTTCCCAGGCAGTCTCACTGTCAAGCCATGGGGTAAATTGGTGCTGTCCGATTCACGACAGGAGTTGGTTAATTTCTTTGTTTCTTATTTCACACCCACTGAAAAAATGTATCTGGACATTCTCAATAAGTTGTCGATTCGTGATCAGAGCCGCTTGACTCCCATTTCCCGCCCGTTTGTCTATCTACACAGCCTCCCCCCAACAAACATAACAGTTCGCGTGTTGCTCAGCGCCATTGCACCCATTTATTCGTTGTTATGTGTTTATGATTTTGTGCATAAACATTAATAATCAACACCTAGTTTGGCATCGAGTAAAAAAAAAAGAAAGTTTGATTATCATATTTCTTTCTCTTTTGCATATGGCAAACAACACAACAACAATATCAGCGGAGATCATAGCTGCAGGATGCGAAGTTTCAGATCTCGCGCTCTCCACCGCAGTTGCTGCTGTCTCTATCCTCCTCCTATGTGTCATCCGCTTCTTCACGAACAAAGACATTAAATGGACCGCATCGCTGTTGGCTATTCCATTCTTCATGTTGATCGCCAACCATTTCTACATCCTCTACATCAATTCAATTGCTGTCTCAATCGGCTACGGACAGCCACTCTCTCTCTATCTTCCTGTCTCTGCTAGCTTTTTTGTTTGGGTGATATCTCGCCTCGATAAATACATTCTCGGTGCCCTCGTCATCATTGGTATTGTGGCCTATTTTGTCTCTCGCCTAAGCATTGACTACAGCATCAGTTCGTATGTCATCTGCGTACTCGTCGTGCTCGCATTTTTTCAGATCCCATCCATCAAGGCAGTTGTGCATCAATTGATCATGGCCATGGTCATGATCACTACATTTGTTGTGTTGTTCTTGGGGATCGTTACTCCTGATCCAGAGGCGTGTGGTCATCCCCGCAACAAGCTGGTATTATGCACCCCATCATGTGGAACGATCACCACCAATTACACATTCTCCGCAGAGGCAACAGGGCTGTCCATTGGGACGGTGATCGTTGCCCTGCTGATTGTTGTAGCCTCTGCATGGTGCAAGCCAACAAAGCGAACGCGCAACAACAACCAAGAAGGCGTTGACCTCGACCCGCGATTACACCGTGGCTCGGGCGCGTGGAGACCGATCACCAATATTGCCAATTAATTTGTAAATTGTTCGAATTTTTTTTTTCTTTGTTCAAAATAAAAAAAGAAACTTCTTTTGTTTGGGATATGCGTTCGAGGCAAAAAGAAAAAAGAAAAATATAAGGTTTCGATCGAAGCCAATCGAGAGAGCGCTATCGACCATCGAACGTGTGTAGCTGCCGCCTCCATTTCCTGACCAATCCGTCCCACTGCCGCTTACTGTATTGAGCATTGGGATCTGGTGTATTGGGGTGCCACCGTGGGCGACGCCTGCTCTTGGGAACCAGTTGGGTGTAATTCGTGTACCCCATAGTGGCTTTGCCCAATGTGATCTGGTTCTGTCGCTGTTCGAGCCGATGCTGCGCTACTGCCGCTGCTTCCGCTGCTTCCTCTTCTGTCACTGTCAATTCAGGGAAGATGACGATGGACAGTTGTGGCCGTTGACCCATCGGTTGCAACCAACTATTGCCTGCAGTAACGCCGTATTCGTGATGATCACTTGCTATCACTGTCCTTTTTTCTTCTTTGTTCTCCGATGTGGTCATTGGATTCTG
>Ga0302265_1001668_pt1 | contig 12699 bp, 8 predicted proteins | sample III_Bog_E1_1_FD_194556 | JGI IMG/M metagenome (GOLD analysis project Ga0302265, IMG submission 194556) | Peat permafrost microbial communities from Stordalen Mire near Abisko, Sweden - III_Bog_E1_1 | ecosystem: Environmental > Terrestrial > Soil > Wetlands > Peat | place: Sweden: Abisko...
TATTCTATTGCTTTTGAGTGTTGCCAAAAATATCTACAACTACCAGGAAAGAGACATATTTCTGGGGGTCCCAGACAACGTCTGTCACTATGGACAGAAGTCTGATATGATCAATATCATTGCCAAACTAGACGGAGTGCAAAGACTAAAATTTGTCACAGATGGAGGAACAGGATGTTACCCATGGTCTATCAGATAGGAAGATGCGATAATGCCTGCATAGATGTGGTATTATTTATTCCATAACACATCCATCATTTTCGACCAAACAACTAAATACATTCGGGTAGCAGGAATATTGTTGGAAATCATCCAAAACTCAACAATTAGGAATCCTTCCAAATTTTCTGGAGTGCCTTACAATTGCACTTTGTATGGCGATGGAAGTGTGCAGCATTTTGGAATCCAATTTCCTGAATTTGATCCAGCATAAGTCTACATTGAGTGCTCAAAGATTGTTCCACCTGCACAAGGACTTGCGGGAGAGGTTCCAAGTTTATCTCTTGAAAAGACATCGTGATTTACATCAAATGATTGATGGAGATTGCTGAATATAATTAGAGTTGAATCATGACTATATGATGATAGTTTATATCAAACTATTTACTAGATTATACACCAGCAAGAGTAGTCGTCTGGTTAAATACCGATGATATTACATAACGGACCTGGTTATCTGTGACTTATCTCTAAATGAAACTCCTTGAAATCATAGAACCACTCCTTGTTCCTCTTCTAGCACTTTAGGTACTCGCGCAAGCATCTAAGTGGTTGATTGTTGTGACACTTTGAAAGAATGCATTTTCTATGTTTATTTTTTGGCCAAAAATCGACGAAATGTTTGATGAATAGTTAGCCAAATCCCTAAATCCATAACTATTTGCCAAATAATTAAAATTAACATTTTTATGCATTTAATGATGATCAACGATTCGTGTTTTCGGCATGGATTGTCTTCATCTTGTTATCAATTTGTCCTTGAATATTTCGCCTCTCCATTTGCCTTTTGTCCAACTTGTGCAAGCATTGGGAAGTTTCCTTCTCGATTTTGTAATGTTTGCGTAGTCTACTCAATCTAAGCCTAAATAGAACCTTGCTCTTGCCGATTACGGTTCATAAGATTCGTATTCTCATCTATTTTTTTATGTGATTAATGAGAAATGATTCCAGTTTCCATTTTGCAGATTCTTCTTTCTTATTTTTTTGTGAGGCTGAGTTGCTTTTAATTTATTTGGCTTCCTTATTCTCCAAAACTCTCTCTTTTCAGTGTTCTTTTCGCCGACTTTCAAAGTGAAAGTTTGAATATTTTTGTTTTTGTCGCTGATTAGTTGTGTCAGTCCATCAAATTGGTGTCTTGCTTTCATCGAAATTCTTTTTTTTAATTTTAATTGCCCTTTAAGGTGGTTAATCTTAGCCGTGATTTCCTCTTTTGAGCCACACTTGTTATCCTTTAACGTTTCTAAGGCAAGGAGTTACTCGTAAATATTCTTGAATTATTCTTTCTATTTCTTCAATTCAGCTTCAACAGTATTCCTTTCTGTCTGAAGAACCTTACAGTTAGCCAATACAGATATTCTTGCCTGCAATTTACGTTCGTGGGGATTAAACCACATATGCAAGATAATTGGGAAAACTTTAAAGACAGCTCGTCATAGAGGAATGGCCAAATGAACAGTAAGCAAAGAGCGGTAGAGACATTTAAGTGAATGTCACATACAATACAGCAAAAGTTAGCATGAAATATTAGTGTAACAATTATAAGCTGAAAGAATTGATTTAAGCCTTCGTGAAAGTTTAATTAAAAAAAATTCTCCAATGTCAAAACACCGACAAAATCCTTAAAGGTTTTGAAAGGAAAAAGTAGTCAAAGGATGATTATACAGGAATATTCCTTTTTGATCATTTCTCCAACTGTGTTCCGATAAAATACTGAGAAGAGATGATACAACTTTCAACGGATGTTTCAAGATTGAGGGCAATGATATCCAAAGTGTTAATCACATCTAAGACAACATCAACTAATATTGGATCAGCGAATCAGACTTTGATTTTAGTGATCCAATAGATAAGTTGTTGCGCTATATCTTTGATAAGGAAATGGTTCACCAGAAGATTAAGATTAACTAAAAGAATTTTTTGGCAGGCACAGGTTTAAAGTTATTAGCGCCCTCTTTTTCAAAACGTAAAAGATAATGGGTTTAATACCTGAAAGAAATGGGCGTTTTAAGTAGAAGGTCAGCTGGAAAAGATTAAAGTTCGAACAAGAAAAAGGCAGATGAGAATAGAAACAAACTAATCAATACAAAAATGCTTAAGGATAGGCGTTCCCATAAAATACTCAGATATGTGTTTTATGTCGCTCGTAATTAAAAGGGATGGCATTCAAATATTAAACACAGAGATTCCCTTACTCAACCTACCTTGGTATTTGGTATCAACAGAAATTTCTATCGTAGAAAATGAACTGCAAATGGTAAATCTTTTTTTAAAATTGCAAAGATACTTGAAAGTTTTTGCATTACGGATAGTTAAAAAATTGAAAAAGGAATTGGAAAAATTGGCACTCCAAATGGACTTCTCTTTTACGGACCGCCAGGAACTGGAAAGACTCGATTGACTGAGGATTTAGCTGAGTTAATGGGTATGAACGCAGTAAGCATTGGATTGTCTTCAACTTAATTTATGAAAGAGTTGGTTGGACAGGCAAAGGGTACTGTGCGTAGTTATCTGCAACGACCAAAATTTTATCCACATCTTATTTGCTGTTTTCAATTGACTAATTTGATGCAATTGTTACCGATTGCAGGAAATAGGGTTCTAGAAACGGGTAGGCAACAGCAATGTTTCTGGATTCGCTTGGAGGAAATCAAAATGTAAAAAAATTACTTGTGTTTGCATCGACAAATTTCAGAAACGAAATTGACTAGGCAATCCTAAGGCGATTTTACTCCTAATTTTTATGTGGGTCTTCCCACTTTAGATGACAGAAAAAGAATAATTAAGAGTCAACCCTTAAAGCTAAAGAAGAATATGTTGATTTCTTGAGTAGGGTGTCTCCTAACCTCTCAGGTGCTGCTCTCAAAATAATTGAGAAAAGCTAGCAATTTTAATCTCTGATAGGGATGAGAATCAGAAATTTTAAAATACTGAACTCCTTGAAATTGTAGAATCAGTTGGAATATAACTCAAGATTAAGTTCGGCAATGAAGCATATCCTCATCTGTATCAGAGTGTCAACAAGGAAATTTCGATGGATATTCTTAAAACAGCTTTCAATCATCTCATTATTATTGAAAGATAATCAAATATCAACAATGCCAACCAATAATGCAAAATCGTCTTTGCAAAAGAGGAAAAGTCATGGAAAGGAGAGTGTGTATGTACTTTTTGCGAAATAAAAGAAATTAAACTCAAACTGCCTGTCTCAGACAGCTCCTCTTTCAAAAAAATCAGTTAATGGATTCAAAGATGCTTAAAGAGAGCGAATAATTAACTTGAAGTTATGATATTCGATAATTAAAAAATAGCCTACGAGTATTATAAAACATATAAGAATCCCATGAATCCTAAGAATCCCAAGAATCCCACTGTTTTGATCTTTAACGTCCAATACGAAGAGTTTTTTACTAAAAACGTATTTCTTAATGATCCAATTGAGAACCTCTATGTCATCGAGTGCGTTTCCAGAATTAGAAGCGAAAACGTATTTAAAATGAGCCGTTTTAAAATTTCGTATGAGCCAAAGCAGTATTCCGGTAGGTTTATTGTCGATCTCACAAATAAAAATAATCCTTCAATGGTCTTTTAAAGGATACCGACATAAAGCAACTCTTTGAATGTTTAAAAACAATATTTCTTGCAGCAAAAGGAAGTAAAGTCTTCCAAAGACGCACTTCCGTAAGTGGTGTAATATCTAATGTCACAGTAGGTGGACTTCATTCAAATGATAGATGGTCAGCTTATGACTGATAACAATGCTTTCGATGATCAAGCATATCAGAATATTCTGTCAACCAAAATCGATGAAGCCGCCCAATATCAGGTTTCTGCCTTAATTATTGATACAAGCAGTCTCATTTCAGTTAAAAGGGATATTTCCTACAGTGAAAGCGGAGAAAACCTGAGTACTGGCATCAACGAGGCCGCTATGTATAAAAAAATAATCGAACAAATCAAAAAGTTTGCCTAAATCAGTCAAAACAAAAAAAGATGGATTGTGATAATCGTGGAGGACGAGTAAATTTTGAAGATGTTGAAAAGATATACCAAATGGCCAGACTCTGCTGAGGATTCATTGTAAAAGTTCAACAAGTAAAAACAAAGACAGGCCAATGAGAAGAAAAAATAATTGAGAAAGTGCAACAAGTGTTCCCAAGTTTACACTGCGTAATAAAACGAAAGGCAAAAAGCATGCCGGCAGCATTATGGCTATTTCATCAATGAGAAAGATTTCAAACTTTGTTAAACTTTAACTTTGGAAAGGGCGAGGGAGCTGGAAATGACCATGAATTTTGGAGTTACCAATGAAAGTTAAAAAAGAAAATTCAGATACTCTTGCTGTTACGGGTACATAGGCTCATAGCCATGCTAAAACTTCTATCATTGGTATGGACATTAAGATTAGAAGGATTTCGTGCATCCGGAATTCCTTGCAGGATCAAAACTGCCAGAATGGCGCTAGAGTCTTAACAGGATTATAAAGACAATTTTAAGTCATGGCAAAAAATGAACAACCAATGATTTAAAGAAATAATTATTAATTTTAATTGTCAGTCAATAAAATAGAAATTCTAGCTTTTATCTTCCCCCGCTGAATCCGAAAACAAGTCATTAAAACTCTATCTCCCCGATGGCGATGAAAAGATAGTAGACATTCATGGCATAAAAATGTCAATTCCCATTAATCTGACACTGAGGCAGTGATCAGTTTCATCCCAGTTGTTGAATTTTGACGCTTTAAAGATTTATCGGCATCGTAATTAGCAAAATGTATATTTCAAGGTCAATATTGGATGGAGAATTCACTACAGTATTTATTAACTTGGCTTAGGCTTGTATGATGATGGGCTAAAGCATCTTTCCAGTACTCTAATAGTGATGGGTAATCTTCTTGCAGTGGTCGCTGTATATTGGATGGATTCCTCAGGACAAATCCGCAAATCTAGCATAGTCAGGAAAATCAGCTCAATTCAAAACATGAGTTTCGTAAATCAAAGGAAATTCATTTTAAAAGCCAACTCCGATGATCAAATTGATAATTAATGTTAGATTTATAAATTAAGTCATTAATCCTTTAATTAACAATACTAATATAATGGACAGACAATGGATCTTGAGACAGCATAAAGGACGAGACAACTGCCAATGCAGTCTAATCAAAGCCAAAAGTATACAAGTCGGTGAGTATTTTCCTACTGTGACAGTTTGTACTGATTTTAAGGCACTTTAGCGCGCTTCCTCTTTCACTAGAATCTATAATCTAGCCAAACACCAAAAGAAAGGAGTTCGAAAAATCAGCAAAAGAAAGGATATGTCGTGCGCTATAGCTTTAAGTTGTATCAAGAGAAATTCTGCTTCATGTAAATCAGGGATATGAACATCGATAAAGGAGCTTACGTTTAGGATGAGATGTAAATACTTAATTAGACCGGCGCAAAAGCACGTAGACATAAAGTACTAACCAATTAATCATTGTCCAGATAATAAATGTAATCAAAAGCTCGAGGACAAATGTAAATGTTTGATATTCGAAAATTCGGCCGAAGTCTGTAAAGCAACGAAGACGATTCTAAAGTTGCACAATCGGAGACAGTCAAGCAAAGATTGGTTAATTATTTTCGATTAATATCAAAGACGTGTCGGAGTAGTAACTTTGTTATAAAATTGTGGGGGTTGGGGTCCGAATAAAATGGTTAACGCAATCCCAACCTCCCAACACCGAACACCCAACACCTAAGCCCACATCACATTTGAATGTGCCTTAAATTTGACAATTAATTTTGAACCCCATCCCCCAACCAAGATGGACGATTACCAAGATAGATAATGTGATTTGCATCCTTCTTAGGTATGATAAAATTGTCCAAAATACAGCATAATTCATGATGATCAACAGAGAACAAAGGAAATGATTTTACTGTTGTTTTGCAGAGAATTTGCCAAGGTACTATCAATACCTATTACAGGGAATATCACTTTGATTGACCGATAGTCCATCCGATTTGCATGTGATTTCCTAATAAAGACGTCTTAAGAGTATTAGAACTGCTTCCAGCGAGCATCTAGACAGTGTTTGTAGCATTTAACTTATAGTTAACTTGTGATATGGTGCAGAACTCTGTTTATAGAGCCCATGATCACAGAAGTCAGCTCGCAATGAATCAATGAATCGAGAATAGTCCTGCTGGAGAACAGAGGAATATACCTTCAACAGTCATACAGTCCTGACTAATGTATGCTTAATACAATACTCTGCAAACTAAAGATGCTCAAGGAAATTGGTTTCCATTTATGATTCAATTGGGCATAAGCCTCATTATTCATCATGGCATTGGGATGAAATCAAGATGTACTATTCAGGTAGTACCATGCAAATATGTTCGATAAAGTTTCCGCCTGAATATGATCGACGATGAGTCCAGTCGGTTCATTGGCATTGAGGCAAACTCTGTGTTCTTCGTTCCTGAAATAATAGGCAGTGACCTTTTTATTGTTTGCTCTCATTGCCTAATTTTCAAAAGTCCTCGCGTTTAAGACTGAGACGAGGGAGTCTTCCTATAAACTCCATATGTAGGTGTTGACTTCAATTTCGGACGCATAGTCGACGATTGTCGCGTTTTCGTATGTCTAAATGAACAGCGGCTCCTTTAGTATTTCGTTGTTGACCAATCCTTTGATGGAGTTATTGTAGCCGCCCGTATAGTCTATAATTTTGGTATCGAGATATTTCCAGACTTTTTATCTTTAGAAGGAATCATTCATGCTCTTATCGAAGGCACTGAAGGCGACTGCTGAAATGATATTTATATCCGAAGTCGAGACATCCTGCACGCTCCAAAGGTTGTACGTTCTGTTGTCAATGCCACACAAGGATTGACTTAGATTCTTACTGCAGGTCATATCAAAGAAACTTGCGTTGAAGGCAGCCTTAATCTTGCTGACATCGCGATAGTTTTTGGTGTAATAGAGATACGATTGCAAGGCTAAGTTAGTGAAGCCAGGCTTTCCCAAATTTGTCAGTGCTTGATATTGGATGGAGTATTCGTTGTTGTGCCAGTTCAGGCCAACGTTCTCTGTCAGAAATGGGATCACAACGTCTTTCAGGTTATAAGCCCCTTATAACCCAATAGCTGTCGTATAAGTATAAACTTTATTCAAGGATTTTGGGTTTTTGGATAAGTACTTCGCGGTCCATATGGCGTAAGCCGCGCCCTCACTGTAGCCTATTGAGCTCACATTGATTTTAGTCATGTTGTATTTATTCGAGACTTTTTTGGCAATTTAATTTAACGCTTGGAGGGCTGCATAAGTAACTTGTTCAGGGTACAGCACATAGGGGTGAGGCTGAATCTCTATCTGTTAGAATCCTAAGTTGTCTGGCATCAACACTCCATAGCCCTGCGAAGCGTAAAATCCTGCGATCACTTTGTACTGATCGTTATTAGTGGAAGGACCATTGAATCTGCTGAAAACTGTTGGGTGAAAGTACAAAATCATTCCATTGATTTTTGTTGTCTCTGGAAGGTATAGGAGAGAGTGCTGAACCATTAGGAGTGGCGTATTATTGTAAAACTGATACATTCCAGTTGTTAAAACCACTGAGACCTAAATCTCTGAAATGTTGTTTGGATTATTGCCAATTGGATTGTTGTTGAGGTTAAAGTATCCTGTTTTGTTGTTGAGACTTAGGTTATAGATGTCTGATTAGCAAATAGGTCCGGCCACATCACAATGCCCGCAAAAATATTCCCTGAAGAGTGTTGCGACATCCTCAGTTAAAATAGATTTAATTTCCTTGATCTCACATTTTGAAATGAAGAAAAAGATGGCAAAACAGAGACAAAGAAATCCTTTAATTTCCACCATTGAATTATATATTAGATTATGAGCAAGCTGAACAAGGTCATAGCTATTCTATTGCTTTTGAGTGTTGCCAAAAATATCTACAACTACCAGGAAAGAGACATATTTCTGGGGGTCCCAGACAACGTCTGTCACTATGGACAGAAGTCTGATATGATCAATATCATTGCCAAATTAGACGGAGTGCAAAGACTAAAATTTGTCGCAAGAGGAGGAACAGGATGTTACCCATGGTCTATCAGATAGGAAGATGCGATAATGCCTTCATAAATGTGGTATTATTCATTCCATAACACATAGATCACTTTTGACCAAACAACAAGGTACATTCGGGTAGCAGGAATACTGTTGGAAATCATCCAAAACTCAACAATTAGGAATCCCACTTTGTTTTCTGAAGTGCCTTACAATTGCACTTTGTATGGCGATGGAAGTGTGCAGCATTTTGGAAATCAATTTCCTGAATTTGATCCAGCATAAGTCTACATTGAGTGCTCGAAGATTGTTCCACCTGCACAAGGACTTGCGGGAGAGGTTCCAAGTTTATCTCTTGAAAGGGCATCCTGATTTACATCAAATGATTGATGAGGATTGCTGAATATAATTAGAGTTGAATCATAACTATGATGGTAGTTTATATCAAACTATTTTAGTTAGTTTATACACTAGCAAGAGTAGTCACCTGGTTAAATACCGAGGATATTGCAGAACGGGTTGGTGATAATGCGGTACTTTAGTTTATCTGTGAACTTTTCTCTAAATAAAACCCTTAAAATCGTAGAATCAAAAAAGAAAAGAAAAGTCATATATTCTTGCTGTTTAGGGTATATAGATTCATAGGCAGGCTAAAACTTCTATCATTGGTATGGGCATTAAGATTAGAGCTAATTCATGCATCCGGAAATGTTTGCAAGACAGAAACAGCAAGAATGGCTCAAGAGATGTCAGAGGCTTATGTAGGGAGCTTGGAATCATGCCAACAGATGAACAAAAAATGATTATTTGAAGAAATAATTGTTAACTTTAATTATCAGCCAATAATATCGAAATTGGAGCTTTGTCTTCAGCGAATCTGAAAGCAAACCATAGAGCTAATTATCATGGAGATGAAGATGGTAGGTATTCATGGTATAACACAGATGCCAATACTCCATTAATCTGACGTGTGGAAGCGATCAGTTTCATTCCAGTTGTTGAATTAACGCTGTAAAGATTTATCGGCCTTGCAAATTGACAAAGTTTATTTTAAGGACCAATTCTGGATGGAGAACTCCCTCCATTATTTATCAGCTTGGCTGAGATCTGTATGATGGGCTCAGCATCCTTGCAGTACTCTAATAGTGATGGATAATCTTCTGGCAGTGGCCGCTGTATATTGTATGCAGTCCTCAGTACATAAACATAGCATATTTAGGAAGATCAGCGAACTCAAGCCAAAACATAGTTTCGTAAATCAAAGGAAATTTATCCTAAAAGCCAACTCCGCTGAGCCAATTGATAATTGAGATTAGATATATAAATTAAGTCATTAATCATTTAGTTAACAATACTAATATAATGGACCGACGATAGACCTTTAGAAACATAGAAGACGAGAACAATTGCCAGCGCAGTCCAACCCGAGCCAAAAGTATACAAGTAGGTGAGTATCTTCCTATTGTGACAGTTTGTACTGTTTTTAAACCACTTTAGCGCGCTGCATGTTCCACGAGAGTCTCCAATCTAGCCAAACAGCAAAAGGAAGGAGTTCGAAAAGTTAGCAAAAGAAAGCAGATGTCGTGCGCTCTAGCTTTGAGTTGTAGTAAGAGAAATTCTGCTTCATGCAAATCAGAGATATTAGCATCGATGAAGGAATTTATGTTTAGGACGAGACGCAAATCCTTTCTTCGACCATCGCAAAAGTACGTAGACATTCTGTACTAAATAATTAATCATTATCCAGAGTAACTTTTACCAAAAGCTAGCCTGAACATATGCATCGACATGGAGGGAAAAAGAAATTAAATTTTAATAGCAAGGGCTATGGACAAGTAGTTCGATCCAAAAACATCTCAAAATCAGCTTATGCTTCTCATTTTTATCTTTTTAGAAATCTTTAAAAAATTATTTGACGTAAAGTAAAGTAGTTTAAAGTGTAAAAGTCGAAATTATGATCATACTTGCAGTTTCAAAAAAATAAAAATAGAATAAGCTAAAATCTTACTCAAGGCGTCACAATGAAGCGAATATGGTCTTTTGAGAGTATTCTAACCGGGGGACTTTGAATTCTTTTTTGATCTTAGGAAAAACTTAAATGAAGTCACAGCGAACAGCAAAGAACATCCGATTGAAGGCAAAACTATAAATTTAACAAACCGAAGACATATCAGTATCTGAAAATCTTTAGGAAAAAATGGTCAAAAATCGACATCTCGATGAAGAACTAAAACGGAAGCTAATGGACTAATATTCACAATAATGAAAGAAAATGGCTTATCAAGGCACTAAAAGTCGTTGTCAATTTCTCTCCAAAAAACCTATATTCCCCAAGAGCATAAGGGACATCTCCTCAAAAAATAAACTTTAGACTCATCCATCAGACAAATGCGCATGCAAGTGATCTAGAGTTGAGAGTTTGTTTGATCTTTATCATTTTCTTCATCATTATCAACAGCAGTGAAAAATGCATAAATTCAATCGATACAAATCATAGAGATCCACAGTTTCCGGTTGGTTGATCATTCACCCAAGTCCACATTCGGCTGGAGGTTTTAATGGAATTGAAGTAACCCCATGCGCCCCATGCACCCGGAACTGAGCTGCTCCAATTCCAATTTACCTTAATTTTGGCAGGAGAATCATTCATGTATGAAATCCAAAAGCCATCGTGAAATTCAGCCATTACTGCACTAGTTCCAAGCTCAGCTCTGCAAAGACTGTCTCCTGCTGCCCTATTGATAATGGCTGAGCCTTTAACTAATTTTGTAGTGGCAAAAACTCCTCCTATCCACCCATTGTAGTAACTGTTATCTGTGGATGCACATCCAACACAATTTCTAGCAAAATCATAAAATGGTCTCCTGATGACTTTGTGGTGAAGAATGCATAATATTGGAAGGGAGGTGGCGCAGTCTGTATCTCCTGTATATGGATTGCAGTTTCCACTATCACATTCAATCTTACCAACCCAGTTGTTGCTTTCCACAGGTGATACAGTCACTGCCCATGTCATCCCCATTTTTGATAAGCTTTGGCAGACAAGTAATGCAAGAAACACGGCTAAAAATGTTTTATTCATTTTTTATGCTCTCAAGTAATAAATAATAAATTAAGATATGTTACGATCTGTTATAAAGGAGGATAATTAAGCCATTTTTTAAGAAAATAAATAAAATTATTAGCGAATGTTTGCACAGAATCAAATAGAATTCTCATTGCTAAAAGTGGTAAAAACATCAAAATTAGAAGCCAAGCAAATCTAAATGGCAAAAACCTTTGTGAATTCATTTTTTATTAAATATGCAATTTCACATTTTGATAGTTTTTTTGCTAAAATTCTTATCCAAAATCATTTGTTTCATGATTCTTTAATAGATTTGCTAATTAATTAGTCATTTATCATTTATCCATACGAACTCCGATTTTTTTAAAAGAGTGGTCCAGCCCACTAAATTATGAACCAATTGGCAAAAAAGGGTTCATAAACTGGAAATCTGAAGATAGGAGATGTTTCTTATCAACAAATTTTCATTTTTACAAAAATCCAGTTTAGGCTTAATCCTAAAAATTGTAGTTTTAAAAAATCACGGAATTATAAAATATGGGAATGAAAGGTATTGATGTTGTTTCCATTAGTCTCAGTTTGGTCCATATTGTTGCTCTTTTTACAATATCTTCTCAATATGCTAATATTTTAATTCCATGATCAATGTCGGCAACCTATTCTAAAACGAAAATTATTTGCCTCAGAAAGGCTTGAATCCTTCATTTCGCTGAAAATAAAACAACTGTCGAGCAAGCAAGTTGCTAGAATAAGAGAATGAACCTCCTTAGTTAAAATTGGATGCATGTCCTCGGCGATGTTAAGTTAAATTTAAACAACTTGGTGGTGACACCTTCAAAATATTGCCAAGGAGAACAAAATTGCTAAATTATTTCATAAATATTCAAAAGAAAGATTGATTGAAGATGATTAAAAATTAGCTCAATGTCAGAGATATTTGATTCTCTTGAGGTAGAGATTCAGTAATTTTGCACCCTCTATAACAGCAAAGTCCATGAGCAAGTATACGCGGTTTTCTCAATCCTTTTTTAAAATATCCTTTCTCAAATCTTTGCTTCCATACATGCATGATTATCCTTCTTCTCTAAAAAAATAAAAAGTCATCTTTATGACTAAAAATTAAAGAAAAAGGATTCCTCCTTTCCCAAAAAGCAATCATGCTTAGTCTAATTTAATTTTAACTTTTATGAGTGCGCATATGATCCTCCCATGTGAAGATTAAAAATTTTGAATAAAAATTAAGATTATCGATCATTATTTCCCAGCTTATCTAATACATAAGTATTCATCAACATCTCATAAAATATCTGCCTCATATAAGATCAAAAATTACAAAATCAGAATTTAAGGACTTG
>Ga0302265_1001677_pt1 | contig 12658 bp, 8 predicted proteins | sample III_Bog_E1_1_FD_194556 | JGI IMG/M metagenome (GOLD analysis project Ga0302265, IMG submission 194556) | Peat permafrost microbial communities from Stordalen Mire near Abisko, Sweden - III_Bog_E1_1 | ecosystem: Environmental > Terrestrial > Soil > Wetlands > Peat | place: Sweden: Abisko...
ACCCTAACTCTGAAAATATTTAGGTTGTCTATGTAAGAAATGCAAAAAAAAGTCCGACAGAGTATTGTTTTGTCGGATTTTTTATTGTACTTTTGACCAACCTAATTAGATTGCTTATGTATATACCAGAATGGGCATTAAAACACAAAGAACCTCGTACAGAAATAAGGTTCATTAAAGGTACTTATTACAAGTACGAAGTACAATATAAGTACAATAAAGACAAGAAGCGAACAGACAAGCAAACAGTTCGTCTACTGGGTAAATTAACTGAGGCCGATGGTTTTATCCCCTCAAACAAAGATTTAATGCGACAAAAGGCAGAGCAACTACCAACTGTTGACATAAAGACTTTTGGGCTTTACCATTTATTTTGTAGTTTAATTGCTCCGGAAATTGCATCATTAATGGAAAATTTTGAAGTAGATGTCGTTGAGAAGCTTCTTACATTTTCTATGATGCGTTGGGCTTACCAATCGCCAATAAAGCGCATAGCTAATTATCATGTCCATGATTTTTGTTCTGAGGTTTGGTGCAGCAAAGAAAAAATTTCAGATAAAAAGATTTCAGATACTTTGAAGTTTTTAGGTCAAAACAGGGAGATATTAGTTGCATGGATGAAATCAAGGCTGGGAATGCAGACTGAATCAGCCAACAAGTTTGTAATGATGGATTCTACCCATGTAACAACAGTTTCGGAAAAATTATCCATAAATGCCAAAGGATATAATCCAAGTTTCGATTTTGACAAACAAATCAGACTGATGTATCTTTTTTCAGCAGAGCTTAATCAACCCATTTATTACAGACTCCTCAATGGCAATATAACCGACATAAAGTCAATGAGTTTGTGTGTAAAAGAGATGAATGTGAGCGATGTTGTATTTATTGCTGATAAAGGATTTTATAGCAAAGACAATATAAAACAACTAAACGAAAATGAACTTCAATATATCATTCCTTTGCATAGAAACAGTGCATTAATAGATTTTACGCCTCTTGAAAAAGCCAATTTCAAAAAGGAAATTAATAGCTATTTTGAGTATCAGGGAAGAATAATATGGTATTATCAATATCAAAAAGAGGAACAAAATATTGTAACTTTTTTAGATGAGAAGTTGAGAGTGGAAGAAGAAACTGATTATTTGAAACGGACTCATACTCATCCAGAAGAATATACCCAGGATAAGTTTTATGAAAAAATCCACCATTTTGGCACATTAACAATTGTTGAAAAACTAAAAACAAAACAAGAACCGCAGTATATTTACCAAGCTTATAAGCAACGTAATGAGATTGAGATTATGTTCGACAGTTACAAAAACTTTCTCGATGCAGATAAAATGTATATGCAAGATAGATATGTTTTAGAAGGATGGCTTCTGGCAAATTTCATTGCAATGATTGCTTATTACAGACTTTTTACACGACTTAAAAAGGCTAATTTATTGGATAAATTCTCTCCAAAAGACATTATTGAAATATCAAAATCTATCTATCAGTTAAAAATAAGAGGGCAATGGAATAGATCAGAAATTACACTCAAAAATATAGACCTTTTTAAAAAACTGAAAATAGACTACCTAAAATGAAAAAAGTTAGGGTTTATAATGGGATGGCTATTTCATTGAGTTAAACCGACAGTTTATGAGCCTGCAGAACATCATTGGTTGAATACCAGTCGCTTATGGTTGACTTGCATACAACATTTAAATCCTTGTTTATTGGCTGATAGTTATAAATCAGACCATCCGGGTTATACATCATGTCCGACAATGTACCCGGACTAATGATCAGGCGGAAATAAGGCAGTTTTGTGATATTCTGCAGATTCGTTGAGATATTAATCCGTGGGTGGGAAACTGTTGCCGAAAGTGTTTCCCAGTTAAGTTCAGCCAGAGGGGATACCCGTAAAATTGTTGTGATGAGATATTTGTTGTTTAAATCATACCCTTCCATTTCCTGTTTGCATTGAGAAAAACGTAAAAATAGTTGACCAACTGCGCTGACAGTGTCCAGTTTTAAAATCTTATTTCCCATTCCTGACCATACAGGTGTAAGGTTAAAGTCAGCCAGACGATACGTTTCACCGATACCATATGCATGGATTATGCAAACTTAATACATCCATGCCATTCAAGTTGATGCAGCCTTAATTTAGCAAAATTCTGACCATTTTTAATCGTGTACTTTGATGCATACTCTTGGTTCGCATAATCACTTTGTCGCTCCCGACACGGGTATAGAATGACATACCCTTAATACTATGGTCATTTGTAGAAATCCTTTTACAATTGTCCTGATATTAGTTTTTAAGAATGAATATATAAGAAATTAATAATTAATATTAACAATTAACAAAATACTGAAATTCTATCTTTTGTAGATGATCAAACAGATCATAATATAACATTATTACTTAGCTATAAAAATTGAAAAATAAAAGTTTTAATTTTTATTAAGGAACTTCTCAACCTATTACTGATTTAAACAATATCCAGAGTTAAAACCTGCAATATTTAGTCATTAAAAACTCAACAACTTTCAATAAAATACACATTATCAATAAATTAAACATTACTGTTTTCTGCAAGCTTTCGATTATTTTTTCTATCGATGTTCACAACTTCTAACAGGAAATACATTAAAAATTCCCGAAACATTCCGCCGATATTACACCCGGAAAAAATAAATAATTTATTACAAATAAACAAGTGATTAAGACATAATTAAACTCTATATAGGGTTTAATTATTACTTGTTTATCTATTGTTTATCTATTGTTTATCTATTTAATTTGGATTTAATGTCCGCGCAATGTCGGTGTAAAGTCCCTTTGATTTTAGCAAATATTTTACAGGATGAAAAAAAATTATTTTAGTTTAAAAAATTTGCCAAAATAAGTGATAGGGATTTATTATTGAACTATTTGTTAAATTTAAAGCAAACGTTTTTTGCATTTATGTTATTATTGATCCCCACCCCCCCCTCCCCCTCGGTTTCCTAACGAGGGGGTGTCTGGTCTTACGTTTCCAACGTCAATACATGATTGATTTGTGTTTATGATTCGTTACAAACGAAAAACCAAAAGCACCTCGTTAGAAAACGAGGGGCAGTTGAACCACTGAAGAATGTCTGAACCGCTGATTCAAAATGATTATTTTTATTAATATGATAAAAAAAGATATTAGTACTTTATAAATCAAGCTAATAAGTGGTTAAAAATGTCTGAACCGTTGATTCAATATGATTATTTTTATTAATATGATAAAAAATGATATTATTACTTTATAAATCAAGCTAATCAGTGGTTAAAAATGTCTGAACCGTTGATTCAATATGATTATTTTTATTAATATGATAAAAAAAGATATTATTACTTTATAAATCAAGCTAATCAGTGGTCAAAAATCAATTGAATCATTGTATATTAATCATAGATATCAATTAAATCAGGAATAATCAGTGGTTAAAAATCAATTGAATCATTGTATATTAATCATAGAAATCAATTAAATCAGGAATAATCAGTGTTTAAAAATGTCTGAGCCGCTGATTCTATAAGATTATTTTTATTAATATGATTATGAATAAAATAGGGCTTTATAAATCAAGCAAATACTTGAGTATATTAATCATATTAATCATATAAATCAAGCAAATACTTGAGTATATTAATCATATAAATCAATTAAATCAGGAATAATCAGTGGTTAAAAATCAGGAATAATCAGTGGTTAAAAACAGGAATAATCAGTGGTTCATACATTTTAGGAAAACAGATAATATCAATTATTTAAATAGTAAAAATGAGGTAAATTAGGGTAAAGAAGTCATTCGCGAAATCCGCTTATCTTTGGACTTTTTACCCGTATGCATTTATTGAACAAATGAGTTCGGACATAATGCAAATGAATGATTTGATGAAAGAAGCCGGTTTACCCCTTCCTGAATTCACTAATGAAGGACTGTTTACAAATAAACTAAAACGATGGCCTGAAACTGTAGATAAGAGTGTACATACTCTTGAAGTGTCTGATATGAAACAACTTTAGATATTGCATTCCGATTTTACGTATTCAACAAACTATGTTCTATAATATGAAAAATATACAATAAATATATCATTTCATAAAATTAAACAATTATCTTTGTCGTTTATTAACATGTTAGTGTTGAAGGAAAAATAAGTGCAACTACACTCTTTTTTTTAAGCCAGGACGGTGAAATAATCGTTGATTTCTTCGTTAGAAATGTAATGAATCACTCCTCACGTTCAGTATCAGTAAATGAAAAATATCAGATAATAAAGACTTTAAAAATCGATGAAAAGAATTAGGTTTATTCTATTATTTATCGGCATTATTAATAATGCGTTTTCACAAGAATTCAAATATGGTGGAAATATAGGTAATTGGGTCAATGATTGGGCTATTGATATGGAAAAAACATCAGATGGTTCTTTGATAATGTCAACTGATAATCAGGCCCGGTATTGGTCGATAGGTATAACTTATTCACCGGAGACATTTTACGGACTATATAAGATTGATAATACCGGAAAACTTGAATGGTCTTTTGATTTTTTCAGAACAAATTGGGATTATCATGAATATTCTATTGCTCAAACAACATTGGATGAGAATGACAATATTTATGCATTGATTTATGTTTATCAACTTGATCAACCGGATTCTATTGATGGGCATACCTATTATCCGGGTCTTAATTTATTCAAAATTAATCAACAGGGAAAAGTTGTCTGGATTAAAAAAATAGGAACTACAGATGATAGAGGATCCAGCATTTTATATAAAAACGGACACCTCTATGTACTGGGTCTTTATACCGGAGATTTAGAATTAAGTGCAGACAAGAAATTCACCAGTAAAAGTTATTATCAATGTTTTGAATGGATTTATGAACAAGGTACAGATTATTTTATTGCAAAATACGATACTGACGGCAATTTATTAAATGCAGTAAGTTTTGGTGAAGATTATCCTGATATCGCAATTGATGCTACAATTGATAACGATGAAAATATATATTTTTTAGGTGTATCGGATTACTTTGCTGGGTGCATAAATGCCTATTCACATATTACAAAAGTTGATAAAGACTTAAATATTCTTTGGAAAAAGGTAACTTCCTTAGAAGTCGGTAATGAAGGACTATTTTATTCAACCAATATACATCTTGCGAAAAATAATAATCTATATGTGTGGGGAAGTATTTATAAAAAAGTAACAACTGCTGATTATACCTTGGAACCTGGCGATGATTTTTCAGGAGGTGAATTCAGTCCTTTCCTTTTAGAATTTAATTCTACTGATGGCCATTTTCTACGAAAAATGAGTCTTAATACCCGTACAGTTAATTTTACTCAAGGATCTTCTGATGATATTAGAAGATACTTTGTTAATGGATATATGGATGATTTTGGGGAGGATTTAGTTGTTCATACTGCTTATTCGGGTGACTTAACTATAGGTGATACTACTATTTCTTCAAGTTACCATGATGGGTATCATCACAACTTATTATTGTTGAAAGTAAATCTTAAAGATTTCACTCCCACATTTATCAGTGAATTTTATGGCAGTAAATTTCAAAGTTATAGTGAAGATTTTCCCGGAAAAATAATTACCGATGAGAAAAACAACATCTATTTATCCGGAACTTTCAGTGATACACCTATATATATAATGGGAAATGAAATCAATAATAACAGTGGAAATGGATGCTATGATGTGTTTTACAGTAAAATAGATATGAATTCTTTATTAAGTGGTACTAATGAAATTCAACAAAACAAAAACGATATTGAAATCTATCCCAATCCAAGTAGTACTTATTTAAAGTACCGTTGTAATGAAAGCATAGATGAAATCCGGATTTACAGTATGATGGGCACTTTTATCGGAGTTAAATTATCAAATAATAATATTATAGATACCGGCGATTTAAAATCCGGTTCGTATTCAATCTTATTTTGTAAAAACAAAAAGATAGTATTTAGAAAAATAATTATTAAAGAATAATGCAATATTCTATTGCATAGAAGTTTCTTTATATAATTTAATATGCTAAAAATCTGTTATATACTCAAATATATATACTTAAATTATTATTCGTCAGTTTTTTTTTAAACTTATCAATAACTATGAAGAAATTTTACTTGTGTTTTATTTTATGGATTTCATTTATTTCTATTTTTGCAAATCCTGTAATAAGAAACGGGATTTTAATATCGTGGACTGATGCTTCGGGGAATATTATAATTCCATCTACAGCAACCAGCATTAAAGATTCTGTTTTTCTAAATAATAAAACTATCATATCTGTAATTATTCCAAATTCAATAAGCACTATTGGTAAGATGGCTTTTTCAGGTTGTAGTGGATTATCCTCGGTTACAATAGTTAGTGATGATAGTATCTCCAGTGGCAGTGTAAGTATAGCAGGTAATGCTTTTACAGGTTGTCAGGCGATTACAAAGTTGGATATTAATAAAAACTTCACATTCACCACTGACAGCTCTCCTTTTCAAAACCTGGGTTCTGTTACGATTATACTTATTGGTAATGCGATTGCTTCAATTGCTGATTATACTTTTTCAGGTTGTACAGGATTAAAGTTAGTTCGATTGGGGCAAAATGCCGGTACGGGCAATAATCCTATAAGTGTCTCCGAATTTGCTTTTTCGGAATGTAACAGTTTGATAACATTAGAATTGAACAGAAGTATAAATGTTAATGGTGAAGAATCTCCTTTTACCACGATATCAAATTTGTCAGTAGGTGATGGAGTAGAATCTATCGGAAACCAAGCCTTCTGCAACTGTATTAATATTGGATTAGTTGTACTTCCCTCCTCAGTAAAAATAATTGGAATGAGTGCTTTCCAGAATTGTACAATGTTGCAGACAGCCACTTTCCCGGGAATTACCAGTATTGGTGCCGGTGCTTTTTGGGGCTGTACAGCTTTGACATCCATCGCCATTCCCAATACTGTAAAAATTATTCAATCCGATGCCTTTTACGGATGCACCGGGTTGATTTCTGTTTCGCTGGGCAATTCCATCATTCAGATTGGAGAAAGTGCATTTTATGGCTGCAATCATTTGTCTTCCATTGTTATACCTAATAGTGTCCAAATCATAGATGAAAATGCTTTTCAAAGTTGTTCAGGACTGATATCACTTACACTGGGAACTTCTTTATCAGGGATAAGACCTTATGCTTTTTCAGGTTGTTCGGCTCTTCAGTCCATTCAATTTCCCCCTTCACTGGTGAATATTGAAGATTATGTTTTTGAAAATTGTAGCGGACTATCGTCTCTTTTAATTCCCGGTACAGTAACTTCTATCGGCACGAGTACTTTTTCTAATTGTAGTGGAATTACTACGCTTACCATCGGAGAAGGCAATGACTCAGGTTTGCCATTGAGTTTTGGCATAAATTCATTTGAAGGTTGTACCGGAGTGACATCGCTAACTTTAAATAAAAATATTACCGAAGATCCGAGTTATTCTCCATTTATGGGTTTAAGTGCCCTGACAACAGTTACTATAAATAGTCGTGTAACACATTTGAACTCATTTGCCTTTTATGGTTGTTCAAAAATTACCACAGTGGCAATTCCGAATTCTGTTGTTTCTATCGGAGATGCAGCATTTCAAGGTTGTTCATCTTTAACATCCATCACATTACCTTCTAACATAACCTATCTTCCGAATCAGATATTTTATGGATGCAGTAAACTGAAATTACTTAATATTCCTTCTACTATCACAACCATTGGTTCCTATGTTTTTTATGAATGCACCAATCTGACATCGATTACGTTACCGAAAAGTATTAATGTAATAGGACCTTTAGCTTTTAGTGGCTGCACAGGGTTAACAGGATTAACATCGGCTAATCCTGTTGCTCCACCGGTAGGCACTAATTGTTTTGATCAGGTGCCAACATCTGTTTGTACTTTATATGTCCCTTCCGGCAGTAAAGCAGTATATCAAATGGCTGACCAATGGAAAGATTTTGCGATTATTGTTGAAAAGGAGATAAAAGATTCAATACAAACAACTGATTCTATAACAGATGGTACCATAACAGTAACTATAAGTGCAGGAGGATTATCTTCTGCGCTGACTTCAACAGAATTAGCTACAGTAAATAAACTGACTATTTTAGGGAGTATGAATGCTACTGATTTTTCTACCATTCATGGAATGCCTCTTTTGAATATATTGGATTTAAGTAAAGTATCTATTGAGTCTAATGCAGTACCTTCAAGTGCCTTTAGTGGGATGAGTGGTTTAGTATCTGTTTTTCTGCCATCAACAGTAACTTTTATTGGAACGCGGGCTTTTGAAAATTGTAGCCGAATAAACATGATAACACTACCTTCTGATTTAACTTCGATAGAAAGTTCCACATTTGCTAGTTGTTCAGGTTTAATGATGGTTGATATCCCTTCTTCTGTAACTACAATTAAGCAAAGTGCATTTTATGGTTGCAGCCGTTTATTTGTAATAAATATTCCTTCGTCAGTTACAACCATTCAAGATAATGTTTTTGCAAACTGTAACAGTTTGTCATCAATAAATCTTCCCAATTCAATTACTTCTATAGGTGATTATTGTTTTGCAGGTTGTAATGGCTTACGAACAATAATAATACCTCCTTTAGTAACCTCCTTATCTGAAGCACTTTTCGAGAATTGTTATTCTCTGACATCTATTTCTTTGCCGTCATCTCTGACTTCCATTGCAAGTGCTGAGGTTTTTGCCAGCTGTTATAATTTAAGTTCAATTTATAACTATCAAAGTATACCTCTTGTACTAACAGCCCCAATGATTTTTTATAGTGTGAATACAAGTACTTGTGTTTTGTATGTTCCCTTTGGTTCATTAAGAGCTTATCAACAGGCTTATCAATGGAGTGATTTTGTAAATATACGGGAAATGGTAAAAACGGATGTAAGTATGCAAACTGTTAATACGATAAATTTCTATCCAAATCCTGTAAAAGATGGTTTTCATATCAATGGATTAACAGATTCGGGTACACTGACAATTACAAATATGAATGGAAAATTATTGTATACAAAACCAGTCAAAGGCGATGAGTATATATCAATCAGTACATTTCCAAAAGGATTGTATATAGCCAAACTAATAACGAATGAAAGTATTATAGAAAAGAAAATTGTGAAGGAATAACTGTTTTGGAACGGGCTTGCAGGAAATTGGCATTTTCAGCATTAGCTTCGGCATCACTTTATCGTTGAACTGACTGACAGTGATAATTTTGCAAATTGGATATTCCGGTTATCGGAACCATAAAACCCATAATCCTGTAGTTATAGCTAATTTAAACTATGATAAAACTATGATAAAACTAACAATCATTCTGACAGCTTTTATCTTGCTTGGTTGTGGGTCGAAAACAAACTTAAAAAACAGATTGAAACAATCATTAGATAGTTTGACAACCGCAGCACAAGTTAAAAATGACTGGACTTTTAAGAAGGTTGAAAAAAGTAAATTGGTTTTCAGGAATAGAAAAACTTTTGAAACAAATTTGTTTGATCTGGAATATATAGGACAATTCCAGGCTAAGGACAAAGCTCCATTCTTAATTTTCTCAGGACGGGAATGTCAGGAATGTGATGCTAACATATCTATTTATATACATTCACCTTCTGACGGAAAAATAGTTGTAGATTATGGACAAAACCGGTATGAATATCCCGGAACAGAAAAGGATTATCAATCAGACACAGTATTAGTTACTTCAAGGGCATTTTATGGCCAGGTCTTAGAAAATGTTCACGGAGTAATATGGTATGAAAATGTATTACTGGAAAATGGTAAGATGGGGAAGGATATTTTTCTAAGATATCTTGAAAACGGCTCATTAAATGACACTGTTTTTGAAGATAAAGGAGAAATTCGTGAGACTTTAATTTTAATGAAAAAAGGGCTTTGTAAAGAAATAAAGGGACGAATCTATTCAAGCGAACCATAAAAAAACATGGCAAAATATACATTACGTACAGTCATATTGTATGGGATGTTTCATTATAACCGATGTTTTTTAGCAGGCTTTACTCCCGTAATCACATTGTTCTTTCACGGGCGGCGAATGATCCCGTAAATTGAACATAACGGGTATCGGAACCATAAAGTCAATAATTTAGTCGTTAAGTTACATATTATGAATGAAAAACAAGTAGTATGAATAGAGACAACTTAATAATTATAAAAGGCGGTTTATACAATGATATAAAAAAAGCGTTGCAACAGTGGATTGAACTTTATTCAAACGATTTAGAAACTGACATAAAATTTGAGCTTTACAAAACGGGACAAGGGAGTAATATAATTATTGCAGATAAACGACTAACTAACGAAAAATTCAACTTTTTGGTGAATTACCTGCGTTACCCAGAAGGAATTAAGTATAATATTAATATTGAAGGATACACTACAGCAAAGGACGAGAAGCTGTTTAAAAAAGAAATACTAAATAAAAAGCTCCTTATTTATATATCTGACAATGATAAGGAATCTGACAATGTATTTGCATTAACTGAAGACAATGAAGTTTACAAGATTGACTTTGGCGGCAAAGTCTCGAGAATAAATGAATCTAAAGTATACAGCCTCCCCAACATTGACTTTAAGTTGCTTTCAAAACCGGAAATGATAGTTTTTAATACAGATGAATTAGTTGTAAATAAAAAAGAGAAATTGAATAAAAGAATAAAGAAAAGGTTCGGAATCATTCTTTCATTAATTATTCTTGTCGCTGGAGTCAATAGTTTGAGTCTGTTTATAATTTCAAATGATGATATTAGTATAATCACAACATTTATTCTTGTTTTTAGTGTTATAATTTGGTTTCATTCGGATTATGAGATGTTACGAGTAGACAAATACTATAACTATAGTTTTTTAATTGCTGTCGCAAATTTGATTTATGGTTTTTTGATTAAAGATTATTTGCCTGATGAGAATATATTCCTCTATTATGGATTTTATTTCCCATTGGTTTTGTTGATTGTACAAAAACCTTTAAGATTGGTTTTTATACGAAAATTTGACAGAGAGCCTATAATCGAAAGAACTTCTCCTTTTTGGGATACTATTTATGGGCTAACTCTTATCATTTTGACTATTGGGATAGTATCTTTGATTGCTTTAATGACATAAAAAGAAATAAATGACCACCTACACAAATTATGGGTGGTTGGCGGCTGATATGTTTTAACAGGTTTTGATTATGCGTTCACATTGTTGTTTCATGAGAGACGTATACACCTGTAAATGGATCATTTCGTGTATCGGAATAATTAAACTAATTGTCCCGGTCGTTAACCACTACTGAAAAAATGAAAAGTAGAAAATTGACGTATGCTTTTTTTTTAGTACTGATAAGTGCAAAACTTGTCGCTCAGGCAGATTTGCAATTGGAATACAAATGCTCTGAAGACTTTAAAAGACCGGTCTTTTCAGCTATTAAACTTCATTTTCCCAATGGCAAGACTGACAAGTTGTATTCTGATACACTAAAGACTTTTGACCTTTTTAAACCGAATTATACAGGGGAATCCGGAAGTTTTTCGCTTTCTGTTCTTTTCGCGGATAAAGACATAAAGACTGATTCTCTGACATATGATTTTAAACTAAGCGGGAAAGAAACCGATTTGAAAATTGATATCTCATTTTATATTGACAGACAACGAATCAGACAAGGTGGGCATTGGATTGTAAAATCCAAGATTCCTAGCGGAAGTATCTATTTAACTAAATATTATAAAGCTCCGGAATCAATTCAGATCAATTTAGACAGTACTGAATTTGGAGATGAATTTTATAAAGGTCCATTTTTTAAACTAACCAATAATTCAACAGATACAATTTATGGAGAATACTTGCCAGGCTATTTCTGGGGAACCTTATCAATTCAAAGAAATGACTCAACATGGAGTAATAACTATATGGGGATTATAGATACGGAATTTGTAGGCGAACCGCCCTTATCACCCGATTCAAGTAGAATAGCGTCAGTCGGTTCATTCGGAATGTTTAAAAGGTTAGCTAAAACTTCATATTGTTATGAATTGCTTTTTACGAAAAACCAAAAGTCACGAGGAGCAGGTTTATATAAAAATCACAAAACTTTTCAGTGGTGGGCAACAACGGATGAATTTTATCGGCTAAAATACAAATTCAAAATAAAATAAACGACTACCTACTCAAAGTATGTGCAGTAGGCAACAGAACGGCTTTTAACAGGTTTTGCTTCCACAAATAGAACATGCCAATAATAACCATTAAGCCTATAATTCGTTCGTAGGCAATCATACAAATGGAAAAGGAAACAAAATAATGTAATAAAAATTGTATCAAAAAAATTAACGACAGAAGTAACTCTTTTAAAAATAATTACAAAAACATGAAACACTCAAAAATTATTTTAGGATTTGTTTTATCAGTTGTATGTATCGGCTGTTCACCAAAAAGAACTGAAGAGGCCCCAAGAGCCGACAGCACGGCGGTTTCATTAGTATCCTCTTCGGCAGCCGTTGAAAACAAAAAAGATTCGACACATAAGTTTATTCGGACTGCCGATTTAAAGTTTAA
>Ga0302265_1001686_pt1 | contig 12624 bp, 14 predicted proteins | sample III_Bog_E1_1_FD_194556 | JGI IMG/M metagenome (GOLD analysis project Ga0302265, IMG submission 194556) | Peat permafrost microbial communities from Stordalen Mire near Abisko, Sweden - III_Bog_E1_1 | ecosystem: Environmental > Terrestrial > Soil > Wetlands > Peat | place: Sweden: Abisko...
TCCACATACTTGACATTTAACGGAAAACCTGTTTTTAATTATGTGGACTTCACATAACAAGATGAATGGCGAACAACATGGCAAAGCGTCAAAAGTGAAAATTTTGATTGTCGAAGACCAAATGCCGGTGGCCATGATGATGACTTTTTTGCTCGCGCGCGCCGGATGCGAAACTGAAGTTGCAACAACCGGCGCAAACGCAATGCAAAAGGCGCAAGATGGCAACTTTGATTTGATTACGCTCGATGCAGATTTACCGGGGGGTATCAGTGGCTTTGAAGTCTGCCGCCGCTTGAAGGAAAATCCGTTTTTTCAGACACCGATTGTGTTTGTGAGTGGCCGTTGTTGCATTGAAGACCAACAACACGGCCTTGATCTTGGTGCAGCCGATTACATCACCAAGCCGTTTGAAACATTTGAATTTGCGCCGAGACTTTTATCTCACGTTGAACGAACCGGAAACGTTTCAATTTCGCATTGATCTTTGGAAAATAAGATTTTGGCAGGAATGATTGCAGCGATTGTTTTCACGCCCCGTTGTGCTGTGTTCAAAATGCACTGCAACCGCCTCAATAGGGCGTGCCACTGGAACGCGCCCAAGCAACACAACTCAAATCCTTCGGCGATAATGTCCGCCGCGAAAGAGTGCTTCAAAAAATCACTCAAGAACGGCTCGCTGAAATGGTAGGGCTGCATCCTCGAACAATCCAAAAGATCGAGGCAGGAAAAGTAAATATCTTGCTTACGACGTTCGTTCGGCTTCAAAGAGCGTTGCGTTGTCCGTGGGAACAACTTTTAGGCAAGCCATAAACTAATCTTCCAAAGCCAAAAAATGTTGAGTGTCCGCCATTTAAAATTAACAAAAAAAATGTTGCCATGCGGACGCGGTGGTTAGAACATTAAAGTCAAATCAATCCACAGTGAGAAGTTTTAGTCGGAACAGGAACACGCCACAATAAGGCGTTATCTGTCGGAACGGTTAGAAAAAATTTTGCGAGAGAAAATTAAAACAGAACCCGAATATGAAAACATTGCAGAAAATATCAGTTGGCACGCTGATTTGTTTCACAGCGTTACTCACAAACATAAACTTCACATCGCGGGCGCAGACAAACAATGGCGTCAGGCCGCCACCGGAAAATTGGCTGACGCGAAGTCCGATGATTGCCAACAATCCCGCCGCCGAAGAACTTGTTTCTAATTTGCTCGCCGCGCCGCAGCCGGAATTGAGTGTCCCCCAATTTTCACAGGCTGGTAGTGCGCCCGGCACATATTGGACTCTCAAAGGCGCAGCCGCGCCATTGCCATTTGACCCTTACCCTGATTTGCCAATTTATTCGCTTGGCACAAATGGCCAGTATTTGATTGATGATCGTTCGGTTGACTACACCACTTTAGATGCACAGATGCAAGCAGAGGCGGAACTGGAAGGATTGACCAATCCGCCAATCAGCATCAACCCGATTAACACGAACGGACTTTGGCTCGAAGTGCCGCCGGACAGCTTGTCCGACACAAATTATTTCAAAGTCATTCTTCACAACGCCATTCAAGGCCAGAGCTACGATTTTCTTACAACATCAAGCCTCAACTCGCCGATAAGCTGGGCGGCGGAATTGACAACAAACAACCCGTCAGGAAACTCGATTGAAGTGGAATTACCAAGGAGTGACCGCCCGATCTTATTTGTGCGGGCGCGTGTCACCGAATTGTATTCGTTTTTATTATTTAGCCGCCAACAGCCCGCTTCATAAATCTGGAACGGCAAATATCAGTCCGCGTTTGCAAACTGAACTGCAAAACAAAACCACTTACTCACCAGTCCCGATAGCCACCTATACACAAATTTCTGGCAGTCTTACTTTATCGCCGCAAGCACCACGCTACACGAACGGAGCACCGGACGTTGGCTACTATTATGACGCGCTTGATTACAGCGTCGCCAATCTTACCTTGTCTGGCGGCAACGTTACCGTATTACCCGGCACGGCCATCTCTGTTCGGAATGACTATATTGCGGCTTATGATTATTACACTGTAGAGGGAATTCTGGTTCAACAGGGTTCATCTCTTATCAGTCAAGGAACCCCAACAAAGCCAAACATTTTTACTTCCGAAAAAATGGTGCAAGAATTTCCAGAAACGGGTTTTGCGTATTATCAAGTTTATTACTACCAATGGTGGTTCGGTGCGATTACTCTCGCTTCCGATTACGAACTAAACGGCAACAATTCAGCAGCACCACTTTTTGATTTCCGGTTCACGAAATTCTATTTGCCAGCCAATGACTATCACCTTTGGGCTGGCATGGATGAATACGGGCAATTTGAGGTATCACCCGACAGCTCCATGTATTTGATTATGCAAGACTGTGGTATTCATGGCGGACGAATCAACTTGGGCAATCCCGATTACAATACTTACGATCCGAGTCAGGTTTATGCTCCCGGTGCAGTTTCATTGCTTAATAATTCATTTGAAAACGTCAGCATCAATCTCGATCCAACGTATAATGAATATGGCGACGGCATCAACTGCGATATGCAGGTTCAGGCTTTCAACAACCTTTTCAAAGGTGGATTATGGCTTCACCTTGAACCCTTCACATCTTCGGCGGGCAATTGGATATTCACGGACAATTTGTTTGACCATGCAGATTTGGTTCAAGACGTAAATGAGCCATTAGATTACAACAACAATGGCTATTGGCCGCTATCGGCAGATGAATTGACTTATGACTATAATTTCTATCCGTGGTATGTAAATAATACCAACCAACTGCAAACTACCACGACCGGCGACGGCTATACCGACGGCGGCAATGAAGTGACATTAAGCAGCGCACCACCGTATCAGCACGGCACGTTTGGAAAATTCTATCTGCCAGACACAACGCCACTTTACGGCGCGGGCAGTCGTTCGCCAGCCGACGCAGGGCTTTACCAATACACCACGCGCACAGACCAAACCAAAGAGGGCAGTGAAACATCGGGGCACATGGTAAATATCGGGCTGCATTATATCGCGGCAAATAATTACGGCCAACCGAAAGATTCCGACGGCGACGGCATTCCTGATTATGTGGAAGATGCAAATGGCAACGGCCAAGTAGATTTCAACGTCAACGTGAACGCCAACGAAACCGACCCAAACAGCGCAATGACAGATGGTGTTACCAACGATGCTTACAATGTGGCGTATGATGACATTGACCTTTCCGGCAATGGACTTGTTGGACGCATTAAAAAGGCTTTAGGGATGAATCCTTTTGACACTAGGAACCCTTTGACACCGACGCAAACCGTCACGGGTGAAGAGCCAGACCTTGCCACTTTTGAAGTGCCTGTGAGTTACAATTTAGTCACCAACATAGGCCAATTGGAATTATTTGTTGATGGAGTTACAGCACAATTCCAAGAATGTGACCGAGCCGCAGACGGAATGTGTTTGTTAAAATGGAACACGACCTTTGACACGCCGGGACAGCATTATATCACAGCACAAATTACGTTGAACGGAACGCTGTCAGTTGGAGACGCCAACGGCCCTGATCCAACAGTGCTTAATGGGAGTGGGGTGTTGACCAGCTTTTATTCCACCAACGTGTGTCAATTCAATCCCGTTTACACGGAATATGATACAAATAATGGCGCGCCTCTTTTTGCCCAATTGCCGGAGCCAGACGCCAATTATACAATAGAATTGAAAACCACGAATGGCGTTCATATAAGAACGATTACCGGCAGCACATCTAACGGCCAGATTAATGAGCAATGGGATTTGACAGACGACAGCGGTAATACTTATACGAATGGAGATGATATAGATGCGGCTTTTACCGTGTCGCTGCTTGATCCGGCAACAGCGACTCATCACGTTGTCATTCATAAACAAGACCCCGGCTATGTTTCGGAGGGCAATTTCACAATAGCCTACGCTACCGATGACGGTTCATTGGGAAGCACCGCAATACACGATTGTGTTGAATATGGAGTGGTTGATTCCTTGTTAAGCCCACCTGAAAGCGGTGGCGGCGGGAGCCTCGACCCATATTCCTCGACTTTCAATGACTATACTTGGTCTGGTAACTTAAATGGAAATCCAGGATACCTTACAGGAACAAATGCAGTTGCTGGCTTGATGAGCAATTTTGCACAAGTGACCACGAGAAATTTCCACTTTGATGGACATGGCAATCCGCACGCGATTGGGAATAACCAGAACGGCGCGGCAGATGTGGACATTGAGGATTCCGATGTGGCACTTTTGTTCGGAAATCTAGGCACTAAAAACGCTCTAAACGGATTGAAACGCGGACGCCCGTTCCGCTATGTCATATTAAACGCCTGTGAGACTGCGGACAATGACCGCTGGCATAACGCTTTTGGAATATATCGTCGCATTGCGAGTGCCGATTTACAAAAGAATTCGCAGAATGCTCAAGCATACGTTGGTTGGGTTAATAGCCCAAGAATACCTCTTACATCCGATGATTGGTATGATTTTGCCAACACTTATGGCGTTTATTACGATGCTTGGATGAATGGCTATCCATTAGATGATAGCCTTGACTTGGCTTCACAAAAATATCCTTTCGGTTCAGGCTTCGGAATAATACTTAATTGGCCGATGAATCAAAAGTTTAACTGGTTACAAGTTCATATACGCGGCTTCAAGAATGATTTTCACTTGAGAATTTATGGCTATGCGGGGCTTATGCGGCGCGGCTATGACTCCGATCCCCGCCACGACAGTTCACCATATTACAAATAATGAGACGTGCTAAAAAGATTTTGCTGTGGCTGCTATGTCCAATAGCGCTCTCTATAATTTTGGGCATGATTGATTGTTGGGTGGCGGGAACGTCGCACAGAAGCACATTATTCAGTGTGCCGGTTTGGAAACTAGGAGACGGGGGAACAACCGGATACGTTGGATTCGGCTACTCGCTTACATACTACAGAAAAATGAGCGGTGAGCATGGTTCAGAAATTTGGTATTGGTTCACTCCGTTCACAGTTTACGACACTTCCGAACGAACTGGCGTTAGATGGCTTTTTGCGTCCGGCCCCAAAGAGCCAGCATATCAAGGACGCATTTTGAGTCAGTGGATAAGCGTCTATTTTAGTGGGTATTCAGGATATTCCCCCCACGCTACGTTGGAAGAAGAAAATGCCGCCGAGCAAGCTATAAGAACTATGGGAACAAATACGTTTCCAGTTCTCATAAAATGGTTGTCGGAAGACAGGCCGAATATCAATCAACGCTCAACCGTATTGCAAGTTTTTCAAATTCTCGGAGAAGAAGGCCGGCCAGCCGCAGCCGCCCTGGTTGAACTCACAAAAAGCACGGATAAAGAAATCCGCTATAGCGCCCTAGACTGCCTTTTGGCAATAAAACCTGAAAAGGAAATTCTAATGCCAGTCCTTGTTCCGTTAATCCACGATCCAGATAAAAACATAAGGTTTGTTGCCGCCGAAAATTTGGTGGATTTGGACGTTGACGCGGCCAAAAAAGCTGGCGTTTTTGATGTTTTCCCTCAATTCAACTCACTTCTTGAAACCAACAACATTGAGAACAAGTAGATTATTTATGCGCTGCCACAAATTATTAACGAATGTCTTTGCCTGTTTGCTTTTGCCTACATTTTGCGCTTATTGCCAAGCCAATACAAATTCTTGGAGTAAGATCGATTGGTCTAAAATGAACGCCAAAGAGCGGTATCATGCGTTGAGATATACAACTGTGGCATATCAGAAGGAGGCTTTGAGTTTGATTGTCGAAGAAGCTAATCGGGTTGCACAGGATTTGAAGTTGCCGGAAGAATTGCCAATAGTTCAAACTAATTTGCTGGAAGCGTATATTTCGCCACCGCGTCTTGCACAAGGCTCGAAAGCCCTCGGAAATATCACGACGAGCAACTACACTTATTACATTTCTGTCGGTAATAAATTTTCATTCTTGGTGCGAACTCATTTGGACGAAGATGAGGGTCAAACAAGGTCACAATACCGTTTGCCGATAAATCAAATGGATACCAATGCGGCATATCTATTGGCAACGCAATTTCTTAAGGCCGCTTCGATGGATGTTGATGCGTTAAACACAAATTGCGATTTACAAGTTAAGGCCAGTTTGCCAGAAGGCATTAACGGCAAAAGTTTCGTGCCACTATATTGGATTACATGGTCGGAAAAAAACAAAGGTCGTGGTGGAGCTTCTGTGGAATTATGTCTGCCAACCAAAGCTCTACTTCAAATGCACGTCAACAAATCCGAATACATTCTCCGACAGCCTTTGCTGGTAGCGAACCTTGATAATTTGTTATCTCAAACCAATGGCGCGCCTTCCAATATAGGCAGTTCGAGAATCCGGTAATGATTTGGCATGGCAAGATTTCTAAACGCACGAGCTATTTTTCTTGAAAATGAGAGTGTTTTGTGAAATCGTTCATTGGTTCAAGCAGTAAAAGTTTTGTTATGAAAACGTCACTGTTTCATGCCGTGAGACAAAGCGGACGGTTGAGTTTGATCTTGCTTCTGCTATCGTCGTTGCGTGGTTTCGCCCAAACGCCTTTTTCACCAATTCCCGTTGCGCCGCCAGTAAGAATCAACAGTCCGGCAAATCACGCAACATTTTACGCGCCCGTGGACATTCCGATTTTTGCGTATGCGCGCTTGTCATCTATTGGGTATCTAATTCCGACTGCGAATTCTGTCACCAATGTCGAATTTTTTGCCAATGCCGTTGATTTAGGTTCTGGCGTCAATTTGAGCGTGACGAACCGCCCAATTTTGCTCTACAAGGCAACGCCTTTGCTTTCGTCACTGTATTGCGTCGTATGGACAAATGCGCCAGTCGGCTCTTATGTCTTGACCGCCGTGGCCACCGCTTCGTCCGGCTTATCCCGAACGTCCGCGCCGGTGAACATCACCATTTTGTCTGCGGCAACAAACACGAATCCCACAGACATCGTAAGCATTGATGCCATTGATCCGATTGCCATTGCCGGAACAAACGCTTACGTCTGGCGTGGCGTGACAAATGCAATCCCAGCTTGGACGAATTGGAGCGGCGCGGCTTTCCAATGGTTCACCAATTGGGGGCCGAAAAACGCCCTTTTCGCCGTGAAACGTCTTGGTGACGCCAGTAGCGATTTGACGGTGAATTATCGTATCAGCGGCACGGCGAGCAACGGCGGGGATTACGCGGCGTTGCCGGGCTTTGTCACCATCCCTGCCGGTTCTGCTTACGCCTTAATCCCGATTGTGCCGATTGACACCGGCATATCGAATGTTAGCAAAACCGTTGTTCTTACGTTGACGCCATCCACGAACACGCCACCGGATTACATTGTCGGTTTTCCGGCGCGCGCCGCCGCGCTCATTTGGGAAAATTGGCTGCGTCCGCCTTCTGCTGTTTTGCCAGACGGCAGTTTTCATGTGACTGCAACGGGACCGGACGGCGCTTGGTTCTACGTCCAGTATTCGAGCGACCTTGTGAATTGGTCGTCCGTCAGCACCAATCAAGTTTTTCAAGGCTCAATTGAATTTATTGACCCGGACGCACCGAGCAGTGCGAGCCGGTTTTATCGCGCCGTTCCTGTCGCTAACGCGCCATCGCAGTAAGCCCGAAGCCACAGAACTAATAGCAATGCAGTCAAACTGACTGCCAGTTCTTTTATATTCCCATGCCTCTGGACTGCGATCTGCGGATATGCGGCCTTGGCGACCAGACCGGCCTTTGGATTTGTGGCGTTTCCTTTTGCTCATTTTCCGCAACCTTTGCCGTTGCCGATTTATTGATTTCCGCTTCACTGACCGATTCGGAAATTTCCTTTTTGACCAAATCCAACGCCGAAGGCCGGTGCGACGATTTGCAAACGGCATTGAGCAATTCATGTTTGTCATCCGTGTAAATCGTCAGGGCTTCTTTGAACCGGCTGGCGGAAACGTAGAATTGCTCGCGGTCGGCGGCGCGGAACGACTCGGAACTTTCGGCCACAAACACGCAGTCCACGCCCTTGCTCTGCGAACTGTAGGACGTGAGGCAATAGCCATGCGTCAGGTTGCCGTAATCCTTTGCCAACCACGACGCGGCTGGAAAGCTAGCCATGGGTTTGCTTGGCAAAGAAGAATTGGGCCTGCTTCCTGTTGATGGTGTTTGGGAGCGCTTGGACAAAATCGAATTTGGAACAATTGAGCATTTTGGCAACCGCTTGACCGACGTTGGCTTCGTTTTTAGAGATGCATATGACGTTGGTTATCTAGTTCCACGCTTGAAGCCTGTTCGCCCAGCAGTTCTCGATTTAAGCCTAGCCGCATTGTTTCTAAAGCGAGTGTTAAATGATTTGAGAGTTGTCTGGCAGTTACTGATTTCTGGTTACACGTCGCAAGCAGCTTCCGTAGCGGCTTCTTTGTATGAGAGTGCTTTGGCCTGCATTTGCTTAACGCTTATACCAACTACGTTAATAAAGTGGTATAATGGCTGGAGAGGAAGTGTTTGCTTGATCCAGCAGCCAGTCGAAAATAAGGGAACGGACGCGAAGGGTGTCCCGCCAGAAGCGTTGGAGTTCGTCGCGCAGGACGACTTCGAGTTCGGCCAGAGTGGCGAACACCTGGTTGCAGAGAGCGTCCTTGACCTGATCCCACAGGCCCTCGATCGGATTTAATTCCGGACTGTAGGCCGGCAGGGTGAGGATGCGCACATTGTCCGGCAGGTTGGCGTCCCCATCCCGCAGATGAAAGCCCGCGCCATCCTGAATGAGCACATGGACGGCGGCGGGATCGCTTTGTCCGATCTGCCGGTAGAACTGCTGGCTATGGGGTTGATCCATGGTTTCAGTGAGCAGAAACTGTGTCCGGCTTAAACCCACCCCCACCGCGCCATAGACAAAGCCCCATTGATAGATTTGCTGGGTGGGCACGACCGGCCGATGGCCCGGCAGGCCCCAGACCCGCCGGGTGAAACCATGCAGGCCGTAACGCATTTCGTCCAGCACCCACAGGCGCACCGGCCGGCCGGCTGGCAGATCCAAGGCCGTGAGCTTGGACGCCAGTTCCGTGCGGAACTCAAGGCTGGCGGCGGGGTCTTTTTTGACGTGGCTTTTGCGCGGGACCCGCAGCCGCGCGCCCACTTTTCCCAAGCGGTCATACAGACTGCTCAACGCCAGCTTGATCCCATGGGTCTGGACGAGCCAGCGTTGCAGTTGCGGCACACTCCGCCAGCGTCCGCTTTCCAAATCCTTCTGTAATTCCACCAACGCCAGACCGGAAAGTTCGCTGGGGCGACCGGGGTTGTCACTGCGCGCATCGTAGAGCAGCGCTGCGACACCGCCCTGCCGGTAGGTGTCAAACCAAGTCTGGATGGTGGCGCGGGAGCGGCCCACCGCCGTGGCGATCTGCGCCAGTCCCAACTCGCCAGCCAAGCCAAGCCGGACGGCCAGCAGGCGCTCGCGCCGCGCGCCGGGAGGTTCCGTCTCAAGGCGGCGGATGACCAAATCAGCCTCGCCGCTACAATCTAGTTTCGTTCGGGGTCTTGCCATCCACCAATTCTATCTGCCCACACCCACTTCTACCAGACTATTTACGTAGTTGGTATAACGCCGCGAGTTGCGCGCTGAAGAGACTCGACCCCAGCAACCAGATGGGAACGTTGAGACCCGCACCAGGAACGGCGCGCACCGTTTGGCCGGGAATCGCGGTCTGAAAATAGTGCTGAAGTTCCAGCAGATCCCGGGGGAACTGATCATCACTGTTGCCCAGCTCCCGGCGCAGGGCGCGCGCGGTTTGCTGATCGGTTCCCGGCGCGCGTCCCAGCCCAAGATCAATGCGTCCCGGGTAAAGCGATTCCAGCGTGCCGAATTGTTCGGCGATCACCAATGGTGCGTGATTGGGGAGCATGACGCCACCGGCACCCACCCGGATCGTGGAAGTGCCGCCAGCCACATAGCCAATGACCACTGCCGTGGCCGCGCTGGCAATGCCGGGCATACTGTGATGTTCCGCCAGCCAGTAACGTTGGTAACCCCACTTTTCCGCATGACGCGCCAGATCCAATGAATTGTGAAAGGCCTGGGTTGCCGTGCTATCTTTCAAGATGGGGGCAAGATCCAGTATCGAGAACGGAATATCCATTTTCACAAGTTACCCCTGCCCAAGACGACCAAATTGATGCCAGTCGGTTTCCTTCATCTGAATATCGAAATGGCTGGCGGCTTTTTTAAAATTGGCAAACGCCAGATCGCGTTCGGCATCCGTGACGTCACCGACCTGATTGAACCGCGCCATGGCATCGCGCACATGCGCCGCATCGGTCATCGGCTCTTTGCGGGCGCGGGGAAAGGCAAAGGCCGTGCCCGGCAGCGAAGCTTTGTCGGCCGCGGAAAGACGGTCATGCGTTGCCGGACTAGAAGGCTTCCACGTTGAGGTGGCCATAGCTTGATCTTTCACTGCGGTTTTCATTTCACAGGCGCTACGATCTTGATGGTTGTTCGGGAATGTTCTTATCAATGTATTGCATTAAACGCCGCTGGGTGGCCCGGAGCGACTGGCTCGCCACTTCGGCAATTCGTTTCATGAGTTGGTACCCCAGTTCATGATCTTGTTCGCACTGTTCGCGCAACCGTGTTCCATAAAAAAATATCGCGGTGGTCGGCTCCAACGCGCGAGCCGTAAAATGCATGGAATAGGGAGGAAATAGCCAGGACCAGCCCAAGTCATCACCGCCTCCCAGTGTTTGAATGGGAATCACGTTTCGGTCTTCCATTTCAGAGGAGAGTTCCACCCGGCCGGTTAAGATAAGAAAAAAACGGTTGGCCGGACTGCCTTCCTGGAAGATCGTCGCCCCGGTTTCAAATTTCATCTCCAACGCCGAGGCCGCGAGTAGTCGAAGTTGCAGGGAATTCAATCCCTGAAAAAATGGCTGTTGGGCGATCAAAGCATAAAGCTCCTCCGACCTTGTGTCGCTCACGGTGGGCAAAGGAGAAACGACGGCCATTTCACCCGCCGGCGGAGCGATGACAACCGTTGGATTCATAAATCTTTTTTGGCCGCAGCTTTGGTCGCTCGGAAGCTTTGGTCAATCTCGGCTTCGGCCATGCCACCTTCGGTCAGCCTTTCATTATCGCTGCGGCCTTCTTCGTCTTCATCTTCGCTCGGCGCAACGCGCGCCTTGCTTCCGGTCGAGCCGGCCACCGGATCCCAGCGTTCCGATTCGGGCGCAGCTTCGAGAATTGCATCGTTCGGATCCGAGTCCGCCACGCCGGTCAATTCCCGCTTGGCCTGCGCAAAATGAGACGCGGTCGCATCATGCGATAAATGGCCATCAATGATTGCCAGTTCTGCCGCCCGGGCCCGCACCATCTGGCGGGTCACCGTGCCGACGCCGGCGGAATTTTCCGAGATGACGCCATCCTTCAGTGGATTTTTTTTCATAAATAAAATTACCGCGCGTGATTGGTCTGGTCGTTATGGGAAGTTTTCATTTCGCGCGTGCCGCGATCCTCACGCACATCGCGGGATTTGGAAAAAATGTTGTCCCGTTTTTTGGGCTTTGGATGGGGCAAAGCCTTCTCTTGATTGGGTCGGGTCTGGTGCAGGGTTTGCGGAAAAACCGGGGTTTGAAGTTTGGCCGCGAGTTTTGGGGGGTGATCGCTCATAAAGCTGTTGTTTTGGAGAATTGGTTGTTTTTGCTGGGGAAAATTATTCGCTCGCGCTGCGGAAACTGAAGCGGTCATCCGCTTCAAGCCAGTCAAACGTGGTGGTTTTGTCCGGGTTAAGTCCGAGCTTTTCACAGGCTTCGACGAAGTAAGCGCGCTTCTCCGGATTGTTCATCATGCTATCGCCTTCCTGATCGTCCGACCAATCCTCGATTTCCGGCCCCGTCTTTGCCGTGCCATTGGCCAGCAACCAGGTGCCGACCTCGTCATAGTTTTTCGCGGCCTTCACGGCGGCGGTGAACTGCTCGTCGGTGATGCCCTTGAAACTAAAGAGCTGATTGTCCAGCGGACAATCGTAGTGATATTCGCCGAGTGTGCCGACCAGACTGGCGCGGCATTTGTCCACCGCCCGGCACGCGATGGCGAATCCGCCGATGCGATCGCGCGGGCTGTGCGGGGCTTGTTTAGTCAGGTCACGGTCAATAATGGGGGTGTTCATAAACTTATTTTGCCGCCTGTGAATGGGCTTCCACAAACCACAGCCACTTGTCAATCCCGCGCGAAATCTCCGTGAACATATCCGCCGTGTCGGCATCATCCAGTTCTTCCGCCTCATGGATCGTATTGCGGGCCTCCTGGCCGAAGGTGGACAATGCGCGGGCCACGCCTTCCACATGCGCCATGCCCTCGGAAATCTCCGGTGAATATTCCGTGAGCCGCGTGCGCGCTGCCGCCATGCGCACCGTGCCCTCCGCCACGCCGCCAAGCTGCACCACCCGTTCGGCGATCTGATCCACATAGCCTTCCACCGCCTCGGCCACTTTGTCGAACAACTCGTGCAGGCCGATGAAGCTCGGTCCTTTCACGTTCCAATGCGCCTGCTTCATCTGCAGCTGCAAATCCACGGCCGATGCCAGCCGCTGGTTCAGCAGTTCGTTTAGTTCCACCCGGCGGTCCTTGGAAAT
>Ga0302265_1001693_pt1 | contig 12612 bp, 4 predicted proteins | sample III_Bog_E1_1_FD_194556 | JGI IMG/M metagenome (GOLD analysis project Ga0302265, IMG submission 194556) | Peat permafrost microbial communities from Stordalen Mire near Abisko, Sweden - III_Bog_E1_1 | ecosystem: Environmental > Terrestrial > Soil > Wetlands > Peat | place: Sweden: Abisko...
CGCAGTTGCACGTTCAATGACCTCGGCAACCGAGACGCTGCTCATGTTCCATGTAAACTTGCCGGCTTCAATCTTGGCCAGATCGAGCACATCATCGATCAGCTTGGTAAGCCTCTCTCCCTCGCTCACCACAACGGCCAGGTTTTCAATCACCTGCGCCTTGGCTTGAACAATCTTGCGGTCGTCTTCCGGAATGAGCGGGAAAAGACGCTCTTCGAGACGGCGGCGAATGATCTTGGCGAAACCCAGCACTGAGGTCAGGGGAGTCCGCAATTCATGGCTCACGGTTGAAAGGAAGGAACTCTTCGCTGCATCCGCTTCTTCTGCCGACGCTCTCGCCTGGCGTGCATCCTCAAAGAGCTTCGCGTTGTGAAATGTTACTCCGACTGCGGTGGCGATCGTGGAAAGGAGGCGCTCATCGGCCTCGGCGAAACGTCCTTCCTGGTCGGTCGACTGAACGCTGATCACTCCGATTACGAGCCCGCCCGAAGTGATGGGCACGCCGAGGTAGGAAGCAGTATCTCGACCCATCTTCTCGATACCCAGTTTGGCGCGATTCCGGTCCATTTCTTCATTGATCAGGAGCGGTTTGCCGGAACGAATAATCTGCGATGTGAGTCCGGAACCGAAGGGGCGCGAATGTGCGATCTCGCCAAACGAATATGGGAAATGCAGCATCATTGTCGCCCGGTCAAACAGCGCGACGTAGGCGATAGGCGCGCGAAAGACATCCCGCACCTGATCCCCGACCAGCTGTATCAAGCTGTCCTTGTCCAGTTGCGTGGCCAGCGCCTGGGTGATTCGGTTGATGGTTGCCAGCTCGGCGGCGCGCTCGCGGACCTTCTGCTCCTGCTCGTTGATTACCTGGTAAGCATTCGCGTTGTCGAGCGCGATGGTTATATACGCCGCAAGGTTTTCGAGCAAGCTCAGGTGCTGCTCAGTGTAAGCGTTTTTCTTGAAGCTCTGCACACTGAGCACACCTAAAACGCGTTCCTGTGCAATCAGCGGCAGGTAGATCATGGAAGCCGGAGGCTGCGCTGCGGTTCCGTCATCCAGCAGAGCGCCCGAGTGATTGTAGGCTGGAACATACTTTGAGGCTTCCACCGCAACATCGTTTAGCAAGATCGGTTGACGGCGGTCAAGGCACCATACAGCAAGCTGGTTTTTATCGTCGGTGCTGCGCGTATATGGCGCATAGCGGCGTCCATTTTCGATAGCCAGGCTGTACTCAATCAAATGTTTTTCCGGGCGATAGAGCCCGACGCCGAAAATGCTGGCATCAAGGATCTGATTCACTCGCTCGTACAGCTTGAACAGAATGGTGTTGAGGTCGAGAGAAGCGGTAATCTCCTTGCCGATGTCGCTCAGCAGTTCTATGGAATCCTTCTGTGCGGTGATCTCGGCTGCCTGCGCACGAATTTCTTCAGTACGTGCCTGAACGGTCGCTTCCAGCACTTTTGCCTGATCTTCAAGCGCTTGAGTTTTGCGCCGGGCATTTGCGCGCTCATAGTCGGTGACGGCCTTCCATGCGATAAAAGTCAGCAGAAGGAACGTCAGCACATAGAAAATGTATGCAATCGATGTGCGATACCACGGAGGCAGAATCGTAAAGGCAAACTGCCCTTCCTCACCAACCTGGTCGCTGCCGGCACGCGAGTGCACTCTGAAAACATAGTGTCCCGGGCCAAGCCCGCTGTAGTTCGCCTGCTTCTGGTTGCTCCAGTCGGACCAGCCGTGATCGGCGCCGTCAAGGCGGTATTGATAGGTGGTGTCAGTCGCGTTGCCGAAGTTGAGTGCCGCAAAGGCAAAACTCAAAGCGTCGGTGCCCGCAGCCATGTGCAATTCCCCGCTATCCTGTGTCTGGCTTCCGCCAAAGACCACCTTTGATCCCGCATCCACGTGCCGTACCAGGGTCGGATACGAGGGTGGCTCATCAGGTGTTGCTTTCGGATCGAAACGGACCAGATTCTCGGCAGCTACAAGCAAAACTCCATTGTCATCGGCGCGAATATTGCCGATCCTGAACCGGCGCAAGGGACGATAGGTATCTTCATCCAGTTTCCAGCTCTTGTCGGCTTGCTGCGTGAAAAGCCCAAGCCGCCGCACATCTGCCGAATCGGTATAAGACCAGAGTTTGCCGGGGCCGGCTGGGATCAGGGTAACATTCGCATCCGGAGCATCAATCGGCAACAGGAAGGTGTCATCTACGACAAACTTCTTCGCATCCCGATCCCAGCGAAAAATGTGCTTCGCATGAAGGCCGGTTGCATAGATGTTGCCTCCTAAAAACTGAACATCGATCACTCCTTCAGGCAGGCCTTCCTTCGCCGAAATAATCTCAGCCTTGGAGTCGCGCATCCCAGTGGGAGCCACCGAAATGTGAAGGGCCTTGCCGGGAGCTCCGCTAACCCAGATGCTCCCGTCTAGGTCTTCGATGATATCGTTTGCGGGATAGACGACCTTGGGCAGGGTGCCTTCGTCAATCCACTTTTGCCCATCCCAGCGTGCCGAAGCAATGCCTTCAAACAGACCTTCGAATATCCGTTGCGGATTCTTGTGGGATTGGTACACGATGTAGCTTGGAGTCTTGGCTCCATTCGGCAAGGGAGGAACAAACTTGTCTCCTTCAACCTTGAGCATTCCCTGGCTGCCAGAAACCAGCAGTTGATCCGGCGTTTTGCCCGACGGGTCCTTATAATTCAGGAGAACAAACGACTGCGTAGGGCCAAGGTAGGGTACAGTGCTCAGTAGCCCGCTCTTTGTGTCTCGCACCACCCTTTGCAGTGTCGCGGCCGAGCTATCGGAAGTGAAATAGATTGAACCCCTAAACGACATTGCATCCAGCGTGCTGGTACGAGCCAAAATGGAGATAGGGGAATCCTCTTCCACCCGGCTAATGCTGTTGTTGAGGCCGAGCCAAAGCGCCCCGCTGCGGTCCTGAAACGACGAAAGCACATTCAAACTCAGCAACCCTGCGCTTGAGTCAATGAAATGCCGCAGCTGCCCGTCATGCTCCAACACAAGCGCCCCGCCATCGAGCGTCGTGAGAGCAATACTGCCGTCCTTCAGCAGGTTCATCGTGTAGAGCTTGTGTTCTTTCAGGTAAGCATCGACTGGTGTTGGGAAGGGAATCGACTTCTGGCCGTCAAAAATCGTCAACGACTGTTCCCGTGCAGAGATCAGGATGCGGCCGTCGTCATAAGGGAACAGAAACAGCTTTTTGGAGTCGCTATACGCCTCTCCGCCTGGTACGGGCCTTATCTCATCGCCGACGATTTCCTCCAGACCAATCCCATCTTGCGAGGTATAAAGGTGGCCGCGGACCATGGACAGAGCTTGGAAACTCGATTTGTCTGTCGCCGGCCAGATATGCACCTGTTTGCCGTCCCACCGGAAAATCCGGTTATAGGCGCGGAAGAAGATTCCCTGCGGTGTCGGAAGCGTCTGCCACACAGCAGTGAAATCACGGTCCGCCGCAGGCACTTTGTCCAGCAATGAAACGTAATGCAGGGTGCCGGCGTTGTCTGGTTCCAGGTATCCAAAATCCCCGTTCAAACCAGCCCACACCCGATTGTTTTCATCTACGGAGAGCGACCGGGTGGTATCTGAAGCGATATAGATCTTTCGCCAGGTCACTCCGTCGAACTCCTGGATCATGCCGGAGGTTCCGAAGTACATGACTCCGCGGTGATCCTGAACGATGGTCCAGAACTGTACCCCGGTTCCAAAGTCCTTGATTGAAAAATTCTGCAGGAGCGGTGAACCCAGCGGGGTGGAGACCGATGTTGCGGCTTGCGCCCCAGACGGCGCTGCAATAGCTGGTTGTGCCGCCTGCCCAGCCCACGTGGGAGGCAGACAGATTACACTCAGCAGCGCTGAGAGCAGGAATCGGCGGCAAACGTACGTGCGCTCAACCAAAGAGCCATCCAGATTGCTTGAAGTCTAGAAAACGGGGAAATGTCTTAAATAGAGGAAGGGGGCCTCCGGGAAATCCTAACACCTTGAATTTTGTTTATGCAATGCTCTAAGTCCCTCCGGCTGAGAATGTTGCCGTATTCAGCCTGTAACCAAGAATGAAGGATTGAAATCCAAACGCTGCCAGTCGCCGGCCGGGTGCGAGAACAACCGGAGAGATTGGCGAGCCGAACTACGGCGACGCACCGGATCGGCGCTGCGGCCGAAGCATTGGCTCGCTGAATACGTTCACAACTCAACCCAATGGTCGATTCAGCCTGTGCGTCGGCCTCCGAGGACGGAGGGGACTCGAAAATGGTTGCGGAGAGGAGAATCGAACTCCTGGTCTCTCGATTATCGATCGAGTGCTTTAGCCATCTAAGCTACTCCGCACTAAGCCGTTAAATTATGGAGCCGAAAAGCGGAATCGAACCGCTGACCTCCTGCGTACCGGGCAGGCGCTCTTCCAACTGAGCTATTTCGGCCTTGAATCTGGTGCGGACGGCAGGACTCGAACCTCCGATGAACTGGGTGTAGGCCAGCCGATTTAGCCGATAATCTACGTCCGCAGACCTGGGTCTGCAAAAAAACCTGGTGCGCATGGGCAGACTTGAACTGCCATCTCAAGCTTCGGAGGCTTGTGCTCTTTCCGTTGAACTACATGCGCAAACTTGTGGTCAACCCGCCCGAATTTGAATCGGGAACTATGCTTTAGGAGAGCATCGTGATCTCCAGTTTCACCACGGGTTGATGGAGAGCCTACCCGGAATCCAACCGGGATTCGCGTTTTAGAAGAACGCCGTCTTGTGCGTTAGACGATAGGCTCGTGTTCTCATCGACAGGCCCTGTCGATGAGATGACTTGGTCAGGGTTCCCACCGACAGGTCTTAGTCGGAGGGATGACATGGTGGGTCCGGTGAGATTTGAACTCACGTCTCTTCGCTTAAAAGGCGAGTGCAGATATCCGCTATGCGACGAACCCAAACTGGTGAGCGCGGCTGGATTTGAACCAGCGTCAACCTGCTTAAGAGGCAGCTATAATCAACCGCTATACGACGCGCTCATGGTGTACGTGGCGGGTGTTGAACCCGCAGACTGTCTCTTATAAGGAGACGGCTACATACCAACTAGTAGCTACACGTACGTGGTGCCAGCGGCTGAACTCGAATCAGCTACAACAGGGTTATGAGTCCTGCGCAATATCCACTTCTGCTTCGCTGGCAAATTTGGCGAGGGTGGTGGGCATCGAACCCACTGCAACCGGCTTTGGAGACCGGTGTTCTACCAGTCTGAACTTCACCCTCATTGTCAAAGAGCAATAAAAAACCCGGCGCTAGGCCGGGTCCGGTGCATAACAACAAACACACTCAGACCCTCAACACACGACTCCCCAAATGACCCGCTTGGTCATTCTGGTTATCTCGTGTTTGAGGGTCTGCTGCATAAGTCTCGCTTTCGAGTTACAGAGTACATCAGTTAGCAATTCGTTGCAATTCAATCCACGTAATTTAGTCCTTGTACGGATCGAATTCTCTTGCCGAAGCCATCGCAACACCAACAGGCGTGAGGCGATGAAGTATGCGCACCGAATCCGACACTTCGGTCAGCACTTCGTCAAGGCGCTTGTAGCAGTCGGGAGATTCGTCGAGCCCACCGCCGCGCAGTTCTATGCCGGAGCGATTTATCCATGCGCCCATCATCTCCTTAGTTACCTTTCCGGCACGCTTGCACGCGCCGGTCTTGCGATCGTAGACTCCTGTGGCCTCCTTGCGGCCCATTGCGCGGCCGGCGCCATGAACAGTGGAGTAGAGGCTGTACTTGGCATTCTCATTCTCCACACCTTCAAGGATTACCGACTGCTCACCCATGGAACCTCCAACGAATCCCTTCTCACCGGGAAACGCCGGTGTAGCGCCCTTGCGAACAACCCAGAACATTTCATCGCCATGCTTCTCGTGCCATGCAAAGTTGTGGTGGTTGTGAATCACCTCCACAATCTCCGCGCCGAGGATCTTTGCGACTCGGTCACACACCCAGTCACGGCCAGCGTATGCATAGGCGCCGGCCAGGCTCATGGCCAGAAGATACTGCGCGCCGAGATCGCTGTTTACGTCCAGGACACACGGCTCAACATCCATGCCATCTTTCGCGCCAGCTGCGTTGAGAAACCAGGTGGCAACCCCGTGACCAAAGCCGCGGGACCCAAAGTGAACTCCAATCCAGACGCGATCCTCCTCGTCCGTAAAGATGTCGACGTAGTGGTTGCCCGATCCAACAGTGCCGAGCTGTGCCGCTGCCTTCTGGTGGAGATCACGAGTTGCTTTCAGACTCCAACCGTCCTGCGCTTTATCCAGCACGCCACTATCTACACGCTCATTGTTCTTGCGGCCAACGCCGAAACTGATCGTCCTCACTACGTCATCCATGATGCGGCCAATGTTAGCGCGCAGATCCGCACCCGTCATATCAAGGCGGACTGCCTTGTTGCCGCAGCCGATGTCATATCCAACACCGGTGGGGCTGATGGCGTTTCGATAAGCGACAACGCCACCAATCGGCACTCCGTAACCGAGATGATTGTCAGGCATCAACGCAATCTTGTCCGCGGTCTTCGCGCAGGTACGTATCTGCTTCAGCGTCTTCTCATCCGCTTCACCAAACACAGGTATGGTTCCATCAATCAACCGCATCCGCGTTCCTCTTTCTTGAGTGGAGCACCTGGCAGGACTTGAACCTGCATAGAGGCTTTTCACCTCAACCCGCGTTCGTAGCGCGGCGGCTAATCCAGTTCACACCACAAGTGCTCAACGTTTGGTCTGCGCGGAGAGATTCGAACTCCCGTGTACTCGCTCCCAAAGCGAGTGCCTCAAGCCAGGCTAGGCTACGCGCAGACAACTTGGTGCCGACTCAGCGAATCGAACGCTGTTGGCTGGCTTTTCAGACCAGTGCAATGACCACACCTGCTCAGTCGGCAAATCTTGGTGGACACGGGTGGAGTTGAACCACATCGTCCTCTTTGCAAAAGAGGCGCTCTGCCAATTGAGCTACCGGCCCACATAAAAGCTTGGAGGGAAAGGAGGGAGTCGAACCCTCTAGAACGTGATCCACAATCACGCGCCGCGCCGTTTGGCTTCAATCCCCATAGAGTTACTTCATGTTATGGAGCCGGTAGAGGTAATCGAAACCTCAATCTGCGATTTACAAAACCGCTGCTCTGCCGCTTGAGCTATACCGGCCCACATTCATCCGCGAACGGCAAAACGCCGGTCGCCATCGGAGTCGGCGTACAGGTACCGGCTCCACTCATTCACTTCCAGACCCATCGACCGCAGAATGAATCTGCCGGTATGAACACTTGCCGGCAATGGCCTGCGCAATAGCGGCATTCCTGCCTCTTCCGGCGTTCTGTTCGCCTTGCGGTGGTTATCCCTGCGGCAACATGCCACAAGGTTTTCCCAGGAATTCTTGCCTCCCTGCGACCTGGGAATAACATGATCCAGTGTTAAGTCGCTCCCATGAAACTTCACGCCGCAATACTGGCAGCGGTACGCGTCCCTGACAAGAATGTTGCGCCGCGTGGTGATCTGCATCCGGACGGGAACGTGCTTATACACCACCAGGCGAATGACGCTGGGTAAGTAAATGCCCGGATAAATCAACTTACTCGTTGCTAACTCCACCGTCGCCTTCCCCGTGGTCACAAGCTTCAGCGCCCGCATAGCCGGAATGATGCGCAAGGCTTCGTACGATGCATTCAGTTGTAATACCGGTCTTCGCATCAAACTCATCGCCATCCTCCTTGCCCTTCTCTGGAGCCCCATTGACGCCTCGAACGCCAATCTTGTGATTACGAAACACTCGCTCTTCCGGTTGAGCTAATGGGGCATTGCATCAAACATCCACTTCCTTCAAAAATGGAGCGGTGAGCGAGACTCGAACTCGCGTGTGCGGTTTGGAAGACCGCCGTACTTGCCGCTGTACGATCACCGCTTTAGCAACCCGACGATATGAACCCACCGTTGGGTATCTATAACCCTTGGCTCTCGGAGGGGGAGTCGAACCCAACCCATTCGGGGCTTCAAAGACCTCTGGCTTGCCGTTAGCCGATCCGAGAACAAATTCAATGCAGCTCCTTCAGTATTGGCTCCCGGCGAGGGATTCTAACCCCCATCAGCACATTCAGAGCGTGCGGTCCTGACAATTGAACGAACCGGGAATAACTTACAAATACTTGGCTCCGAGAGTCGGATTGGAACTGACATCTCGCTTCTTAACAGGAAGCCGCTCTACCGTTGAGCTATCTCGGAGTAATACAAACTTACGTAGATCCGCGTACCGCTGATCTAACTCAAATCAGCGCCACAAAACTAAAAACCCTCTGGCCAATTGGCTCAGAGGGTAAGTGGAATCCAATTACGGAGACCTCCGAGCAATCACATAAGTACGCCATGCCGCGGTTGCGCGGTCGCTGGTGTAAAGCCGTGATTGACTCGATTCATCATCGCACTTACAACTTACCCCGGATCGAGTTCATAAGTCAACAGCTTAGTCGCAATTATTTCTAACTTCACTTTCCCGAGCATATGACCCTCTGAAATCCTCTTGAAACACGAATCACAATCCTGGCGCCGGTGACGGGAATCGAACCCGTGAATCAATGCCTTGAAAGAGCATCCGCCAAACCAACGTAGCGTACACCGGCGAAACTGGCGGCTACGACGAGACTCAAACTCGCACCGTACTGCTCGACAAGCAGGCGTCCTGTCATTAGACGACGTAGCCGTTCTGGGGGCACGATTCGAACGTGCGAGCTCTACCTTATGAGGGTAGCGAGATGGACCGCTTCTCCACCCCAGATTCAATAAACACACAAACAAACGCTGGTGCATGTGAGAGGATTTGAACCTCTAAAACCCTGAAGGGTCGCGGTTTTACAGACCGCTGCAGCTAACCGTATCTGCCTCACATGCACAACGTGGCGGAAGGTGGAGGGGTCGAACCCCGATCTCGTCTTAGGAGGATCCCCTGGTTTTCAGGACCAGTTGCCAGCCACTCCGGCGGCACCTTCCAAACTCGTACTCAAACAAATGGCGGATAGTATGAGATTCGAACTCATGGCGCCTTTCGGTCACTCCGCGTTAGCAGTGCGGTGCCTTAAACCACTCGGCCAACTATCCGTCTTCGATACATTGGTGCCGGCCGAGGGCATCGAACCCCCACGTCCGAGGACACTGCGTTTTGAATGCAGCGCGTCTTCCCATTCCGCCAGGCCGGCACATTTTTGGTAGGAGCGAGGGGAGTCGAACCCCCAAGCCCGAAGGCGCTTGATTCTAAGTCAAGTGCGGTTTCCATTTTCGCCACGCTCCTACAATCACAATTCTGGTGCGGATGAAGGGATTTGAACCCTTACGCCACTGAAGGCTCTTGGCACTAAGGCGCGCGTGTCTTCCTTTCCAACCCATCCGCGTGGTACCCGAAGAGGGATTCGAACCCTCACGCTCAAATGAGCACAGCGACCTCAACGCTGCGTGTCTCCCGTTCCACCATCCGGGTGTAACTCTCGAGGACATAACTCTCCTCAGACGACTTTGTAAGTCGCCGCTTCGACCTCATAGTTATAAGCTCGTGGTGCGGGATGCAGGACTTGAACCTGCACGTCCGAAGACACTCGATCTTAAGTCGAGCGCGGCTTCCATTTCGCCAATCCCGCACAAACTAAAAGCCCCCCGATTCCTCGGAGGGCTTCGAATCTGACCAATCTAATGGCGTCAGCGCACGAAGCCTCCCCATTCCAGCAGATAGCTGGACGATGTAAGGCGATCGGAGATGACTAAGTTGACGCGCATTGGTTTCAATCCTTCACTTACTAGATACCATGAATTCATTTGCAGCGCAAGCAATATTCTTGTAAGTGACTTGCCCGATCACGATCGGCCTCTCATGCGCGTTAGCCATCCGCTCCGTCGAGTGCACAAAGTGTCGAAGAAGTTATAGCCCTTCCGAAGTCGCCTACATTATTCTTTCGGGCAGTTTGTTGATTGTGGCAGAAGGCGCCGTCTTTTGTGCATGGCCATTCATCAGTTGATCCATCAGCCAGAACGCGGCTTCCTTGTGCTCTGCCCAAGCGAACGATATGTTGTCCAGCACCAGAATTGCTTCTTCCTCGCTACCTGGCGAATACATTTCCGGCATCGCTTTGGGAAGCTTTTTGCGCCCGCTCAGATACAGTTCGACGAACCGGTTCTCTTCGCGCGCAATGTCGAGTGAGGCGGCCGCGCCGGGCTTGTCGCCAGCCAGGAACAGGTAGAGCACACGCGCCCAGACAAAGTTGGCCGACCCATCTTCTTCGTAGGCTTTGAGGAGTTTGCGCGCACCGTCCAGGTTCCCGGTTGCAAGATACAGGCCCACCAGTGGATCGCGTACGCCCTGGTTGTCATTCGGATTCAATTCGAGGATCTTCTCGTAGTTTTTGATTGCGTCCGCATTGAGGCCAACGCCGCGCAGCAAGCCGGCTAACTGCGCCAATGCGCGCATGTAAGGGCGGGTTTCAATCAGACCCCAGAAATAGCCCTTATTTTCACGGATGAACTTTGCGCCCAGCGAACGCTCGCCGGCGGCTACTGCCTGCTGCAAACGCTCAATCAACTGCCGCGGAGAATCGGTCTCGATGCCGGCCAGCACCACCAACGCATCCACGCAGTCGGGATACATTTTGATGGCGCGCTTGGCCAATTTGAGCGCCTGCGCTTCGGTCTCTGCTTCCATGGCGTCGAAAGCTATTTGCTGCGCTTCGTCTCGGGCGTCCGCTTCTTCATCGCTGAGCCCGTCCGTGGCGGAGGGACCGCTTAGTGAGGTCAGCAAAGCGTCTACGTCTTCGGGCATGATGAGATCGTTCGGCCCAAGGCTCTTGGTGAGCACGCGCATCATCTCCTGCGCAAGTGCCTGCGGCGACTTGGGCACTTTCTTCGCGGCCTTCTTCGGGGCTATCTTCCTTGGGGAAGTCTTCTTGGCGGGCGTCTTTGTCATCTTGGACCTCGTTTCCCTGCCGCGCTTCTGGCAAGGGCCTCTTCGATGATTCCACACGCTCCGCGCGAAGGCGAGCGAGAAGTACGGTGGCGACTTCGTCGGTTGGATCCTGGGGGACGAGTTGGCCGAGAAGGGCGCAGGCTAGCACCGAGTTAAGAGGAGCATCGGCGTTCGCAAAGCAGCGGCCTTTCTCGTGGATCAAAAGAAGAGGTCACTACGTTAAGTGATTTGTTTTAATTTATTTATGGTAGGCACGACTGGACTCGAACCAGCGACCTCTTCCGTGTCAAGGGATGAAGATATTGAAAAATAAGGACTTACAGAAGCAGACAACTACATTGAAATACAGCTAAGTTCTTTAGAATTACAGTGCTTTCAGCGATAACGGGTTGGACAACGGGTTGAAGAAATTATGTTGTCAAAAAGCGCGTGCCATGGTCGGAAAAATGACCGTATAAATAATAAAGAACCGCATCAAAGGCCGCTCAATCCTTCGGCGACCTTGGCATCCATTTTGGGTCATAGGTCAATCCGTTGTCTTCGCTTTTAGGTGCACCCTATGCAGGACCACCAACGTCTGGCAATGGAGCGCTTCGAGCAATCGCAACAACAGTTGCATGAGGAACGGCTCAGGCAAAGAATGGAACCTGGAGTGTTTGATTTTGCTCAAGCTCCCCGAGATTCCAACCGAGCGAAGCACCCAAGTGTTTCAGAGTTGACCGGCTGATCTGATTTCTTCCGGCGAGTCATAAAACGCGAATGGATTCAGGAATTGCCGACCATAAAGCTGGGCGCGGTCTGTCGCTGACAACTTCGCCTCATCGCAGATCCCACCCCATCTCGCTTGGATGGTTTTCACTTGCTGCAAGATGATGGCGCGCGCGTCCTGATCTGAGAGAAGAAACTGCGGAGCCGCCTCGAGACACAGGACTAGCTGGCTTCGGTTGTTGTTGCCAACAATCCGCATACCCTGTCCGGCTTCTTCACCTAGGCGAGACTGCGGACACACATCATAAGCAGGCGTGAGACGCAGATTCTTTCCATTCCAGAACGCGGCATGGTTGCGTGCGTGATCATCGGTGTTCCCGCAGAGGATGTTAAACGTGAGCCTGCCAAACAGTTCGCGAAGGTCATCTTTAGGGTTCTCAAAGCGGCGTCGAATCGTCTCGGCCAGCAATTCGTAGCTGGCGTGCCTAGCCATCATCTCGTCGAGTTCGAATATCGTGAGGGCCGAGACAAATGCCTTTCTGCCCCATCCGCCTTTCAGACGCTCGCGGTCGAAGCGTTCAACCAGCAACACATCTTTGCCGAGCGCTTTTTCCATTTGCACTGGGGAGACATTGAGCCCCACCAGACCTGCGAGCCGCATCGCAACGTACTCCGCCTTCACGACGTTGTAGATGTCCGTGCTCATGGAGAACTTGGCGATGAACTTCTTGTCCTCGGATGTGAGCAGTGCCTTCGGTCTCGCCCCTCCCAGGGATGTACCGTGCTGAAGAGCCTTGTCCAGCTCTGGCGAGAGAGGAACTCCATTCTCAACCTGTTCCGCCGCGCGCAGCAAGTCGTCCAGGGAGGCCTGGTCCATTCCTCGCGGCACATATTTGGTTGCCGAGGCTTGAAAGTCCAAAGCAC
>Ga0302265_1001699_pt1 | contig 12599 bp, 6 predicted proteins | sample III_Bog_E1_1_FD_194556 | JGI IMG/M metagenome (GOLD analysis project Ga0302265, IMG submission 194556) | Peat permafrost microbial communities from Stordalen Mire near Abisko, Sweden - III_Bog_E1_1 | ecosystem: Environmental > Terrestrial > Soil > Wetlands > Peat | place: Sweden: Abisko...
CGAAAGCCTCTCCGCCCACCCGCGGCATCTCCACCGGACCGAAAGGAAGCCGAGGCCTACAGCCTCACCGAGGCCGGGACGCAGGTCCTGATCCGCATCCACCCAACAACGGTGCTCGTGGCCGCTGCGCTGGAAGCGTGACGCCCCCTAAAGGGGCGCTCTTGGAGTGCGGTGCGAATCCGCAGGTTAGCCGCAAACATCGTTCGTGCGGCGTACATGGCTCACTTGCTCATCCTTCTTCAAAGGTGGCTTGAGATAAATGACTATGGTTTAAGGAACGGTCCCTACCCCTCCCATGAAGACCCACCGCAAGGAGCTCTGGCTCGACATCCCCGAGCGCCGCCAGCTCGTGAACATCACCCCTCAGGTCGAGGAGGCCCTCCGGGAAAGCGGGATCCGCGAGGGCCTTTGCCTGGTGAACGCGATGCACATATCGGCCTCGGTCTTCATCAATGACGATGAGCCCGGGCTTCACGCCGACTTCGAAAAGTGGCTTGAGAAGCTGGCTCCCGAGAAGCCGCACAGCCAGTACGCCCACAACCGGGGAGAGGACAACGCGGACGCGCACCTGAAGCGCACCCTGATGGGGCGCGAGGTCGTGGTCGCCGTCACGGGCGGCAGGCTCGACTTCGGCCCCTGGGAGCAGGTCTTCTACGGCGAATTTGACGGGATGCGCCGAAAGCGCGTCCTGATCAAGATCATCGGCGAGTGACGGGGGCCTTTACGGCGCGACCGCCTTGGGATCGGAGTCCCAATACTCCTGGCGCTCGCGGTGCCACTTGGGCTCGGGCTCGGCCCTTAGCGTGGCGTCGAGGTGCATGACCTGGCGGCCGCCCTGCGCGTCGTAGCGCGGCCAGTCGGGCAGGCCGGCTCCGTTCGGGTTGCCGGTCTTCGCAAAATTCGTCCAGTAGGTCCCCATGTTGTCCGAAAGCCTGAAATCCGCCGTCTCCCATGGGACGTCCTTCATCGCCGCAATGGCGCTGAAGACATAGGAGATCTCTCCGGCGTGAGGGGCCCCGACGTCCGCACCGGTGGCGTGGGCGCCGTTGATGATCGTGCCGGGCGAGACCGGCACGGCGCGATCGAAACGATACCGGTAGACGGGCGCCTGCCCCGTCTCAAGCTGCAGCTCGATCCACTTCCATGTCGAGGTGATGATGAACCTGTCACCCGCCAGGTCGCCTGCGGACCTGGCCGCCTCCTCATCCGTGCCCGAGGGGTAAAGCCTGAGGATCGCATCCGCCTGGTCCCCGAACTCCTCATGGACATGCTTTGCGAAGCCGGCGGCCGTCGGCCGCTTGTCGCCAAAGACCGCGTACACCCGGGACTCATCCGCATTCCAGCCGGCTAGGAGCGGCACGTGGGCCTGCTCGCCCGCCTCATAGATCGAGCGCATGTCCTTGGGCAGGACATACCCGTCCACGACGACGCCCGTCCTGAATTTTTCCTCGCCGGACTCCTTGAGCAGGGTCGCGGCTGGGATCGCCCTGAGGTCCGCGAGGGTCTTGGCCCCCAAGGATGCGCCAAACTCCTCACCGGCCTTCTCGGCCGCCCTAAGCGGGGCCACGTGGGAGGGGGTCCTCCGGGCCCCGACCACCGATCCACTCTCCCCTATCGCCTTGTGGAAGAGCCCCCGCGCCAGGGGGGTCGCCATCTGGACGCTGACCGAGTAGGATCCCGCCGATTCGCCAAAGATCGTCACGTTGGACGGGTCGCCGCCAAAGGCCGCGATATTGCGCTGGACCCAGCGGAGCGCCGCCACCTGGTCCATGATCCCATAGTTGCCGGAAGCTCCTCGCCCTGACTCCTGGGAAAGCCCCGGGTGCGAAAAGAAGCCAAAGATGCCGAGCCGGTAGTTCATGCTGACCACGACTACGCCCTTCTTTGCCAGGGCCTTGCCGTCCTGGCGCGGCTCCGACGATCCCCCGGCCTGAAAACCCCCACCAAAGATCCAGACCATGACAGGGAGGTGTTCCCCAGCCGACTTGGCGGGAGTCCATACGTTCAGGTACAGGCAGTCCTCGCTCGGACCCGGGTCGCGGAAGATCATGTCCGAAAAGATGCGGCTTTGCATCGGCCTTGCACCGAACTCCGTCGCCACGCGGACGCCCTCCCAGGGCGCAACGGGCTCGGGTGCCTTCCACCTCAGGTCCCCGACGGGGGGGGCGGCGAACGGGATGCCCTTGAAGGCGCGGACGCCCGAGGCGTCGGAGCCGCTTCCCTGCACGATGCCGGAGTCGATGCGGACCTGGTCACCGGCCCTGGCGTTGGCGGCCAGGGTCATCGTGAGAATAAGGGCGACTGTACCGGCTCCATTACGTAGCGCATGTGTATCCATAATTTTATTACATCATCATCCGACGCGGGCCGCCCAAACGGATGACCAGGAATCGCGCGGAGCTGGACCCGATCGACCGACGCGGGGCGGCGCCGGGGTCGCGCCCACGGGCCCTGGAAAAGCCGGTGACGACACCTCCGGAGCAAACCCAAGGCGGGGTGCGGTGTCAACCGCCCCGCCGCGAGGCAGGGCCCTAGGACACCACCCATTCGCCGTCCTTGACGGAGAACGTGACCTTGGAGCCCTCTGCGATCTCGCCCTTGATCAACCCGCGCGCTAGGCGGGTCTCGATCTGGCGCTGGAGGTAGCGCTTCAGGGGCCTGGCTCCGAACACCGGATCATAGCCCTTCTCGGCAGCCCACTCCCTGGCCTTCTTGTCGAGCACCACGCTCACGCGGCGCTCGGCCAGACGGCTGTTCAGGTCGAGCAGGAGGAGGTCCACGATGGAGCCGATTTCCTCCAGGGTGAGGGGCTTGAAGAGAATGGTTTCGTCGATCCGGTTGAGGAACTCCGGGCGGAACGACTTCCGCAGCTCGGCCATGACGCTCTCGCGGACGCTCTCCGGGATCGTGTCGCCCACGACACCCTCCAGGAGGTAGCGCGAACCGATGTTCGAGGTCATGATGATGATCGTGTTCTTGAAGTCCACGGTGCGACCCTGGGAGTCGGTGATCCGGCCGTCGTCCAGGACCTGCAGCAGCACGTTGAACACGTCCGGGTGCGCCTTCTCGATCTCGTCGAAGAGGACCACCGCGTAGGGCTTGCGCCGGATGGCCTCGGTCAATTGGCCGCCCTCGTCATAGCCCACGTAGCCCGGGGGAGCCCCGATGAGCCGCGACACCGAGTGCTTCTCCATGTACTCGGACATGTCGATGCGGACGATCGCGGACTCGGAGTCGAAGAGCGTCTCTGCTAGCGCCTTCGCGAGCTCCGTCTTGCCCACGCCGGTGGGACCCAGAAATAGGAAACTGCCGACCGGGCGGCGGGGATCCTTGATGCCGCTCCTGGCGCGCAGGATCGCCTCGGTGACGAGCGTCACCGCCTCGTCCTGGCCGATGACACGCTTGTGGAGCGTTTCCTCCATGCGAAGCAGCTTGCCCTTCTCGCCCTCGACCAAACGGGTGACCGGAATGCCCGTCCACTTGGCGACGATCTCCGCGATTTCCTCGCCGGAGACCTCCTCCTTGAAGAGCGTCGTCGCCTTGCCGGACTTCTCGAGCGCCTTCAGCTCGCCCTCAAGCTGGGGGATCTTCCCGTGGCGCAGCTCCGCCACCTTGTTCAGGTCGTAGGCGCGCTCCGCCTTCTCCATCTCAAGCCGCGTGGAGTCGATCTCCTCGCGCAGCTTGCGCACGCGCCCTATCGAGGCCTTCTCCTTGTCCCACTGCATCCTCAGCCCCTTGGCCTTCTCGCGCACCTCGGCCAGTTCCCGCCGCAGGTCCAGAAGCCTCCGCTTGCTTGCGTCGTCCTTCTCCTTCGAGAGCGCGGTCTCCTCGATCTCGAGCCGGAGCGAGCGCCGCGTGAGCTCATCCAGCTCCTGCGGCATGGAGTCCATCTCGGTACGGATCATCGCGCAGGCCTCGTCGATCAGGTCTATGGCCTTGTCGGGCAGGAACCGGTCGGAGATGTAGCGGTTTGAAAGGACGACCGCGTTGACGAGCGCGTTGTCCTGGATCCTCACTCCGTGGTGCAGCTCAAAGCGCTCCTTGAGCCCGCGCAGAATCGAGATCGCGTCCTCGACGCTCGGCTGCTCGACGATCACGGGCTGGAAGCGGCGCTCCAGCGCGGCGTCCTTCTCAATGTGCTTGCGATACTCGTCGAGCGTCGTGGCGCCGATGCAGTGGAGCTCTCCGCGGGCCAGCATGGGCTTCAAGAGGTTGCCGGCGTCCATCGCGCCGTCGACCTTGCCCGCGCCCACGATCAGGTGGAGCTCGTCAATGAAGAGGATGATCTTGCCGTCGGCCTGCTTCACTTCGTTCAAGACCGCCTTCAGGCGCTCCTCGAACTCGCCACGGTACTTGGCGCCCGCCACCAGGGCGCCCATGTCGAGTGCGAAGAGGGTGGTGTCCTTCAGGCCCTCCGGCACGTCCCCGCGCAGGATCCGCTGGGCAAGCCCCTCCACGATCGCGGTCTTTCCGACGCCCGGCTCGCCGATCAGCACGGGGTTGTTCTTCGTCTTACGAGAGAGGATCCGGATGGTCCTGCGGATCTCGTCATCCCTGCCAATGACCGGGTCAAGCTTGCCCTTCCTGGCGCGGTCCACCAGGTCGACGCCGTACTTCTCAAGCGCCTGGTAGGTGGTCTCGGGATTGTCGGTGGTGACGCGCTGGCCGCCGCGAACGTCCTTCAGGGCCCCCAGGACCTTCGCGCGGTCGAGTCCGAAGCTCTTGAAGAGCTTCTTCATGGCCTCGGGCCGGCCGAGGTCGATCAAGGCCAGGAAAAGATGCTCCACGCTCACGAACTCGTCCTTGAGCGCCGTCGCCTCCTTCTCGGCCCGGGTCAGGACATCGTTCACAGCCTGGGTGACGTAGACCTTCGAGGTGTCGACGCTTCCCGTGACCTTGGGCAGCCGCTCGAGCTCCCGCTCAACGGCAAGCTGCAGGGCGCTGGACGTGAGGCCCATCTTCTCTATGAGACCAGGGACGACCCCGTTCTCCTGGGACAGGAGCGCCGAGAGCAGGTGCCAGGTGTCCACCTCGTTGTGGTTCAGGCGACGGGCCAACGCCTGCGCGTCGGTCACGGCCTGGCGCGACATCTGGGTGAGATTGTTGGAATCCATGATACCCTACCCCTGCAGGGGTTGCGCCAGTCTGGCCCGGTCGGGCCCCAGAGGGAGCCTCCCCTGGAACGACCCCGGCAAGCAGCCATTTAGGCACACCGGGCGCCCGCAGGTGCCTAATAATGGCGCACACCGCATGCGGGAGGTTTTGGTTCGCAGCCCGACCAAAACGAGGCAGGTTGGGCCCTGCCCAAGGCCCCTGCCTCTAGGGGAGCCCGTTTGCCCCAACGCCGGATCCTGCCCAACATGAACCCAACCATGATCGAAGACCTCGTCCGGCTCCTGGGCAGGGAGAATGTGCTCGTAGAGAAGGAAGACCTGATCCCCTACTCCTTCGACGCCACCGCAGTGCTTAGGAAAATTCCTGGGGCCGTGGTGTTCCCCAAGGATACGGCCGAGGTGTCGGAAATCCTCAAGCTTTCCCAAAGGCACAAGGTGCCGGTAGTGGCGCGCGGAAGCGGAACGGGCCTGAGCGGCGGCAGCGTTCCGGTGGAGGGCGCCGTGGTCGTCTGCCTGGTCAGAATGGACCGGTTCATCGAACTCGACGCGCGGAACTTCACGCTCCAGGCCGAGGCCGGGGTGCTGACCCAGGCCGTCTACGACGCGGCCGACGCGGCCGGGCTGTTCTACCCGCCCGACCCCGGCTCGATGAAGATATCGACGATCGGGGGCAACGTTGCCGAGAATTCCGGCGGCCTCCGGGGCCTCAAATACGGGGTGACCCGCGACTATGTGATGGGGCTCGAGGTCGTCCTTGCCGACGGGGAGATCTGCCGCCTGGGGAGCAAGTGCGTGAAGGACGTGGCCGGCTACAGCCTGAAGGACCTCTTCATCGGCAGCGAGGGGACGCTCGGGATCGTGACCGAGGTGCTCCTTAAGCTGGTGCCCAAACCCGCGTCGAGGCAGACGCTCCTGGCAACCTATGCCCGCATGGACGCGGCGGCCGAGACGGTGTCAGCCATCATCGCCGCCAAGATCGTGCCCTGCACGCTCGAGTTCCTGGATTCCAAGACCCTGCGCTGCGTGGAGGACTTCACGCATGTCGGACTGCCCCTCGACGCCGAGGCCCTCCTCCTGATCGAGGTGGACGGACACCCGGCGGCGGTCGCCGACGACGCTGCGAAGATCCGCGACCTGTGCACGAAAAGCGGAGCGACCTCGGTCAGGATGGCCAAGGACGCCGAAGAGTCGGCGCGCCTCGCCACAGCCCGCAGAAGCGCCTTCAGCGCGCTCGCCCGCATGAGGCCCACGACAATCCTCGAGGATGCGACCGTCCCGCGCAGCGAGTTGGCAAAGATGATCCGCTTCATCCAGGAGACCGGATCGAGGCACAGCCTTGAGATCGCCACCTTTGGGCACTTTGGCGATGGGAACCTCCACCCCACCTTCCTCACGGATGAGCGCAACGCGGGCGAGATGCACCGCGTGGAAGCCGCCATGAAGGAGATCTTCGCCTTCGCGCTCTCGCTCGGCGGCACGATCACCGGCGAGCATGGCGTGGGCCTCGCGAAGAAGGCCTTCCTGAGGGGCCAGATGGGCGACGGCAGCTATTCCCTCATGAGGCAGGTGAAGCGGGCGCTCGATTCCCAAAACCTGCTCAACCCCGGAAAGATCTTCGACCCTTGAAAGGCGGCGCCAACCTCCTCAAGTCGCTCGACTATTCGGTGCTGCAGCAGTGCATGCACTGCGGGCTCTGTCTTCCGACGTGTCCCACCTACCTGGAAACCGGCAGGGAGAGGCATTCGCCGAGGGGACGCATCTCGCTCATGAGGGCCATTGCGGACGGGGAATTAGGGACCACGAGGGCCTTCGCCGAGGAGATGTCCTTTTGCCTCGGCTGCCTCGCCTGCACGAGCGCGTGCCCGGCCGGGGTCGACTACGGCACCCTGTTTGAGGCGGGCCGCGCCGAGGCCGAAAGAAGCGGTGTCGTGTCGAGCCCCGCGCGGTCGTTCGTTCGGTTCTTCACGCTTAGGTTCCTCCTGTTTCGTCCCTGGGCGCTCAAGCTCGAGGCCCGGCTCCTGTGGGTTTTCGATGCGAGTGGGCTCCGCCGCCTCATCCGAAGGTCCGGGATCTATTCGGTGCTGCCGAAGCGGATCGGGGAGCTCGAGAGCCAGTCGCTCCCGATCCAGAGGCATTTCTCCGACGAGATCATCCGACCCGTCGAGACACCCGAGGATGGGGTTCACCACCGCGTCGCCCTCCTCACCGGCTGCATCCAGGACATCTCCTTCTCGGATGTGAACCGCGCCACGGTCGATGTCCTCCTCGAGAATGGATGCGAGGTGGAAACTCCGCGCAACCAGTCCTGCTGCGGTTCGCTGCATGTGCACAATGGCGACCTCGAGACCGCAAAGGCGCTGGCCCGCCGGCAAATAGATGCGATCAATCCCGCCCGTTTTGACGCGATCATCTCAAATTCGGCGGGATGCGGGTCGCACCTAAAGCGCTACCCTCACCTCCTCGCCGATGATCCAGTCTATGCAGCAAAGGCTGCGGCGTGGTCGGCGAAGGTCCGGGACATCTCCGAATGGCTGGTGGAAATCGGATTCCGCAAACCCTTACATCCCCAGTCCGGTACCCTTCCCGTGGCCGTCACCTACCACGAGGCCTGCCACCTTTGCCACGGGCAGAAGATCTCGTCCCAGCCGAGGGAGATCCTGCGCGCCCTGCCTGGGTTCGAGCTCCGGGAATGTCCGGAATCGACGATGTGCTGCGGGAGCGCGGGCATCTACTCGCTCACACAACCTCGGACCTCCTTTTGGCTCCGGGACCGCAAGATCGGGCATATTCAATCGACAGGGGCGACGGTCGTCGCGACGGCAAACCCGGGGTGCCAACTTCACCTGCAGCAGGGGCTAAAAAATCAGGTAACCTCCTCAAATGGAATCCACCCGAGAGTCGCCCATCCTGTAGTGCTGCTTGCAGAGGCCTATCGTAAATGGCGTTAGTTATTATGCATTAGTTTTTTGCGTATTTTTAGTGTGCTTTTTACCGCACGTTCGACTCTGAAAATACCTCCTTCGCGTCAGTGGTGGATCTAATGCGATGCATCAGAAAAAGGACTTGTGAACGCCAACTATTTGCAAGAGTTTCGCAGCGATGAGAATGCGATCCATTGCTAGCGCTCTCCTATTCTTTTCGTGCGGTGCCTTAGGTTTGCGCGCCCAAGTGACCTGGTCAGGGGGTTATGGCCTCAACTGGTCGAATACACTCAACTGGTCTCCCAACGCAGCGCCCGATTCTGGCACGGCGGACGTAACCTTCACCAATCCGTCAATCATATCGGTCGTCGACCTGAGCTATACGCTTAATTCGCTAACGATTGGAAGCTCCGTGAACTCACTAACCTTGTCGAATACCGGAGGGGCAACGTTAACCATCAATAATAGCTCTTTTACCGACAGCGCCGGCATCCTCGCGAACGTTCTGGTTGAGGTCCCGCTCTCGGGAAACATGTCCCTAAATGTAAATGGCGCCGGCACCCTGACTCTAAGCGCCGCCTACTACTATGCCAACAGCTATTCCGGCTATACCATTGTGACCGCGGGAGTGCTCGCGGATGAAAATCCTTACGCGTTCTCCGACAATTCCCAGTTGTTCGTGGGTTCCGGCGGCACAGTGAACGTCAACTTTCCCGAACAAGTTCTTAGCCTCTCCGACAATTTGGGTTATGGAGGTTCAGTGGTGATAGCAAGCGGCGCCACTTTGGTGATGAACGGCGGTTATACTTCAACTTTTTCCGGTGCCATTTCTGGGGCCGGCGGTATCGAAATGGATATAGCTGGAACATTGATACTGACTGGGACGAACACTTACACCGGCACCACGGTAATTGGTTCGAATGCAGCCATACAGATTGGAAATGGGGGAACTACCGGCAGCATCGCTAGCAATAGCATCGCGAGTAGCGCAGCTACCTCCAGCACGCCTGGCGCATTGTCGCTCAAACTTTCCACGCCATATACCTACGCGGGCGCTCTTTCAGGGTGGCTGAATGTGGTCCAGGCCGGCACCGGCACGACCACCCTTTCAGGGAACAACACCTATTCGGGACCCACTACGGTTAACAGTGGAACTCTAACAGCGGGTTCAAACTTTGCATTCGGTGGCGCGAGCTACAGCAATGTCACCGTAAACGGTGGCGGCATTTTGGACCTAGGCTCCTACAGCGATACGGTCGGAACGATCTCTGGAGCCGGAGCCATACACATAGCGAGCGAAGGCTTGCTGACCATTGGGAATCCCTCAGGCGACAACCACCTCGTGCCATTCTCAGGCGTCATTTCTGGACAAGGCGCACTCAGTACAGGCGCCTACATCACCGAGCTAACGGGCAGCAACACCTACACCGGCGGCACAACGATCACAGCCGGAACGCTCCTGGCGGAGAATACAGTCCCCACCGGTTCAGCTACAGGCACCGGACCGATCACCATCTCTTCGGGCGGAGCACTCCAGATCGGCAACCTCAACGACACGAATGGCTACTTGGATCCCTCTGACAATATAACGGTAAATGGAACCGGCACTGTTTCCTTTTCGAGGGGAGACACCTTTATATTCGCGAATAATATCTACGGCAACGGTAACGTGGGCCAATACGGTACCGGGACCGCAATACTATCGGGCACGAACACATATTCCGGCACCACGACGGTCTTCCGTGGAACACTCGAGGCCGGTTCCAACAACGCATTCGGCTCAGGCCCGGTCACTGTATACGGCACGCTAAACCTCTATGATGCCGCGTTACTAACTAGCTATGACAACACCGTGGGAGACATTACGGGTGACGGAGCGATTCAACTTGGAAGTGCTGCGCTCACCACCAACACCACGACGTCGACCACGTTTAGCGGCGTAATATCCGGTACCGGGAGCTTTGTTGTCGCGGGCTCAGGAGACCTAACCCTGACCGGTAACAATAGCTATTCGGGAGGAACCAACATTTCGAGCGGCACATTGACCGTTGGCGACGGAACCACCCTCGGCGCGCGCATCGTCGGGAATATTTTGAACAACAGCACCCTCGAGCTCCAACCCGCAAGCACTGACAGTATCACTTATACGGGTAACATTACAGGTTACGGTGAATTGTGGCTCAACGGAACGGGCACTATTGTCCTGAATAACTCGAACAATAACACTTACTCAGGGCTAACGAAATTTGACGGTGGCACCCTGGCAGACGGTGCTACCAATTCATTCTCGCCCAATAGCTCCGTGGAAATGGAGCCGGGCACAACGCTAGCCGTAAATTTCAACGAGACGATTGGCGACCTAGAGAACGGGTGCTCGGGAGCCGGCACCGTGACGATCGCAACAGGAAAGACCCTGACAATTGGCAATGGAAACAGCGCGCTAGCTCCCTTCACCGGGACCATTTCGGGAGGAGGCGGCATAATCATCGCCACCACAGGGTCCAACAGCCAAGGCTTTGGAGGCGCGAGCAATTACACGGGAGGAACCACGATGAACGGCGGTGAAATCTTCCTCTCAAGCTCGACCGTCGGCGCACCGGGCAGCATCGCATCAGGTCCCATCGGCACCAACACGCTCGTTTTTGCCGGGAACGGCGAGCTGTCTTCGCTTGGGACAACCATCACCCTAGCGAACGCGATCAACCTTAACGGCTTCAACCTGGACAACGATGACGCAACGACGAACGTTCTCAGGCTCACGGGGCTAATCTCAGGCAGCGTCCCAGGCAGCGGAGGCAGCATCACCTGGTGCACGCCTAACGGGCTCGCCCTCGACAATTCCAATACCTTCTCGGGCGGCGTCGATATGCGGGAGGGGACACTTCTCCTAGGCTCGAATACCGGAGCGGGTGCAGCGGACATGAACGGCACCAGCACTATAACGCTCGAAACCGCTACTCTTACCGCAGACGGCACTGGGATGACGCTCAATATCGCAAATCCAATAAATATCACAGGAACCTCGCAGTTTGGTAACTACGACAACAACAACATAACACTCTCCGGAAACATCACCGGCATTACGGGCTCTCTCACGTATGCCGGCGGCTCAACCGGACACTTGACGTTAACCGGGTCGAATACCGTCTCGATCGACGGATATTTCACCATTGCAAGCGGCACGGTCAACGCGGGAAGCAATTCGGCGTTCGGCTACTTCAGCAACCAGGTCGAGCTTACGGGTGGGGCCGGCCTGAACGTAATGTCCGGAGTAACGATTGGGAATCCGCTCGCGTTTACGGGGTCCGCCAATGGCCTTTCCGGCGACGGCACGATTTCTTCGGCGGTCATCGCTGGCGGCTCAACCGTGATCAACCCAAGCGGTTCGAACGGAAACGGCCCGGGAATACTAACGTTCTCAAACGCGTCAACGAACGGGCTCACCCTTGCTTCGGGGAGCGCGATTCATTTCGACCTTTACGATGCCAACGGCGCGGCCGGCACGGGTTATGGATTGATCTCGGACACATCGCTCGGAGGCCTTGCGATCACGGCAATCCCGAGCTCGATAACGTTCAATATCGTCACCACCGATATCTCGGGCAACGCAGCCAACGCCCTAAATTTCAACCCCGCGAATCCCTATTCCTGGACCTTCGCCACGTCCACGAACCCCATCACAGGCTTCAACTCGGCAGACTTCAATATCATCACCTCAGGATTCACCAACAACTTTGCTGGTGGCGGTTTCTCGATTTCCGAGGTCGGCAACAACCTGGATCTCAATTTCACGCCAGTTCCGGAGCCCTCCACATGGGCGTTGCTGGGTGGCGGAGTGCTGGTCTTGGTTCCGATAGCCCTGAGGCGCCGCAGGCTACGCAAAGCCTGAAGATTGGGCATCCGCGGCTTGCACCCTGGAGCCCCTCTTCCCCAAACTGTTTCTGCTCGATGCGCCGGTTGAACCGTGACCCAGGTTCACGGCTTTAGGTTGAAGCGAAGAATAGCCGATTAGTCCGTGAACGCTGCTCGCCGCCCCACCTGAACCGGAAAAGGACAACCGCGTCTCATATCCGCCGAGCAAGCACCTGAACGACGGCGCTCCTGCCGGTGTGGTTGGTGCCTTCAAGCACGTCGCGTTCACACTCGCGCCCGATCTCGAGTTCCAGTCCGACCAATTCCCCCCGCAGCCCCTCAAGGGTCATGCAAAGATCCTTCTCCCTTGGGCCGCCGGTTCCAAAGGCGATCTGCGCCGGGGTGTAGGCCTCAAGAATGAAGACTCCTCCGAGCCGAAGTCCGGTCACCACCTGGGCGTGCACCGAACGGCGCAACCCAGGCGGGAGGTGGGCCCAGGTTGCCACGATAGCCGACCACGACGCGGGCTCGATCCGATATTCCGCGAGATCGGCGGTCTTCGTCGCGATGGGGACACCCCGGCTCAGCGCCAACGCCTGCGCCTTCGCAAGCCCCGTCCCCGACGAATCAACGGCCATAACCGCATGGCCGCACTGGGCTAGATATACGGCATTGCGGCCCTCGCCTTCCGCAAGACAGAGCACGGGTCCCG
>Ga0302265_1001737_pt1 | contig 12468 bp, 8 predicted proteins | sample III_Bog_E1_1_FD_194556 | JGI IMG/M metagenome (GOLD analysis project Ga0302265, IMG submission 194556) | Peat permafrost microbial communities from Stordalen Mire near Abisko, Sweden - III_Bog_E1_1 | ecosystem: Environmental > Terrestrial > Soil > Wetlands > Peat | place: Sweden: Abisko...
CTCCGAAAACTGCTCCCCCGATGTCTTCTGGAGCTGAAAATCATTTAAAAACAACAGCCCACAGCAATTTAAGTAAAACTGAAAGTTAAGGAGCAAAAATCAAAATGAAAACACCACACATACCAACAGCAATTCTAACCCACGACGGCAAGCTCATCATCGCCGCCGCCAAAAATGATGCTGCAGTCACCGCGCGTCTGCCCGACGGCTATGTGGCCGCCGCCGACACGCTATGCACCAAAGTCTCCGGCGACATTTCCACCCAGAAAACCGCCAAGGGCGAACTCGGCAACCTGACCACAGGACAGGTGCAAAATCTGAAAGTCCTGCACAATTGCATGACGCAGGCGCGCAAGACCGCGCGGCTTGCCTTTCCCGGCCAGACGGTCAAATGGCACCAGGAATTTCAAATAGGCGTGGATGGCAAGGACGACCTCGGCTCCTATCTGGGGCGCGTGGACATCGTTCTCGGCTCCATCAACAATGCCGCCAACCTGGCCGCGTTCAAACTCAAGGGCTGGACCGATGCCGAGACCTCCAACTTTCAAACCGCGCGCTCCGGTTTTGGCCCGGCGGAACAATACCGCGTGAAGCAAATCAGCGGAGCAAAGAACACCACCGCGCAAAAAAACGCCGATGCCGCCACTCTTTACGAAAACATTTTGACCATCCAGAACGCCGCCGATCTGGAGCATCCGGCCACCGACCCAGCCAACGCCGGCGTGCGAGGAGAATTTCAGCTGGGCATTTTCCCGCCCGACCACGGCGGCAATCACGCCCCGCCGGCTCAGCCCGCTCCACAGACGAAGCCAAAATAAACTGGAAAAATCTGCACAACTATGTCCGCATTTCGCAGGCAAGCAGAAACACAAACGAACAACAAAAGGTGAAGATAAAATGAAAACGAAAGCGACAACCACCGGTACATACAAGCTCGGCCGCCTGCACCGAACGTACGATCCCCGCGTGCCGCACATGAGCGCGCTGCTTGCCGGACAAAAATTGACTCCGCCACCGGCATCGGTGTATTACACCAAAGGAATGCCGGCGAACCTAGGCATGATGCTGAACAACACGCTGGGCGACTGCACCTGCGCCGCCGTCTATCACGCGTTTCAAGTCTGGAGTTTCAACGCCGGTGGCAAGAAGGCCGCCAAAATGGTCACGGAGCCGGATTCCGACGTGGAGAAGCTCTACATCCTTGCGGACGGCTACAATCCGCGCGTTCCCGGCGAAGGGCCCGGCGGCAACGAACAGCACGTCCTCACCTATCTTTATCAGACCGGCGCGCCCATCGGACCCAAAGGCACCGCACGCCACAAGATCGCCGCATTTGTGGAAGTTGACCCGCGCAACGTGGACGATGTGAAACGGACCATCAACGATTGCGGCCTGGCTTACATCGGCTTCAACGTGCCGCAAAGCGTCCAACCTCCCGGCGCACCGCCGCCTTCGATATGGGACTATGTTCCAAGTGACTCGAACATCATCGGCGGCCACGCCGTTGTGCTGGCCGGCTACGATGCAAAGGGTGCGCGTGTCATTTCATGGGGGCAGTATTACACGATGACGTGGAAATTCTTCGCGAACTTTGTGGACGAAGTCTATGCCATCGCCGACAGCGAATGGGTTGAAAGCACTGGAAAGACTCCCGGCGGTTTCACGCTGGAACAGCTCGAAGCCCAGATGCAGGCTCTCAAATAAATTGGTTGATAAATAACCACGCGGCCTCTGGCAACAGAGGCCGTTTTTATTTATTTTCGCACTCCATCACATCACCTGTTAATCCGTCCACTAAAAATTAATTTGCAGGCGCACCTCAAGGGTCCGCGTGCGCGGCAGTTCGTTGTAAATGTTGAGCGGGTTGAGATGGTAGTCCTTTCCGGCAATGTTGAGCAGCCCGACGGTCACCTCCATCTTCCGGCGCGGTGAACGGTAGCCGGCAAACAGGTTGCATTGCCAGAAATCGTCGCCCGGTTCATCCGGCGTGTAACCTTGATTGTCCTGACGGAACCACAGGGCTTCGCCTTCGGTGAAAAATCCTGTGGGAAGATTGCAGATGGCGGTCAAGTTTAATTGCTGGAGCACGCCCTGGGTCTGTTGCCTTGGCACGAAATCCGTGAAGCCGCCGATAACCGTGTCCGGCACGTCAACGAAGTTGTCATACAGGACCGCGTGGCTCAAACGGTATTGAGCGCCGAGCGCCCATTCTTTGCCGAGCAACTGGTTGGCGGTGAACTGGACCGATTTTTCCTGATAGCCCAAATTTTCGTTCAGCCCGGATGGAACGGGAAACGGCTGCGTGAAGGAAAAGGGATTATAGTCAAAGTCTCCGTCAACGCGGTCAACCGTGGAATTCAAAATCTCCCCGGAAACGGTAAAATAAGTTCCGGTGGGAAATTTTTGATCGAGGGAAACATCGTAAGTTTCAATCCCGGCGCCGGAATTCGCCCCGGTGATGGCCTCGGGGATGACGCTGCGGTAATCTTGGATGAAACCCGCGACTTGCGACGGTTCCAATTGGTAGCTCTGGTCCAGGCTCGCGCCGGACAGCGAGCGTGTGTAGGCAAAACGGGCGGTCGTGTTTTCCAGCGGCGTCCATATCACCCCGGCCTTGGGGGAAAGCTGCTCCCTCATCGTCTCGTTCTGTGAAAGCGGCGCGGTTTCAAAATTTTCAGGATATGTGATGCGGTCGTAGGTCACTCCGCCGATCAATTGCAACGGCTCGAAAATCTGCCATTGGTGATAGCCGTACAGACTGGTGCGCCTGAAGTAGGAAGTGATGTCCTGTTGTGCTATTGTTCCAAACGGAAATATAGGCCCTGCAGTTGAAGGCGTGTCTTGCAGATTGGCCGTTTCAAAATGTCCATACTGCATGCGTGCGCCGATAACGGTCGTATGATCAGCCTGTTCCCAAATCTGCTGCAATTCGGCGGAATAAATCGTCAGCCAGTTCGTGTAATTTTCATGCATCGCGAGACCCACTACCCCAGTCAGCACCGGAATAGCAGGTGCAAATGCCGGATGGAATGTAAGCAGTGTCGGGGCGGCCGAGTTCGTCAACGAAAAGGTGTCGTCCAGCCGCGCTGCGAAAAACAAAGTGTGAACGCCAGGACTCCATTCATGGTTAAAACCGACGCTGACATTTGGATTTTGCATTTCATTTCCATAGACATTCTGATTGGCCCTGCCGGGATTGTAATATTGGTATATGTCTCCATATTCCCCCTGATATTGCTGGACGTTGAAATAAAGGCTGTCCTGCGGCGTGATCTGCTGTTTCAGCGTCAGGGAAAGCTGCCGCTGCTCGATGTCGTTGTTAGGCCGCTGGCCGGGATCGGAATGATAAATCGCCTCCAGGTCGTAGCCAAAATTTCCGAACGTGCCAAATTGCGCGCCAGATTCCGTCCACGCGCCGCGGCTTAAATACTCCGTGTCCGAAACCATCCCGAATCCGTCCCGTTCAAACAGCTTGGAATAATCCTGCTGTGAAATCGTCGGGGAAAGCGTGCCGGCGCTCACCGGTGCAAGCAGGTTGGCGACCAGATACTCGCTTTCGGCGGGCGTTTCGTAGCGCACATTGTTTGCGTTTTGATCGCTCAACTGGACGTAACTGTCTGACAGGAACATGTGCGCGGAGTAATTCGCGTAATCATAGTTCACGGCGCGCGCGGCCTCGTTCACGCTCACGTCGGACATTCCCGCGTCGCGATACAACGTGGCGAGGTTCGCGCTGCGGACGGCGCGGTCTTGATCCAGCAAAAGTTGCGAGCGATAAACGGAACGGTTGTCGTTCAATTCCTCGGATTTTTCCAGATCGCGAATCCCGTCGTTGATCTGGCTTCTTTCCTGGTCCAACAATGCGGAATAGAGCCATGAAGTCGGATCGTTCGGGTCCAGCCTTTTTGCGAGTTGAAATTCTTTTGTCGCGCGCGTGAAATCGCCGGAATTGGCGTAAGCCTTGCCGAGATAACTTCGCAATTCTGCGCGCTGTGGTTCAAGTGCTGCGGCGACGAGCAGGTCTTCGCGCCCGCCGCCTGCATCGCCGAGGCGGATTTTGCACAGGCCGCGCCCAAGCCATGTGTTGCCGAGCGCAGGGTCAACCGCAAGTGAACGGTCGAACCACGAGACCGCCTCGCGGGTCTGGTTTTGCGCGGCAAGAAGAAAACCCTTCAATGAGAGCGCTTCGGGATTTCGCGGCGCAAGCGCGAGGCTTTTGTTCAAGGCGTCAAGTGCGTTGCCCGTGCGACCGAAACTGAATTCCAATTCCGCCACACGCTCCCATGCGAATCCAAATTGTGGCGAATTAGTTGCAGCTTGTTTTGCCAGATGCAGCGCGTTCTCCAAAGAAACTTCGTGAACAGTGAGCGACTGTTCGTAGTAGGATTTGGCAAGAAATTCGGACGCGAATTTGGGATTCGGATTTGGAGAAACTGGCTGCCGTTTTACTGCGGAGATCAACTCGCGCAACGCGCCTGCCAACCGCTGAATACGTTCGGAGTTGTCGGGCAACGAAGATAAAATATTTTCGGAGTCTTCAACATTTCCAACGGAAAGCAGCAGCGCGGCGTGATAAATTTTCATGGCGCTGGAATCGGATTGTTGCGCGGGAAATTTTTCCAGCGCGATTGGTAAATCGCCCACCCGATAGGCGGCGAGCGAGTCGGCTAATTTTTTTTGTTCGTCCGTTGTGAGCTGCAATTCATCTGGGTCAAGAACTGCTGGATAGTAAAAACACCATTGCAAAATATTGTTGACGATAAAACCAGTGGTGCGAACCGGCGCTTTTCCAAGATCGGCCACGGCTTGCTCGCCGTTGGTGAGGACGAGCGTTTCCACTTCGTTTCCAAGTTTAACTTTGCCGTCAATCACGGAAAGAGCCGTCGCATCCGCCCCGTTCACAGCCATGACAAATTCCGTTCCTTCCACGCCGGCGACGGCTCCGCGCGTGATGATTTGGATTTGTCCTGGCTTGTCTCGGTGAAAAAAAGACATGATGCCACGAACCAAATGCAGTCCGCATTGCGCGTCCGGCAAATTGGGCGGCAAAATCTCAATTTCCGTCGAGGCACTGAGCGGCACAACGCTTTGGTCCGACCAAAGAAGTGCGGCACGACTGTTCACACCGGTGCGCAACCGGTCAAACGGATGCAGAACTTGATTGGTCTGGGCGGAAGTCCATGCTGTCGCACCGGCTGGGAAAATTGCCACAGCACCTTGAAATCCGGCGATTCGAATTTCGTTTGTGGGCTGAATGCCTTGAGCAAAAGAAATGCCGCCTAAAGCCGTGAAACATACTAAAATTACAACTTTGAAAACTTTCGGTGTTAATTTAAGAAATGAGCCCAAGTTTTTCCGGATTGTTGTAATAAAATTACATGATTTACAAAGCGGCGGCAGGCTATTTAATTATTTCTTGTTTGCCAACAACGATGTTTGCCGCATTATTTAACTTGTGGCTAAACAAGCCGATGAATTCATTCCAACGCGCACAACTTTGCTTGATCGCCTCAAGAACTGGCAGGACGATTCAAGCTGGCGGGAATTTTTTGACACATACCGGAAGCTCATCTATGGCGTCGCCATCAAAGGCGGCTTGACGAACGAGGAGGCTCAAGATGTCGTCCAGGAAACAATGGTCACCGTTGCCAAGCAAATGCCGAACTTCAAGTATGACCGGAAAGTTGGATCATTCAAGTCGTGGCTTTTGAATACAACCCGGTGGCGCATTGCCGACCAGTTTCGAAAGCGTGGTGCATTGTCCGCTTTCCATTCGTCTTCCGATGACGCAGACTACAAAACTCGGATTGCGAACAAAACGATTGATCCTGCAAGCCAGGACATGAATGCACTTTGGGATGCCGAATGGGGGAAAAATCTGCTGGAAGCCGCAATCACCAAAGTCAAACGCCGCCTTGATCCTCAAAAATATCAAATCTTCGATTTTTGTGTGAACAAGGAATGGACGCCAAAAAAAGTCGCGGAAACTTTTTCGATACCCATCGCCCAAGTTTACCTTGCCAAGCATCGCACGACCGAAATGATCAGGGAAGAAATCAAAAAAATGGAACTGGAATAAATTGACTGCCCGCCAAGTCGTTTTCAGGCATCGCTAGATTTTTAAAAGACTGGAGTTCAGACTTTTAACTTTCCGCTTTGGGCCGCAATTCATCCGATGCCTTCACCATTTCGTCCACGATTTTTTTGAACTCGGCGAGTCCGGTCGAGGGGATGATAATGATGTTACGCCGTCCACCAACCTCCTCCATGATACGAAGAAAACGGCCGCGTGGATTTTCTTTGAGAACGAACACAAAAGTTTTCCGCTCGATCTGAATCTCGGCGCTCTTGAGCGTGTCTTCAACAACTGGCACTCTGGGCTGAGAGTAATTTGAGGCACCGTATTCACGACTCTGGTAGGGACGCTTGCCGTAAGGTGATGGACGTTCGTTTGAAATCATAAACAGCTTATAGTTTTTCAGACTGATGTTCACTGTCAATGTATTTCTCTAATTTCTTGGGATTATTTAGTTGTCGGGTACCCGTTCCATTGCAGAACAGATTTTGCTTTTCTTACATCCTCTGCCTGCCATTCGTAAGCGTTTCTTGCGGCGACGCGCGCCTTTACCAAGGCGGAATGCATTCGCTTTGCGCCTGTGTAATCTGGCTCAGATTGGTTCCAAGGGCAGATGTAGGCGGATGAGACCGTTGGTGTTCTTGTGGGTTCCCCCTACCAACTTGTTGGGACAAAGCGGAAACGCACGATCCCGGTCAGGCCAGTTTAAGTTCGCGCAGGGTTGCTCCGACCGAGCTTAGGTTTTCCGGCCGCATCGCCGCGTGGCTGGTGGATATGACCAGGCCACTGCCGCCGGCCTTGAACACGGCTTGAACGGCGTCGCGGACGCTTTCAGGCGTGCTGTTCTTCAGTTGCACGTCAATACCGAGGCCCGCGCAGATGCGCGTGTTGGAGCCAGCGACGCCGTCCACGGCGCGTTTTGTCTCGCGATAGACATAATCGCCGGAGAACGGCGCGAACTGGCCTCGGGGAGTTCCGTTGATGGGCTGCTGGCCGAGCTGGGAGGCGTAGTCGGCTTCGGGCCGGCCGATGATCTGGGCATAGGACTTTTCCTTGAGGTCCATGACGCTGTATTCGAAATCGAGCATCTGCTGCCGGCTCAAGTCGCCGAAAATATTCTGGGTGAGGCTGTCCACAAACGAGGTCATGCGTTCGCCGGCCGGATTGTCGTAAAGCGCCGGTTTCAGAAAATCGGCATACTCCGTGTAAGGCTTGTAATCCTGTTCCGCCCGGTAAACCGGGTTGAAGGAAATATTTTGCCAGATGTGGTAGCCGATTTGGATTCCGGGCCGGATTGATTTTGCCTTCGCGGAAAATTCCCGCTGCATCTCCCTCATGCTGTCGGACCAGAAAGTTTCCCAGACGAGCAGTTCGGGATTGCGCAGGAGGATGCGCCAGAACTCGACGTAGTAGCCATCGAGCGGACGCTTCCCCGCGCGTCCGTTTCTGATGTAAGGCTCGAGCGCGAGATATGCTTTTTTGACGCGCTCGAAATCAATGCCCTGTTTGGCGGCCTTGGCGGCGCAAAATTCGCAAAAGCAGGAAGTGTGGCCGGGATCGCTCTTGGCACCATGATGCCATGCGCCGAGCGCGTTGCCCAAAGGTCCCTGCCGTTCGGAGCCGCGTTGCAGGCCGTCCACATCGTAGGAACGGATGAAGTCCTCGACCTGTCCGGCGATGAGGTTCTGGAAATAGGGATTGTTCAGGCACGGCCCGCCGGGATGGCCTGCGGTCCGCCGACCGTAAAGATCAATTTCATAAAGCTCGTCCATGCCCTTGATTTGCGGGCGCGCGCGGTTGTCTTCCTCCATCCACGGAATAATTTTCACGCCGCGCTTTTTCGTTTCGGCGGTGATCTGCTGCATCGCGTCGGGCAGGTTGAAGTCGCCCGCGCCCAGCCCGTGCGGCTCCATTTTGATGTCGTGATAGTATTGCGGATGGGCGGTGACAAAGTTGCCGGTCGGATTGCTCGCGCGGTCGAGGCCGGCCCAGGAGGCATCGAACGGATTGCAGTGCAGCATGAGCGTGTTGACGCTGGCGCGGTTCTGGACATCGTCGAGAAACCGCGCGATGCCGTATTGCATCAGATAAGTCACTTCGGCTTGAAAACCAATCATGATTTTGGCGGGTGCGGCCGGAGCATCGGTGGCGCGGCTGATCATAGGTTCCAAACCGAGGCCGGTCGTGACGGCGGTTGCGGCTAGAGAAGCCGTTTTGACAAAGTCCCGGCGGGAGATTGGATTTGTGGAATTCATATCATTCATTAGGGTCTGTGTCTTTGGCAAACATTGCGTAGGGCAGGGAGCCACGTTGAGTTGTCACGGTTCGGCAGGAAGGGATAATTGGTGCATCGCACCTTATTCCGTCGCCGGACGTTGAGATCGGAGACGGGAACGGCGCAGCGCTCTGTCCCTATCTTGATGGTTTGCGGATGGAGTGACCCCACATTCAGCATGCCAACTTTTGGTTGAAGGTTCACGGCGTTGGCTTCGCCTTGGCAACTTCGACTGCAAAGGCGTAGTCCGGCCCAAACATGTTTGAACGGAAGACGACATATTTCATGTCGGGTGTGAAGCTGGGGTTCGGTTCAAGGCGATAGTTCTGCTTGGACATGTTTACCAGTTTCTCCGATTCCAGATAGCCGCCTTTGATCAGGTTTTCGCCAACGGTGTGCTGGTCGCGGACATACACGGGGCGAAACAGGAAAATCCACGGGGAGTTGTTGTCACCGTCGCCGCAGAAGAGCTTGCCGTCGGGAGACGAGTTGTCGTGAATGGAGGATTCATCAGGGTCGTATTGCAGCCAGACGCGCTGCTTGGTCTGGACGTTGTAGCTGGCGATGAATGACACGTGTCCGCCACGAGGAAAGTGGAGTTGATAGAAAACCGTCTCTCCATCGGCACCCCACCATTCGTGGCCGGCGATCTCCATCTCCATCGTGCGCTGATGGATCAACTGGTTCTGAGTGCCGTCGGTGCGGATGGTCCAGATGCGGTCAACCATCTGCCAGTTGCCCTCGTGGCAATAGAGCAGCAGGGTGGGGTCGGTGGGAGAGAATTGCAGATGGTTCAACCAATTGGTGTTGTGCTCCAGCAACGTCGTCAATTTTCCGGTCTTCAGGTCAATGGTGAACATTGTCATCGGCAGCCTTGCCGCCAGGCGCGTGGCCATCATCTGGCCCTTGTTGGCCGGTTCGCCAAGGTTGACGTCGGACATCCGGCCCAAAGCCACAGTGCCGTCATACGCGCCGCCGGCGTTGGCGTCGCCCTCGATGAACGTGCCGGCGCCGAGGGTTTCATCGGCGTTGATGGCCACCACGCTGGCGCGGCGGGGCAGGTCGGCGAGCTTGCGGTTCTCTCCGGTATCGAGATTGACGCACCACAATTGTGAGAACTGGGGTTTGTCCGACGCGCGCGTGTAGTAGAGGTTTGGCGTTGCGTGGGCCACGATGATCGTCTTGGCCGGCCCCTTGACCAACTGCGTGGCCTCCAGGGTTTCAAGGTTCAGCACCGAGATGCCGTTGGGCGTGGTGTAGGCCATCTTTTTGCCATCGGGCGTGTAGCCGTTGTAATTGAAATAAAAGCTGTCGGAGCCGGGCTCGCGCGTGAGCCGGATGATGCGGTGGCCGGTGTCCGGGTCAATCCAACTGGTCGGCGGTTCGGCGGGAGCCGCAGCTGTGGTTGTCGCAGAGGCAGGGGCGTCGTCGGCAAACATCTGAATGCTTGCCATGGCCAAGGTCAGGAGCAGTCCGGTCAATTTACGCATATATAATATGTTCCGTTTAGTTAGGGACGTCGTCGGAAAAAGTTTTATTCAGCCTTGGCGATTTCCACTTCATAGACCTGTGATCCGCCCTGGATGTTGGAGCGGAAGACAATCCATTTGTTGTCGGGTGTGAACGTGAGATTGGGTTCGAGGCGGTAATCGTGTTTGGACAAATCCACCAGCTTCTCCACATCAAACTTTCCGACCTTCACGTCATCGTTTCCGACTTTAATGGTGTCCATCTTGCCGGGTTGCGGCGTGAAAAGATAAAGCCACTGACCGTTGCCGGGCGGATTCAAAGGCTGGTCGTCGGGTGTGCGGTTGGAAACGCCATTCGGCCCGCCGCCGTCACCGGCGAAGAGCCTGCCGTCGTGCGACTGGTTGTAATGCACGGACCATTGCGAGCGCTCCAGCGGATAGCGGGTGCGTTCGCCGGTCTGGACGTTCACGCCTGCAAGCCAGAAAACGCCGGACTTGGGCGTTTGCAGGTCATACCAGACCGTCTCGCCGTCGTAGCCGAAGAATTCGTGCCCGGCGATTTCCATGGGCATCGTGCGTTGGTGCATCAATCGGTTGCCGGTGCCGTCGGTCCGAATCGTCCAGATGCGGTCCACCTGATCCCACGCGCCCTCGTGACAATACAAAATCAGCGTCGGGTCGGTGGCCGAGCACTGGTCGTGGTTGAGATTGTCGGTCATCGGCATGAACGTCCGGATCGCCCCGGTCTTGATGTCCACGGCGAAAAATTCCTGCATCCCGCCACCGCCGCGACCACCCCGGCGGCCTCGAGCCGGTGCGTTGGTGGAAGCGGAAACCGGTGCCGGTTGAACCTGCGTTTGCGCCGGCGGCTGCCCGGCGGCGGGAACCCGGCGCTTGCCGATGATGGTGGTCTCATCCGCCGTGACCCCGCCGAACTGGCCGGTGAAACCCAGCTTGGCGATGACGCGTGTGGCCTTGGTGTCCACGTCGGTCGCATAAATGACCGTCTGGCCGTCCTCATCTTTCTGGTAATACACCGTGCGCGTCTTGCGCCCGACCTCGATGGTGGCGCTCGTGCCCGCGTTGTAGCGCACGCCCGGCGCGACCAGTTCGACCGCTCGTGTCTTGAGATTGACGGTCGCAAGCCCTTCCGGCGTGTAGATGATCATCTTGTCGCCCTGCGGCGTGTAGGAGTTCTGATGGAAATAAAGGCTCAGACTGCCGGGCTCGTTGGAGAGGCGGATCACGCGGTGACCGGTCGCGGCGTCAATCCATTCGGTTGCCGTTTCGGAAAATCCCCCGGATGAAGGCGAGTTGGTCCCCGGCATGTCTGCGGCAAAGGCATGCACCATGACCGTCATGAGCAGGGCAATAGAGACTGTTATGGCGTTTTTTTGAATCAAGGTTTGCCCGACAAGACGTCTGGAACGCGTTCAGGGTTTCATTTTTGTGCCCGTCTTAGATGGCAGTTCTGAATTATTGGACCAGCCCCGGTTTGGTGAACAAGAGTCAAAGCTCCTGTGGGGAATCGATTTTTCCGTTTGAATTAACAGCAGTGCTATGCAGTTGGTAATATCGCCGGGGCAGGGGATGTGCAGGTAAAAATTTTCCGGCAGCCGCCAAAATTGCCAGCCATTTGTTGAACCTCAAATTCCGGCCGGCCGGTCATTATTCGTTCACGCCGGGCGGATTTTCAGGATGAGGTCCTTGCTTTCGACGGCGTCACCGTTCTGCACGCAAATCTCCTCCACCACGCCGTCGGCGGACGCATAGATCGTCGTCTGCATTTTCATCGCCTCAAGCGTGAGCAGCTTGTCGCCCTTCGCCACCTTCGCGCCCACGCTCACCGCCAGCGCGGTGACGAGGCCGGGAATCGGCGCGCCTACTTCCGCCGGTTTCGCGGGATCGGCCTTGACGCGCGCCTTCACGGTGGGCTTCGCGGATTTGTCCACGATGGAAAGTTGCCGCGCCATGCCGTTCAACTCGAAGTTCACCGCGCGTTTGCCTTCGGGATCCACCGCGCCGATGTTGACGAGGCGGATGAACAGCGTCTTGCCCGGCTCAATTTCGATGGAAACTTCCTGCCCGACTTTCATGCCGTAAAAAAACGCCGGCGTCGGCAGTGCGGACAGGTCTCCGAAGTCGCGTTCCATCTTCGCGTAGCCGGCAAACACCTCGGGATACATGACATGGCTTAAAACATCGTCGGTCGTCGCTTCGCGCTTGAGCTTTGCCGTGAGTTCCTCCTCGATTTTTTTGAAATTGAGCGGCTTGAGCGACTCGCCGGGCCGGCCTTTGAGCGGCTTGCGTTCGCCAAGAACGACGTGCTGGATTTTTTTCGGCCAGCCGCCCATCGGCTTGCCGAGTCCGCCGCCCAGCATGTCTATCACCGACTCGGGAAACGGCACGCTGCCCGGCTCAAGGTTCAAAACGTCGGCGGGCTTGATGCCGCGTGTGATGAGGAACATCGTCATGTCGCCGACCACCTTGCTGCTCGGCGTGACTTTCACGATGTCGCCAAAAAGCTGGTTCACCTCGGCGTAAGTGCGCGCAATTTCAGGCCAGCGCTGCGCAAGGCCCATTCCCGCCGCCTGTTCTTTCAAGTTGGTGAACTGTCCGCCGGGCATTTCGTGCAGATAAACTTCCGC
>Ga0302265_1001739_pt1 | contig 12455 bp, 9 predicted proteins | sample III_Bog_E1_1_FD_194556 | JGI IMG/M metagenome (GOLD analysis project Ga0302265, IMG submission 194556) | Peat permafrost microbial communities from Stordalen Mire near Abisko, Sweden - III_Bog_E1_1 | ecosystem: Environmental > Terrestrial > Soil > Wetlands > Peat | place: Sweden: Abisko...
CCGACTATGTGCGCAAGGTGTTCAAGCAGGCGCAGCGGACGCACCGCATCGTGCAGAATCTGCTTTCTTTCGCGCGCCAGCACAAACCGCAGAAACAAGAAGTAGATCTGCGGAAGGTGCTGGAAGAGTCGCTCACCCTGCGCGAATACGATTTGAAGGCCAACAATGTTTCGCTGGAATGCGAAATTCCCGAGGACCTACCCGCGGTAATGGGAGACCCGCATCAGTTGGAGCAGGTCTTTCTGAACATCGTGAACAACGCGCTCGACGCCATGGTGGAGGATCGCGGCCAAGGCGTGCTGAAGGTGCGCGTCTGCAAGAAAGACGAACAGGTATGCGTGGAGTTCAGCGACAGCGGTCCGGGAATTAAGGACCCAAAGCGGATTTTCGATCCTTTTTACACTACCAAGGAAGTGGGCAAAGGCACGGGGCTTGGGTTGAGCATCTGCTACGGAATTGTGAAGGAACATGGAGGAGAAATCCTGGCCCGCAACCGCGAAGAGGGTGGAGCGACGATCGAAGTACGGTTGCTGGCGAGCGACAAGCCGGCCATGGTGGAGACGACTCCACCCAAGCGACGAGAGTCGTTGCTGGCCGGGCGTGTGCTTCTGGTGGAAGACGAAGCGGCGGTGCTGGATTTGGAACGCGATGTTCTGGCCGGCGCGGGAGCCGAGGTTACGACTTCCACGAGCGCAGCGGACATGCAGCAACGGCTCCGCGAGGGCGCGTTTGACGTAGCCGTAATGAATGGCAGCATGGCGGGCGGCTGCAACGTGAAAGAAATCTACGAGTGGATCGCGGGCAACTGTCCGGGTCAGGAGAAAGGGCTGCTGCTGACTTTCTCCTCGGTGACCGACGAGGAGACCCGTACCTTCCTACAGGAGCATGGCGTGCCTGCGCTGGCCAAGCCGTTTGAGGTGGCGGACCTGATCGAGCAGGTGCGCGCGCTGAGCCAGAGAGAAGGGAAGACTCCAAAGACGCCTACGGACACAGAAGAGAAGAGCGAAGATAAGGCGGCTACAGCGGGCGCGGGAGCATAGGTGCTTCCCGGTTCGGGGTCTCTGAACCAGTGTCGGCAGAAAGCATAAACCACAGGGTACACAGGGGTGCACGGGGGGGACCGGGACTTAATCAGAGTTCCTGGCAGGCTGCGGAGAGAGTGTTTTTCCAACGCGGCATTCCCCAGCGGCTGGAAGCCGCTGTTGATTTCGGGGTCGTTACGGCACGAGTGGAAGTCGTGCCCTTCCCGAAACCGGCGTGAAGCAGAGTTTTTTCGCAGCCTGCCAAGCGCTTTCCGGCTAGAGCTGGGCCTTCAATCGCCGCATCATTTCTGCGATGATCTTTTCGTTGCGGCGGTACCAGCGCCAGTGACCTTCTCTTTTTGCCTCGACCACGCCGGCCTTCTCCAGGATGCGCATGTGATGGGAAACGGTGGGCTGCGCGAGCTTCACGCGCTCTTCGATATCGCCGGCGCAGAGGCCCGTTTCCTTATCGAGAGAGCATCCGCCTTTTTCCTTGAGCGCTTGCAGAATACGGCGGCGCGTGGGATCGGCGATGGCGTGCAGAAAACGGTCGAGATCGCGAGCGGCGTGATCCATAAAATTTGTAATTGGTGATTTGCAATTTGCAATTTAAAACCAATCCCATGCCGGTAATCTCAGGTTTCAAATTACCAATTACAAATTGCCAATCACCAATTCCTCTCTATTTTTTCACGATCGGATTGTAGCCATCGCCGATGAGGCGGGTGCGCATCGCTTCGGCGTCTTTCCACTCGGCATAGGGTCCGACCTGAATGCGAACGAACTTGTCGACGGAGGGATTGCTGGTGGTGAAGGCGGGATACTGCTTCTTCTTCAAGGCCTCAACGAGCGCGTCGGCATCTTCCTTCCGGGTAACCGCAGCCACCTGCACGTAGTAGCTTCCGGCGGCAGGAGTTGCCGGCGCGGTTTCGGTGGCGGCCTTTGGCGTCTTGTCCGCCGCCGGAGCCGCTGCGTTTTCCGTTGGAGTCTTCGCCTCGGGCGGCGTAAGCGCGGCGTCGGCGTTTTTCTCGCCCACGGCCTTGTAAAAACTAAAATCGCCGGACTGCGGCGTTGGCGTGGGAGCGCCGTGCGCGTCGTTTTTTGCCGGGGAAGGCCGAACGGCGCTGGCTGGAGTTCCCGCTGAAGGGCTCATCGACAAGCCATTGACCGCGGTCGTGGTTTTCCGGCCGAGCGAAAAGCCGATGGCAAAGAAGAAAGCGCACACCAGCACAAATACGAAAAAAATGGCCAGCATGCGGCCCGTGCCAAACGTGATTTCCGTATCCTGCTGCGCCGTGGACATGTGAATTGACGTTGACCTCTAGCTTTTTGCCGGCGGCTTCGGGCCCGCGAGCAAATTCTGCAAACCGGAGAAGAAGTCGATGGGCACGGGGAACACGACGGTCGTATTTTTCTCGACGCCGATTTCGGTGAGCGTCTGCAAATAGCGCAACTGGATGCTGGCCGGCTCGGTGGACAACAAGTGCGCGGCGTCGACCAGGCGCTGCGCGGCCGAGAACTCGCCTTCGGCGTGGATGATCTTGGAGCGTTTCTCGCGTTCGGCCTCGGCCTGCTTGGCCATGGCGCGTAGCATGGATTCGGGCATATCCACCTGCTTGACTTCGACGTTCGCGACCTTCACTCCCCAGGGCGCGGTGTGCGTGTCGAGGATGCTCTGCAGGCGCAAGTTGATCTTGTCGCGGTGGGCGAGCAATTCGTCGAGCTCCTGTTCGCCGAGCACCGAGCGCAAAGTGGTCTGCGCGAACTGCGACGTCTGGTAGGCGTAGTTCGAGACTTCGACGACGGCCTTGTTGGGATCGATCACGCGCAGAAAAATGACCGCGTTGACTTTCAACGTGACGTTGTCGCGGGTGATGACGTCCTGGGGCGGAACCTCGATCGCTTCCTGGCGAAGCGAAATGCGCACCATGCGATCGATGGGGCTGAAGACCAGAATTACTCCCGGACCTTTCGCCGTACCCAAGAGGCGTCCCAGGCGGAAGATTACGCCGCGCTCGTATTCGGCGAGGATCTTGATGGAACTCAGCAGATAGATGATGACAATGACGATGCCAATGCTGACCACCGGTAATCCGAAATCCATAGATGCCTCCAGTCAAATCGCTCGTTCGAGTATGAGCGGATTGTAGCGCACGAGGGCGGGTGCGGGCTGTGCGGAACGGAGTAGTGGAGTGTTCAGGATGATGCGGGGTTGGAAGGAGCTGGTAGTTTCCGTTCCCGCTGAAATGGGTTTGGGGCGGCTTCGAGGGCCGTCTGGTTGGACGGGTACGCCTCGAAACTGCCCCAAGCCAATTCGTAGTGTTGCGCGCGGCGCGTGGAGTGTCTGTGATGGGGGACACAGGGTGTTGGTGATGGTTTGAGATTCACGCGGCGGTGGAATTCCACTCATCGCAAAGGGTGCGAAAAGTTGTTGAAAGAATCCCCAGATTGATGGGTCGGTGGAATCCCACGTCTCGAAAAGCGCGAGACGTGGGGCACCCCGAGGCTCAGGATGACAACTAGACTGAGCGACACGAAGGCATCCGTCGCGGGGACGGCTTTTAGAACATGATGCAGGCTTCGTTGACCCGCTCCAGGACGCGATGCAGCAGCGCCAGTTGCTGCTCCAGATTCAGCTTTAGCGAGGCGTCGGGCTGGCGGGCGATTTCATCCTTGAGGCGGAGCTTTTTGGCGGCAAGGAGGTCGGCGGCTTGTTGAAGTTCGTCTCCGTCTAATCGCAAGTCGCGCGCCAGTATCTTGTTCATAAGCTCTTGGTACGGCCGTGGGTCTTGTTCCAACAGGACGTTGGCGAGCAGATTCAGTTCGGCTATTTCCAGGTGGAATTGCATCGCTCTCTCCCTTCCATCGAGAAAGTGCTTTTGGAGGTTCTATAGAAATTAGATCAAGGGGAAGGTGAACTGTCAGTGATTGGGGTCACGGCTGGTTGTTGGCGTGCTTTTATGCGGTTACCGGTCTTGCTGCCGTTACGGGATCGACTCGGAGGGTCAGGCCGTCGATTTGGCGGACTACGATTTGTTCTCCGGCGGGGATGGGGATAGTGGAGACGGCGTCCCAGAGTTCGCCGTGGACGAAGACTTTTCCGGCAGGGGCGAGTTGGGTTTCCGCGATACCGATTTCGCCGATCAGGCCTTGTTGGCCGGTGACGATTTTGTTGCGGCGGGCGCGGACGGCGATGCTCATCAGGAAAGCGGTGATGATTCCGAGCGGGATGCTCACGGCGAGGGCGGTGGAGAGGCGGACGCGCATTTCGGGGATGGGGCCGTCGACCAGGAACAGGCCGCCGATGGTGAGAAGGGCGATGCCTCCGGTGGTGAGGACGCCGTGGCTGGCGAATTTGGCTTCGGCGGCGAAGAGGGCGAAGGCTCCGACGATCATGGCGATGGCGGCGAAACGCACGGGCAGCAGATTCAGGGCGAAGGCGGCGAGAAGGATGAAGACCACGCCGACGGTGCCGGGAATGACCGCGCCGGGATGGTTGAATTCGGCGTAGAGGGCAAGGGCTCCGATGGCGAGCAGGATGAAGGCGACGTTCGGGTCCATGAGGTAGGAGAGGATGCGCTCTTTGAGCGTCATCTTGTAGTCGCGCACGGGCTGGGCATCGATCGCAGCGAAGGTGAGGGTGACGGTTGCGCCGTTGAAGCGTTTGAAGCTCTTGCCGTTGAGCTGGCGGAACAGGTCTTGCTCGCTGGTAGCGATGTACTCGATCAGGTGCTTGTCGAGGGCTTCCTGATCGGTGAAGGATTTCGACTCGTGGACGGCGCTTTCGGCGAGTTCGACGTTGCGTCCGCGCTTGGCGACGACGGAGCGCATGAGGGCGGCGGCGTCGTTCTCGAGTTTCAATTTCATGACGTCGTCCATCTTTTCGCCGAGGATGACGGGATGAGCGGCTCCGGTGTTGGTGCCGGGAGCCATGGCGGCGACGTCGGCGGATTCGAGGATGAAGAATCCGGCGGAGGCGGCGCGGCTGCCGCTGGGGGTGACGTAGAGGATGACGGGCACGGGCGAGGCGACGATTTTTTCGATGATGTCGCGGGTGGAATCGACGAGGCCTCCAGGAGTGTTGATCTCGATGAGGACGGCCTGATCGTGGTTGGCGGCGGCGGTGTCGAGGGCGCGTCCGATGAATTCGGCGGTGACGGGCTGGATGGCGTCGTTGATGGAGATGCGCAGGACGTCGGCGGAGCAGGAGGCGGCGAGGAGAAGGAGCGCGGCCAGAAAGCAGGCGGTATGGTGAATCCAGAATTGCTTCGGGCGGGCGAATGACTTTGATGGGCTCATGGCTGGGGCTGCGCTTTCTCGGCCAGTTGGGTCGCCAGGGTGCGCTTTAGATTTTGAGCTTCGGAGTTGTTGGGATCGACGGCTGCGGCGTGGCGGAATTCGGCTTCGGCTTCGGTGGTGAATCCGTGGGCCAGGAGTTCCTTGCCGAGTTCGACGTGAAAGCGCGCATGGGCGCGGGGATCGGAGTGCACAAAACGCTGTTCGGCCCAGCTTCCGATTTGCACGGTCATCTGGCGGAAAGCGTCTTCCTCGTAGTTGTGCTTGATGCGCTCGACGGGGACTTTCGCAGTCGTGGTGCTGGCTGCGACGACACCGCTGCTGATGGTTGGCGTGAGCGCGTCGAGGAGCATTTTGGCTTCGACGTCGCTAGGGCGGCGATCGAGGGTGGTGTGCAGTTCGCGGGTCGCGGCGGGGCGATCGCCCGCTTGGTTGAGAGTGACTGCGAGGTTGAAGTGATAGTCGGCGTCGCTGGGGTCGTTCTGGATGGCGCGCTCGAAATCGTCGGCGGCTTGTTTCTGGCTGCGGCGGGCGGCGACGACTCCCAGGTTGTTATAGACCTCGGCGAGGGGCAAGCGCGCGGCTACGAACTCGAAGGCGGTTTCGGATTTTGCGAAGTCGCCGTGAGCGTAGGCGGCGAGACCGAGATAGAAATTGGCCTCGCGGGCGACGGTGGCGGAACGGGGAACCTGGCTGAGGGCGGAGATCGCCGGTTCGTACGCGTGCTGGTTGTAGTAGGTCTTGCCCAGTTCCATCCAGGCTCGCGCGTAAGCGGGATCGAGGCGGGTGGCTTCGCGGTAGCGCCGAATTTTTTCTTCAGCGGTAGACGCCAGCAGGCCGCCAATGAAGTTCTGCTGGGCGTCGAGGCGCAGGGGAACGATGCTGGCGACGTACTTCTCCTTGGGCATGGAGAAGTCACTGCGAATCGTGTGCAGCAGATCCCAGGCGAGAGCGGATTGCAGGGTGCCGAGATCGGCGAGGGGAGCGGACTCGTTGCTGGCGGGCAGGAGTTTCTGCGCCCGCATGTCGAGCAACTGGGCGGTGGCGGTGAGGCGGGCGCCGTCGTAGCGATAGGAGCCGAGCACGGCGTAGTCGAGATCCATTTGCTCGGCGAGGCGGTAGAGGGTGGCACGCGACGCATGAATGCCGGCGGGGAGACCCTGGCGATCGTAGGCGCGGAGGCGCTCGTGGCGGCTGGCGACGTAGAGGACAGGAGAATTCAGCTGCTCGTGGAAGGCTTCGGGGAAGGATTCGCCGATCCATTCGAGACCGGGCGTCGGAGAGTCGTTTTCGAAGGGGATCACGACCAGGGTTCGTCCGGTGGAAACTGGGCCGGGCGCGGGGGCATTTTGGGCGCGGAGCGACGCGCAGAAGAGGAAGCACCCGACCACGACGAGAACAGCGGCGCGTTTCACGGTAATTCGATTATATCGGCTGGGGGACGGCATCACTATCAGCGGCGGGGCGGTGGCGCAGTTCGCTCAAACCTTTTACCACTAAGGACACGAAGGGACACGAAGGAGAGGCCGAAGATCTTGGTGGAGGATTCCGCTGGCTTCGGTGGTCAAGCTCCGCATACACTGCTTCTTCACACCGTGCTCGTTCACACTTCGATAACCCCGGCGCAGCCTAGTTCGTCCGTTCAGCGCTTTCTTGTGCCTTCGGTGCGGGATCTCATTTTCATCTTTCTTTTCTGGTCGCTGCTGGCGGGGCCGTTGTCGAATCGTCCGCTGGCGGACCCGGACATTGGGTGGCACATTCGAACCGGCGAGGGGATTCTGGCGACGCACTCGCTGCCACGCACCGATGCATATTCTTCGCTGATGCAAGGTCAACCGTGGTTTGCCTGGGAGTGGCTGTACGACATTGCGCTTGGAGTTCTGCACCGGGCTTGCGGACTGAACGGAGTGGTGTGGTTGTGCGCCTTGCTGGTGGCCGCGGTTCTGACGCTGCTGCTCTCGCAACTCTTGCGGCGCGGGACCGGCCTGCCGCTGGCGATTGCGCTGTTGCTGCTGGCGGAGGGCGCGGCCATGATTCACGTCTACGCGCGGCCGCACATTGTGAGCTGGCTGTTTTCGCTGCTTTGGTTTGTGGCGCTGGAATGGTGGGAACAATGGCCGCGGATCGCGGATCGCTGTTCGTCGGTTGCTGTTGGCGGCGCGGCGAGCGATCAGCGAAGCTTGACGCGATGGATTCCATGGCTCTTTCCCGTCTCGATGGTGCTGTGGGTGAACCTGCATGGTGGATGGATTTTTGGACTCGCGCTGCTGGGAATCTACGCTTTCGCGGCATTTGTGGAGAGCGTCCGCGCGCGGGATGGCTTTGTGGCGGTTCGGGCTGCGCGCCGGGGGCGGGTGATGGCAGCGGCTTGGGTGGCCTCGGCGGCGGCGACGCTGGCGAATCCGTATGGCTGGCGGCTGCATGAGCACATCTATCGTTATCTGAGCGATCGCTATCTGATGGACCAGATTGAAGAGTTTCGCTCGCCCGATTTTCACGGCTGGGCGGAGCGTTGTTTTGCGGTCATTCTGCTGTTGGTGGTGGTCGCGCTGGCGGGGAATCGTCGTTCTGGAGATCATGGTTCGGGAGATCGTCGTTCTGGAGACCGTGGTTCTGGAGATCGCGCTTCGGCGGGCCGTCACCGGCTGGGGCTTAGTCAACTGCTGGTGATGCTGCTGGCGGTGTATGCGGGATTGTATGCCTCGCGCAATCTTCCGGTGTCTGCAATGCTGCTGGTGCTGATTGCCGGGCCGATTCTGTGGGACAACTTTGCTGCGTTGGCGGATCGGGAGGGCGCATGGCATTGGGTGCGCAAGGGCGCGGCGCGAATTGTGGACTTCTCGGATCGCATGGGTGCGCAGGAGATGCAGCTTCGCTGGCATCTCTGGCCGGTGGTTTCGGTGGCGTTGGCGTTCGCGATCTGCCTTCACGGGGGATGGCTGGGATCGCGGCAGCTGATTGACGCGCAGTTCGATGCGAAGAAAGTGCCGGTGGCGGCGGTGAATTTTCTGCAGACGGAGTTTGCTGGGAAGGCGGGGACGGATCCGGTTTTCTCGACGGATTCGTGGGGAGGGTATGTCATTTATCGGATGTATCCCGAGCGCAAGGTGGTAGTGGATGACCGTCACGACCTTTACGGCTCGGAACGGATTCAGCGGTACATCATCCTGACTCGGGTAGAGCCAGGATGGCAGGGAGTGCTGACGGATTGGCAGGTGCGGACGGCGCTGTTGCCTGCGGATTCGACGCTGGCGAATTTGTTGCGCGAGCTGCCGCGGGATTGGCGGGTGGCGTATGAGGATAAGGTGGCGGTGGTGGTGGAGAGGCGGTAGGTGGCAGAACACTCTCTGCAACCCGACCGATTCTGCGTCATCTGATGTAGTTGAGTTTGGGCTAATGAAACATATGCGGATCGCGACTGTGAGCCGATGTCCGGAGAGCTGCCGATGAAGGGGCAGTGTTTGCCGTTCGCGCAGATTCCGCACAGCACGCGGCTTTTCCTGGATTATCTTGCCTACACTTCTTCGGTTCGCGGGATGTATCCGCGGTCGCCGGTTTTTTCGGAGTGGGTGAAGGACGAGGCGCAGCGCGTGGTTTACGACGCGGCGCGGCGCGGCGCGGTTAGCGGGATTCTGGAGCGGCAGAATCGCGGGTGGGGCGCTTCGGCTAAGACTTTGGCCAATATTGAGCGACTTCGGCGCGGGGCGCTGGCGGCGGTTACGGGGCAGCAGGTCGGATTGTTTGGCGGGCCACTGTTTTCGATTTTCAAGGCGCTGACGGCAGTCAAGCTGGCGGAACAGGCTACGGCGGCGGGAGTGGAGTGCGTTCCGGTTTTCTGGCTGGCGACCGAGGATCATGATTTGGCTGAAGTCAATCATGTGGCGCTGCTTTCGGAACGCGGACTGCCGGAGCGGCTGGCGGTGGGAAATCGTGCGTTTGAAAGTAATGCCGTAGGCGATGCGCCGGTGGGGACCGTGAAGTTTGGGGCGGACATTCAGGCGGTGGTTGAGCGCGCCGCGGCTTTGCTGGGGGATTCGGAGGTCGCGACTTGGCTGCGGGAGGCGTATCGTCCCGGGGAAAATCTCGGTAGCGCGTTTGCGCGGCTGTTTGCGGGGCTGTTTGCGGATTGGGGAGTAATTTTGCTTGATCCGGCGGATAAGGAGTTTCATGATCTGGCGAAACCTTTGTTCCGCGCGGCGATTGAACGGGCGCCGGAACTGGACGAGGCATTGCTCGGGCGGGGCAAGGCGATTGAGGCGGCGGGATATCACCAGCAGGTGAAAGTGACGTCCGCGAGCACGTTGCTGTTTGAAGTGAAAAATGGCGCGCGCACCGTGGTGCGGCGGCGCAACGGCGGTCACGGTAATGGCGGGGACTTTGCAGTGGGTGAGGAAAAGAATTCGCGCGAAGAACTGTTGGGCCGGATTGACGCGGCGCCGGAGAAGTTCAATCCGAATGTGCTGTTGCGGCCGGTGGTGCAGGACTACCTGCTGCCTACGCTGGTTTATACGGGCGGAGCGGCGGAGGTGGCGTATTTCGCGCAGGCCGGCGTGGTATATGAGAAATTGCTGGGACGGGTGACGCCGATTCTGCCGCGGTTTTCGGCGACGCTGGTCGAGGCGAAGGCGGAGAGAATTTTGAAGCGCTATCAACTGGGGCTGCCTGAGGTGTTGCTGGGTCCGGAGAAAGTGCGTGAGACGATTGCGGCTCGGTGTTTGCCTCCGGATTTGCAGGTGCGTTTTTCGGAGGCGTATGCGAGTGCGGAGCAGTCGATGAGTGCTCTGCGCGAATCGATTGGCAAGCTGGATTCAACTCTAATCGAGGCAGCGGACCGCGCGCGGATGCGAATGTGGCATCAGGTCAACCGGCTGCAAGGGCGGGCGTCACGCGCGGAGTTGCTGCGGAATGAGGCGATCACGCGGCACGCGGATGCGTTAAGCCATGCCTTGTTTCCGCACAAGGCGTTACAGGAGCGCGAAGTGGCGGGGGTAAGTTTTGTGGCGCGGTACGGGCGGGAGTTGCTGGCTCGGCTCTATGAGACGATCAATCCGGATTGTCATGATCATCAGGTGATTGAGGTGCAGTAGGCGTCGTGCCCTCAGCGGCTAAACAGGCTGCGGAAAAAGTGTTTTTCAAGCGCAGCATTCCCCCAGCGGCTGGAAGCCGCTGATGATTTCGCGGCAGTTACGGCACGAGTGGAACTCGTGCCCTTCCCAAAACCGGCGCGAACCGGAGTTTTTCCGCAGCGCTGAAGCGCTGGGCTAAGTTAGGTCGCCCCTCCGGGGCTGTGACCTGTAGCCATTTCGTCCCGCCGGATTGCCTGAACGCCCGAAGACGGGTTCCCACGCGCACATCTTCGGGGCCACGCGCCGACAATCAATTTCCGTGCAATGCGATCTGCAATTCCTCAAGCGATTCCACGCGCGGCACTGCTTTGTCGCGGTAGGCGCCGGGGACATCCATCAAGATTGCTTGCATGCCTGCGGCGGTGGCGCCGAGGTAATCCACGGAATAGACGTCGCCGACGTAGAGGCTCTCTTCGGGAGTGGCGTTCATGCTCTGGAGGGCCTGGCGGAAAATTTCCGGGTGCGGCTTTTCGTAGCCGACCAGGCCGGAGTCGGTGATGGTACGGAAGCAGCGAGCGATGCCGCATCTTGTCAACACATCTTCGATTCCGCCATCCGCATTGGATATGACCGCGATCTTGTACTGCTCGCCGATCTGGTGCAGTTGCTCGGCGGTGCCGGGGCGAATCTGGTCCCAGTTGGCGGAGTTGCGGATGCCGGAGACCAGTTGATCGCGGGCGGCGTCGTCTTCGAGGCCGAGTTCGGAGAGCAACTGGGAGTAGAACATCCACCAGAAGCTGTGGTCGGTGCTGCCGTTGGTGGTCATCATGCCGTCGAAACGATTCTTGGTGCGGCATTCCAGGTCGCGCAGGTGTTCGGGCTCGGGCACAAAGCCGCGGTCGGTGAGAGGCGCGTGAATGCGGCTGCGATTGGGGAAGAGCAGGGTGTTGCCGACGTCGAAGAAGATGAATTGGGGTTTCGAGCGCATGGGTTTTTCCGTTTCTGGTTCCACTGCCCATTATCTATCAGGCACTCTGCGGGCGTTTCTGCGAGGTGGGGCTGGCCGAATGAATTAAACTGACGGATTGCCGATGTACTAAAGGAGACTCTCATTAAGTTTCGGCAGAAAGCATCAACCACAGGGTGCACAGGGGTGCACGGGGGGAACCCGAGACTTAATCAGCGTTTCCCTAAGTCGGACTGAGGATCATGGCCCAACTGCGAGTCGTAATTCTGTGGCACCAGCACCAGCCGTTCTATAAGGACCTGGTGACGGGGCAGTATCGCCTGCCCTGGACGCGGCTGCATGCGCTGAAGGATTACTACGGAATGGTGAAACTGCTGGACGAGTTCCCACAGGTGCACCAGACGTTCAATCTGGTGCCTTCGCTGATCACGCAGATTCAAGAATACGTTTCGGGCGAGGCGCAGGATCCGTTTTTGCAGGTGGTGGCGAAGTCCGCGAAGGACCTGACGGAGGCGGAACGGCGGTTCGCGCTGCAATATTTGTTTCAGGCGAATCCCGCGAATGTCATCGGGCGTTATCCGCGGTATCGCGAGCTGTGGGAGAAATGTCACGGGGCGGGAGAATCGCCGGAACGGGCGGAGAAATATTTTCAGGCGCAGGATTTTACAGACCTGCAGGTGCTTTCGCAGATTGGATGGTTTGACGAATATTTTCTGGCGGAGAAGGACATTGCGGAACTGATTCGCAAAGGGCGGAACTATACGCTCGAAGATCAGCGGCTGGTGATCGGGCGGGAGCGCGAGTTGCTGGGCCGGGTGCTGCCGGTGCATGCGGAAGCGGCCAAGAAGGGTTTGATCGAAATTTCGACTTCGCCTTTTTATCATCCCATTCTGCCGCTGGTGTGCGACACGCAGATGGGGGCGGTGTCGTCGCCGGGACTGCCCTTGCCGCAGAACCGGTATCGGCATCCCGACGATGCCCGCGAGCAATTGCAGCGCGGACTGGACCTGCATAAAAAAGTGTTTGGGGTGCGGCCGAAAGGCGTGTGGCCGTCGGAGGGCAGCGTTTCAGAAGAGACGCTGGCGATTGCGCACGAGTTGGGAG
>Ga0302265_1001748_pt1 | contig 12425 bp, 8 predicted proteins | sample III_Bog_E1_1_FD_194556 | JGI IMG/M metagenome (GOLD analysis project Ga0302265, IMG submission 194556) | Peat permafrost microbial communities from Stordalen Mire near Abisko, Sweden - III_Bog_E1_1 | ecosystem: Environmental > Terrestrial > Soil > Wetlands > Peat | place: Sweden: Abisko...
GAATTCAGAGAAGGAATGGTAACCGACCATAGAAAAAGAATTCTTGGTGATGTGGGAGACAGTGACCCAAACCTCTGGGAATGGGGAAATCCAGGTAAATCAGATGTACATATTTTATTGTTAGTGTATAGTCATACAACTGAACATCTTTCTACTTATGCCGATTCATTAATTAGCAATTTTAAAGGCGTCACACTATTTAAAAAACTTGATAGCGATCTTTCTGCCCTTGAAAAAAGAAAAGAACATTTCGGTTTTCATGATGGAATTTCACAACCGCTAATTAAAGGATTTAATAAAGAAGGTGATCCGGATTTTATGGTCGAGCCGGGCGAATTCATACTAGGCTATGAAAATGAATACGGCAAACTACCAGAAAGTCCATGGCTGCCGGGTACTACGCTTACTGAAACATCTATTCCGGGACTTCATGACGGGTCGAGCAACTTTGATTTGGGAAGAAACGGAAGTTATCTTGTTTACCGTCAGATCAAACAGGATGTTTTGAAATTCTGGAAATTTATAGATGATGCATCCAGACATGGAGGACCTTCTGATGAGTCGAAACGAATTAAGCTTGCCTCTAAAATGGTCGGCAGATGGCCGAGTGGTGCACCCTTGGTTCAATGTCCTGAACACGATGATAAAGCATTTGAACAATCCAATGCATTTGAATATCACACTGCCGATCCTGATGGTTTGAAATGTCCCTTTGGTTCTCATGTTCGAAGAACAAATCCAAGGAATTCCCTGGATCCTACACCCAAGGAATCTGTCATGATCGCCAAGAAACATAAGATTTTAAGACGCGGAAGACCCTTTGGTAAATTTATTTCTTCCAATGATCCTGAAATCATAGCCAACGATGACCGGATAAATGAAAGTAGAGGACTACATTTTATATGCTTCAACACCAATATTGGAAGACAGTTTGAGTTTATTCAGGATACATGGATCAACGATTCTAAGTTTTCAGGTTTATATAATGATCCGGATGTTATATCCGGAAATCCAATAGGAAGATGTTCAGGTCAAACCGGTAATTTCACTATTCAGGCAGAACCAGTAAGAGAAAGAGTATTAAATATACCTTCCTTTACTTCCATTATAGGTGGGGCGTATTTCTTTATGCCTGGTATAAAAACACTTCAATTAATTTCTTCTATATAACCTCAAAAAACATGTCTGTCATTGCAGATTTTATAGCTAAGCCAAGTGTACAAAGAGCTTTCTGGACATTGCTTCGATCCTACTCTCCTGTTGTTGTATTCGGTAAAAAAGTATTTATCACGAGCTACGATAGCGTTATTGAAACATTGAAGCGGGATACTGATTTTACTATTGCTGAAATCAATGGGAAACGCATGGAAGATGTTCATCTTGCATTCTTTCTTGGCATGGACAGAGGAGAACAGCATGACCGTGAATTAGCGTTAATGCAGCAGGTCGTGAAAAGAGAAGATCTTATTCTGATTCAGATTTTTGTTAAAAAGAAATCACAGGAACTTATTGATAAGTCGCAAAAGAATAAAAGGATTGACGTAGTGAATGAGTATGCCCGAATAGTTCCGCTCTATTTACTCGAAGCCTATTTTGGCGTACCTATTGAAGATGAAAATAAAATGAAAGAATGGATGAGGATTTTATTTCACCATTTATTTCTGAATCTAACAAATGATCCGGCCATTCAAAAGGATGCATCCAAAGCAGCTGACGAGTTAAAGTTGTATATAGATAAGTTGATTCAAGATAGAAAACAAAAAGTACTCAATGGAGATCAATTGGATGATACAATACTGAACAGACTTCTTCTACTTCAAAAAGAGTCGGCCTGGATAAGTGATGATGTTATTCGAAGAAATGTTTGCGGCTTCATCATAGGTGCAGTAGATACCACTAATAAAGCCTGTACGCTTGCTATGGATGTTTTATTAAATGATTCTGTATCATTAAAAGGCGCTGAACAAGCCGCTATTGCAAATGATATTCCGCTTATAGGAAAATATATGCTTGAAGCGTTGAGGTTTAATCCACATAACCCAATTGTAATCCGATATAATAAAAATGCTTCTATAATTTCACACAAAGGCAAAAATTATAAGGTCCCGGAAAACGCTACACTATATATTGGTCTGATATCCGCCATGTGGGATAAAACGGCTTATGAAAATCCGCATCAGATAAACCTTTCAAGAAAAGTAGAATATTTTCATTTCAGTTCCGGACTTCATGCTTGTGCCGGAAAATACATCAATATGGTTCAGATACCTGAATTAATGGTAGGTTTGCTACGATTAAAAAATTTAAGAAGAGCTCCAGGCAAAGAAGGCCAAATACTATTTGATGGACCTTTTCCAAATCGTTTTATACTTGAGTTTGATGATATGTCCAAGCAAGTTCTATAGTAATCTACATAATGCAGAAAGCTCCAAATTGAGCTTTCTGCATTATGTAGATTATTTTTTTAATCAGAAATGAATCTTAATAAATTCATACTTCCACAATAAATATAAAACACCGCCCAAAATAAGAGCAATGAAAAACATTGTTTGCCACAAAGGACGACCTTTAGGAGTAAATGGATCATTCGTATTAACTTGCGCTCCTTTCGGTAGATTAGCTATTTGAGTTAAGGTATTCCCAAAAACGATATTAATAATAACTTTAGCATTAATCGCCCAACCATTTGCATCCAGGATTAGAGCCAGGTTCCGCTGACGCAATTTCAGAAAAGCAATAATCATAGATGGACCGGAAATCAACAATACTATTCCAGCAATAGCAATAGGCATTTGCCACCAAACCAAACCCAGGAAACCACTCAACACTGCCGCCAGTGCAGTACCAATGGCACCCAAGGCCAAGCCAATAGCAGCAAAGATCCCTACAAATTTACCTACGTCAAACGGTGGCGGAGGTGCTGTATGTGGTGTTTCAATTTTAGCAGGAGCTGTTTCAATTTTCCCCGTAACATCTGCTATGACTTTATTATCCTGTTCTGCGGCAAATTTATTTATTTGGGTTTCAATAAAACGAGAGACCTTTCGGTATGGGGACCAGAATGCCTGACGAATGCTTATAGGATTATCAACAATCTTAATAATAGTGGCATCATAATCCATTCCTTTTCGATCATAAAACACAGCGTTACGACCTACAACCAGATCATCTACATCACCATTCGTTAATGCCGCAACAACGATAATGCTTTCATTTGTTGATTTCGAAACACATTTGCAATAAATTAAAAACATGCCGCTATATGAAACCATCTTTTCATGCTTAGCCATGTCGCTGACTTTAATACACAAATCACAACTGCGTTGATCTAAATATAGAGTACCGGCCTGAAAGATGGCTGAATATTCAGGAGAATAAAAATCATAAAATGTTACAAAGTTTTTTATTAATGTAAACAAGTCCCGATAATAACGAACAAGTTTATCAACTAAAATAATATTGTTTGCTTCCGTTTCAAGTGATTTATCTTTTTCTATCAATTCAAACAATCGTTGCGAAATATCACCGGAAAGTATTTGTCGTATTCTATCAGTTCCCAATGTTTCAACTTTAGCTCCTGCTTTTTCAGCTTTCCATAAGGCATAAGCTATGAATTTTTCACAAACATGATTCCATTCCGTTTCTGATAGCGTTTGTTTATGAGGATACAGAGTATCAATTATTAATCCCTTAAAATTCAGTAATTCCTTTTCCCATGCAGGATTTACGCCATTTACCAAAGGTAAATGTTTATTACCTTCAATTTTTGCCAAAGGGAAAGTTCCGATGTCTTCAAGACATGTTGTTAAATTTTTTGCAGCAATGACTTCAATCTGACTTGTCAATACATTCAACATATCGGTTGAGTGTTCGTCAAAAGCAGCTAAACGACAACGAAGAAAATAATCTTCGATTTTTGATTTAACAGTTATAAATGCTTGATAACAGTTTTCGGTATTTGCACCAAATGGAAGAATAACTGCATTATTATCTTCAGACTTTTTTCGCCATAAAGAATATTCTGTACAGGCATTCAGAAATTCCTGTAATAAATCACTATTTATACCTTCCTTTCCACCTCTATCCACTGCAGATCCAACACAGGAAATTACTTCCGCAATCAAAACTCGTAATTCATCTTCAGAAGAGGAGTCTTCTGTTATGATTCCATCTCCATTAAATTCAGTACCTGTAAATATTTTCACTAAATCAGATGTTTCTTCTACCGTTAAAACATCTGCATCTGGCTTACCTAAATTTTTCAAAATATTTTTAGCAGAAGCCATCAATATTTTCCCTTCTGCACTTTCAATATTAATAGCACTCAACGGAAATATTGAATCCTGCTTTAGCAAATCATCCGGATTATTAATAACAGAAATAATCCATTTAATAGCTGCCAATACTTCAGCAACTTTGATATGACCATCACTATCACCATCAATTAACTCTAGTGTTTTAGAATCAATTTCAAGATCGTAAATCGGACAACTAAGCACCGTCCATAATTTCTGATCCAGATGTTCAAGAGCGACAAGATCTAGACCTGAATCAATATTTACACGCTTTACACCTCCAACAGAAGAAAAACTCCATTTGTGATTTGAAGCAACCATATAAGAATAATATGAAAATGAATAGATAACAATATAAATATCCTGCAAGGCCTGCAAGGGTATATTAAAATACAATCAACAAACGTTAAAACATCAGTCGAACCTAACAAAACTATACTTCTAATTTATTAACCGACTCTGCAATTTTCAATGAAAGATCATCCAGTATCGCATATCGTCTTCTATAATAAGCGCGTTTTTCTGATTTTATATCCTGAATATCCTTACGAACCGGAGTTAAAGGTAATTCATACCAGCCCTCACTTTTTGCAACTCCACCGGATTCAAGCCAAAATTCATTGTAATTAAAATTAATGGTATGACGCCATGGAAGATGGATTGCGTGTTTTTTGCGATACGCCTGTATAAGATCTCCTGCACCATAAATACTACTTAAGCCCAAATGACGCGAAAGCTCTTGAACCATAAGTACAACAAGAGATTTAGGACGAAGGCCTTGTAATTGTTTCTGTGCTATTTTAGATGAATTTGCTTCATTAACTCCGTGTCCTTGCACACAACCTATCCAGCAAACCCAATGATCTTTCACAACTTCTTCAAATGAGAATGCTATTGCCACCATCTTTCCCTCCAGCTGATCACAATGAAAAGTCAGAACCAATTCTCCTTCTTTTCTATAACGTCCGTCATACCCCAAGGTCAGATAACCTTCCATGATATCACTCATTTTGAAACGCGCAATTTCCAATCCTTTTTCAGCTGTAATAACCTTTGTAAATCCATCACCTTTACTGGTAATAAAACGATACGTATCCTGTATAACTTTGATTTTTTTATCCTTTGACCATTTAGTAGAAATATAAACCCTGAACGGCTTTAAATATATCGCTGGGCGATGAGCCATCACAAGTTTAAAGTCAGGCGATTGAATAATATTAAACCACTTAGCTGCAATACGTGGATTTATCAAAGCTAAAAAAAAACTTTTCCGTTGTTGTTTTAATCGAGATTTTCTTTTCTCAGCTGCAAACGCTTTACCGGCAAATTGCCAACTTTGAATTGCCGTGGAAAGAATTGGTATCTGTATCATTATTTATTATAAGTAATTCTGAATATATTAAAATAACCCACCACGCGTAAACCCATCTATTTCTATTAATCAACAACAAAATTTAAATAAGATAATTCAACATGTATAATCTTTTTGTTTAAAAATTTTCATGTTAAATCATCGTATAAACTATACCGTATTCACTATAAGAACTTTATATATTTCAGATTTTAATAAATCCGAAATATTCATGTTTTAATTGAAGTAAAAGTATGCAAAATGACATCTTCCTGTAACAGACGGATTTTGCCGTTTAAATGTATTATTTTTTTTTTATGGTTGGAAGAAATACAATTAAAAGTTCTAACCCATTGGTGGCTTATTTTGTAGGACAATACATTTCCTATCTAATATTCAATGCATTAGACTCCAATATGATTATAATCATTATTTTTTGATTTATTAAAAAAACAGTTGATTGGCAGAATTGGTATTCTTATCTTATAACCAACATCGTCTTTGTTCACCACTAAAAAAATGAACCTGTCTGGGTTCTCCCTAGTGCGAAACAGGAAGAACTCTCAGACAGGTTTTCAAATACTATTAACTTACATTATTTTAAATGCTATTCATTATTTCATTTTAATAATTTTAGTATTGTAAGTGCTTTCCTTAGTTTGAATAATTACATTGTATAATCCGTCTGCAAGGCTCTCTCCTACTTCAATCCCAGCTCCATTAATGTCATTATTTGTATACACCAAAGATCCAGTTGAACTGTAAATCGTAATACTTTCGATGTCACCACCATTCTTCAGTTCTACTTTCGTTGTGTTCTCAAATGGCTGAGGATATACTAGTATGCTGGTTCCACTGATACTGCTGATTGTTCCGGTTGTCGTACATGGTATTAAGCCTGTTGTTCCGCCTGTACATACACCGCAGTTATCAATCGTCGCTGACCCATTAAGCACATTTGCACAATCATAGCAGTTCTGTGCCGATATAGTCACAACCTGAACCGTTGATGTACCTCTACATCCAGACCCATTTGTAACCGTTACGGTGTAACTACCTGCCGTTGTTACTGTATAAGTCTGGCTGGTTCCTACCTGACTTGTTCCATTCAACCAGTTATAGGTTGATGCTGTTCCTGTGCTTAACACCGACGAACTTCCTGTGCACATGGGCATTCCAGAGCTACTGGTGATTACAGGTACAGGTAAGGCATTTACTGTTACACTTATTGTCGCTCTTGAACTCTCACAGGTACCTGATGTTTGGCTAACGAAATAATTCACAGTTCCGATTGCTGATGTATTTGGTACCGGTGCTATTGTACTTGCTGTTCCACCTGTTGCCGTGGTATACCAGCTTAGGCTTTTTCCACTTGCAGACAAAGCAGTTGCCATAGCATTCTGACAATATGCTAGCGGTGACGTTACCGTTGGGGCACTTGGTAAGGCATTTACTGTTACTGTAATAGTTGACCTGGAACTTTCACAACTGTTTATAGTCTGGCTGACATAATAGTTTACCGAACCTGTATTAGCTGTCGATGGAGCTGGCGCAGTAGTACTTGATGTACCTCCAGTAACAACCGTATACCATTTCAATCCTGTTCCTGTTGCGTTTAATGCTGTTGCTATTGCTCCCTGACAATACGATAGCGGACTCGTTACTGCTGGAGCATTCGGAATGGTATTGACGGTTACCGTTATCGTAGCTCTCGGACTTTCACAACCATTTGTAGTCTGACTCACATAATAGTTTACCGAACCTGTATTAGCTGTTGATGGAGTTGGCGCAGTAGCACTTGATATACCTCCGGTAACAACTGTGTACCATTTCAATCCTGTTCCTGTTGCGTTTAATGCTGTTGCTGTTGATCCCTGGCAATACGTAAGCGGACTCGTTACCGCCGGTGCATTTGGAATTGCATTTACGGTTACCGTTATCGTAGCTCTCGGACTTTCACAGCCATTCGTTGTCTGACTCACATAATAATTGGTATTTCCTGCTGAGGTTGTAGATGGAGTCGGTGCTGTACTACTTGAAGTGCCGCCAGTAGCAACCACATACCATTTCAATCCTGTTCCTGTGGCTGACAAAGCCACTGCCGTTGTACCCTGGCAATATGTTACCGGACTAATTACAGTTGGTGCGACTGGCAATGCATTTACCGTTACCACAATAGAAGCTCGTTGACTTTCAAGTCCGCCCAAGCTCTGACTTACATAATAAGTAGTTGTTCCTACATTAGATGTTGATGGTATTGGTGCAGTGGCTGAAGCTGTTCCACCCGATGCATTCGCATACCAGTTCAAGGTAGCTCCACTAACTGCAGTTGCAGTCAAAGCCGTAGGTGTTGCATTTTGACAATACGAAATCAAACTGGTAACCGTTGGTGCTGGAGGCAAAGGCAATGATGCTTCCAATCGAATATAATCATATTCAACAGTACCCTTCAATTGATTAATAACAATTGTATTGGTTCCTGCTTTCAATAATCCCGCAGCAATAGGAAAACGTGTATCCCAGAAAGCACCATGGCTGCCAAGCCTCACCAACGCATCCGAACCATTACCCGGTACAAAGCTGGCGATTTGTGTACCATTTACAGTTATATTAATGTGTGTGCTATAACTCGATGCCAGTGCAAGGTATAAGGAAGACTGTACACCTGTCTTCGGCGCCTGAGCCAGATTAAAATTAATCGTATTGGTGATAGGTCCTATCTGTCCATAATTCCAGTCTTTTGTCCAATCGCTTGTTCCAACGGTATAATTGGGCCCTCCGTTTGGAGACATGTTACTAATGTTGATATAGTTTTGCCACTGCGTGTAATTATATAGGCCGTCATTAAATTCATGTGAATCCCGATCAGGTATTCCAATTTCCCAAACCGTAGGCTGAATACGGGAAATTTGCCAATTAACATTTCCCAGCGTTGTTGTTTGTCCGGCTGTCACAGTAACATTCGCTTGCTCAAAGGTCCCGATATTTTTTGCACCAAAAGCCCATAGATTGTAATTACCAGCTATTACATGCGGAATCGTAAAATTACCATTTGCATCCGTTTTAACCCAATACTGATAGGTCCAGGATTGAAACTGAAAGTCTGTTCCATTGTTATTAGGAGCCAATCCGATCCATGCGTTTGCGGCTGAAGCATTGGGATTTCCTGTATCGGTAACTTTCAGCGTTCCTGTAACCGTGCCACGACCAGATTGCTGAACATAGTTTGTATTGTTGAACCATGTATATGGCCAGGCGGATTGTTCAGCTGCTGCTTGTGCTTGGGCATCGGCCCATAATGTATTTGCAACAGTAGCTTCCGGATCTGTAGCTGGCCCGGCATAACTATTTGCGTATATAAAAAAAGGTCCAAATGTTTTCTGCATGGTACTACCTGCCGGCATATCCGAAGCATTCCCCATTCCGTAATGTTGTCCATCAAGCATATTCAGTAAAGTATTACCTTGATGACCTGTTAATTCACGCTTCATCGGACCACCATTATAATATTCATGACTGGGTACGGTCATCCATATTCCTAAATGTTTGGATCCACTTGTCCATCCCCAGGTATTTAAACTCCCTAAATCGGCACTATAACTGTATTTACAAAAATAATTTCCGATTTCAACACCTGAAGTATATTGTATCACTTCTTTGGGTGCACCTGTAACAGGTATACTGGTATCTGTTGGTGATGGCATCACATGGTTTCGCAGGGAATCGACCGATAACCAATTGAAAATAGAACTGACATAACCATTGGAACGCCATTCTCCTCCAGGGTTATCCGGATACGTAGCTGGATGATTCAACATACCGGTAGCATAAAATCCCTGAGCTCCTCGTGTTAGACTATAATAAACATCAACATCCATTGCTGCTGTAGCTGTATCGCCCGTCCATGGAGCATGAATATGTATTTCAGCATAATTTCCACCATTGGTTGCCGGATCTACCGACAAGGTATATGTTCCGCTTGGATTCTGATAGTTGGGCATGTTCCAGCTCCAGTAAAATTGCCCGCCTAGAAACAAATTGGTATTTAAATAATGAAAATCCGTAATGGTACCACTGGTTTTACTGACCGTAATATAAACAATCCCATTATTCAATGTAACAGATGTACCATTATCAGTAACTGTTACATTGGGCCCTGTACCGGTTCCACCGCCTGGAACATTTCCGAAAGAGTGATAGTTGGGAATCATGATAATCATAGATATCACAACCCATAATACGTACATTTTTTTCATATAAAAGAATTTTGAAATTGCTTAAATAAAATCACGAAGCTGAAAGCAATTACTTTCAGTCGGTAACCTGGTTAGAAATAATTTTCATTATTAATTTTTCAGTAGTAATAAAAAGTTTACTGGGTAGTAAAACCAAGGAGCAGACACTAAAATAGTCTAATCCAAATATAGAATAATTTACAATAACTACCCTTAAACCGGAAAATCGATTCATACAATGAATATTTAGTACTATGAATAATTATGGGCTTGGGTATTCGAGTAGATTCAACCTAATCATTCGACAGAATCAATTATTAATAGAAATGAAAATTGAAAAGGTCACATATTTTACAAATATTTCTTCAAATAAATTTGCGCAGTCAAATAACTGCATTATATTTGCAGTCAAATAACTGCTTAAAATGGAAATTCGTAGAGATGTATTTCAAGCCATAGCCGATCCAACGCGCAGAGCAATATTAGCTTTGGTGGCGTTACAAGCGATGACACCAGGAACAATTGCGGAAAACTTTGATTCCTCAAGACAAACTATATCAAAACACATTCAAATATTAACCGAATGTGAATTACTGAAACAAACGCAATCAGGAAGAGAAATCTATTATCACTTCAATCCTGGTAAGATGAAAGAGATAGCGGAATGGCTGGAGCCATATCGCAAATTGTGGGAAGACAGATTTACGGCAATGGATGATTTACTAACTGAAATGCAATCGAAAAAAACAAAATCAAAAAAATAGTTAAAACAATCAAAAACAAATAAAATGAAAAATCAACTATATCCTTGCCTATGGTTTGATGGTCAAGCCAGAGAAGCAGCAGAATATTATTGTTCCATTTTTCCAAATTCAAAAATAACAATCGATTCAGGAATCGTAGTGAATTTCGAACTCAATGGACAGTTGTTTATGGCCCTTAATGGAGGTGATAATTTTAAATTTAACGAAGCCGTTTCGTTTGTAATTCCGTGTAAAGATCAGGAAGAAATTGATTATTACTGGAACAAACTTACTTCGGATGGTGGACAAGAAAGTATGTGTGGATGGTGCAAGGATAAGTATGGATTGTCCTGGCAGGTAGTGCCAGCAATAATGGGTGAACTCATGTCAAATCCGGAAAGGGCTCAACGTGTTATGAAAGCATTTATGAAAATGCAAAAATTTGATATTGAAGCTTTGCTGAAGGCCTAAAGTATTAAGACAATTAACAAAAGCCATGGCTAAGCAAATAGAAGTTACCAGAACATTTAATGCACCCATTGAAATGGTTTGGCAAGTCTGGACAGACCCTGAACTTGTGAAACGATGGTGGGGCCCCAAACAGTTTACGTCACCGGTTGCAAAAATTGACTTTCGTGAAGGAGGGAAATCCATCGTCAGTATGAAAGCTCCCAAAGAAATGGGCGGACAGGAATTTTATTCTGTTTGGCTGTATATAAAAATCACTCCGTTGAAAACAATTGAGTTCATCCAAAGTTTATCAGATGTAGATGGTAACAAAACGGACCCGACTAAAGTAGGTATGCCAGCCGACTTTCCCATAGACATTCAAACGGTAGTAACATTCAATGAAGTTGGAACGAATAAAACAGAAATGACCGTTACAGAATATGCTGAATTTGGTTCAATCAGTAACTTTGCACAACTTGGCTTGGAACAGAGTATGGATAAGATACTTGCTATATTCAATACATAAACTGATTGAGACAACTTACTTTTGTATGAATAATTAAAAAGAAAGAGCGGAATATTGATGATCCCGCTCTTTTTAATCTTCTATATGATACTATTCTAAAGCAAATTTATACGATAGAACTGAACTAAGATTTTAAATTTATATTTCCACTAAAGGATTCTTCTTATTTTATCTTAACAATTTTGGTGGTGTATGTTCCTGTCTGAGTCTGGATAATAACATTGTATAATCCATCACCAAGGCTCTCTCCTATTTCGACCTCATTACTGTTGATCTGTGTTTGGGTATACACCAAAGCTCCTGTTGAACTATAGATTGTTATAGATTCAATATTTCCGCCATTCAGCAGTTCAACTTTTGTATTATTCTCAAAAGGCTGTGGATATACAATAATACTTGTACCGCTGATACTGCTGATTGTTCCGGTAGTTGTACAAGCCACTAGTCCTGTTGTACCACCTGTACAAACGCCACACTTATCCAGTATTGCGGTTCCGTTCGGTACCCCTGCACAATCCAGGCAACTCTGTTCTGTTTTTCCGCAGCCGCAATTCCCCGGGGCGGTCTTATTCGGATCAGTCGGACAGGCATCACCTGCTACAGCTACATAACCCGCTGGCTGGGTACAACTCAATAGCGTCACATTCGGATCTCCTTTACCATCTCCGTCAAGATCCTGATACCAGATTGTGGGAGCATTTACCGTCACTAGTATTGTAGCACGTGAACTCTCACAACCGTTTGTCGTTTGGCTAACATAATAGTTTGTCGTTCCTGCATTTGTTGTTGATGGTACTGGAGCTGTTGTACTTCCTGTTCCACCCA
>Ga0302265_1001774_pt1 | contig 12321 bp, 10 predicted proteins | sample III_Bog_E1_1_FD_194556 | JGI IMG/M metagenome (GOLD analysis project Ga0302265, IMG submission 194556) | Peat permafrost microbial communities from Stordalen Mire near Abisko, Sweden - III_Bog_E1_1 | ecosystem: Environmental > Terrestrial > Soil > Wetlands > Peat | place: Sweden: Abisko...
TTTTATTTTCCTGGAATGCCATCAATAGGCACATTTGGGGCATTTATTCGAATGAAGGGTCTGGCCTTTTCCAGAAAAGCCATTTTTGATATTGGTGTTGCCGGTCCTCTGGCGGGCTTTATCGCTGCATTACTTTTACTAACGATCGGATTCGCAACCTTGCCTGAAAAAGAATACATATATTCCATTCACCCCGATTATCAGAAATTCGATGGTAATTATGAAGACCATGTTTACAAATATGGATATCTTAAAGCTCAAAGTGATAGTATTGTAAACGCTAACTATGCAAAAGATTCATTGGATTACATTCTTAATAGCAAATCGGAAACTTCTTTGAAGAAACCTGAAAAGGTTTATCAAACTGAATTTACTGAAGTCGCAGTAGGGAAAAATATATTGTTCTGGTTATTTGAAAAAATATTTTCGTATCAGGGTGATAAGATTCCAAATTCATTTGAACTATTTCATTACCCACTTTTATTTGCAGCGTATCTTGCATTGTTTTTTACGGCTTTAAATCTGATGCCAATAGGACAGTTGGATGGCGGTCATGTTATATATGGTTTATTTGGTGTAAACGGGCATAGAAAAGTGTCTTCGGTAGCTTTTGTTTGCTTTGTTTTTGTTGCAGGATTGGGAATGTTTAAGGATAATATCTCAGGTATAAATTTCTTTACAGCAAATGGTTCTGATCAGCTTGAATTTGGACTATTGTATATAGGTTTTTTATATATTTTGTTTGCAAGAATGTATAATCAGTTTCTGAATGCTTTGTTAACGGCTGTTGCCATATTTACCGGACAATTTCTTATTGAATTTCTGTTCCCGGCAGTGGTAGGTTTTAATGGTTGGCTTTTATATGCGTTTTTAATCGGGCGCTTTTTGGGAGTATTTCATCCACCGGCGATTGATGAGCGTCCGTTAGACAATAAACGAAAAGTTATTGGCTGGATATCTCTCCTTATCTTTATACTTTGCTTTACACCTGAAGTTCTCACATTTGAAACAATTACTAAATAATTCTTATTTGAAAGATCTTATATCTATGTATGTTAATACGAACTAGGATTTAGAAATATAATACGTCTTAATGTTTGTGAATTCATGCATTCCAAAGGCCGAAAGTTCCCGTCCATAGCCAGAGTCTTTTATTCCTCCAAAAGGAACTCGTGCATCTGATTTGGTTATACCGTTTATGAATACTGATCCAGCTTGTATATCGCGTGCGAGTAATTCTGCTTCGGTAATATTTGTTGTCCAAATCGATGAACCTAAGCCGAAAGATGTTTCATTCGCAATATGAATAGCTTCTGATTCATTGTTAACCTTAAAACATATAAATACAGGGCCGAATAATTCTTCTTTTCTTGCTGGACTATTGAGTGGAATATTTTCTAATATTATTGGAGAAAAAAAGTTTGAATCATTGTCATTGAAAGGATGTGCATAATATACGGATGCTCCTGCTTCTACGGATAACCTTACTTGTTTTTTTAATTGTTCCTTTAAGTCTGGACGCGCTAGGGGGCCTATATAAGTTGTTTCCAGCATTGGGTCTCCAATAACTAATTCTGAAATGGCATGTTTTAATTTGCTGAGAAAGGTTTCATAAATCGTTTCATGAATGATAAAACGTTTGGCTCCGATACAGCTTTGACCATTATTTTGAAGCCTGCCTTTAATTGCAAGCTTTACAGTAAAATCTATATCGGCATCTTTCAGAATGATAAAAGGATCACTTCCTCCAAGTTCCAGCACACATTTTTTTAAAGAGTGACCAGCTTGAGAAGCAATTTTTCTTCCGGCTGAAGAGCTTCCAGTGAATGTGACAGCCTGAACATAAGGAGATGCAATAAGCTTTTCACAATCTTCAACAGAGATAAATACACATTGAAAAACGCCTTCTGGAAATCCAGCCTCTAAAAATAAATTTTCAATACATTGTGCGGATAGTCCAACGTTTGGTGCATGTTTTAAGAGTGTCACATTTCCGGCGAACAGTGTCGGAATGGCGTAACGAAAGACTTGCCAGAATGGAAAATTCCAGGGCATGATACCTAAAATGGTACCTAAAGGTTCAAATCGTATATATGCCAGTTCGTCTTTGCTTTCAATTGCAATGGTATCTTGTAAAAACTGTTTGCCATGTTCGCAGTACCAATCGATTGTCCATGCACATTTTTCGATTTCGATAGCACTTTCCGAAATAGTTTTACCCATTTCCTGAGTCATCATACCTGCGATTTCCTGCTTTTTATTTTTAAGTATTTGGGCTAATTTTTTGAAAAAAATCACTTTTTGTTCAAAAGGTATAGTCTTCCAAACAGTGAAAGTTGAGCTTGCCAAAATCTGTTTGGCTAAAAGAATTTCATTGGATTGAAAAGGAATTTCAATAATCGTTTTTCGGGAAAATGGATTTGTTGAAACGAACATTTTTATATGTTTAAGTATTTGTAAATGTAGCTAAATGACTGGTCTATAGTGAAAGTATAAACCAATATTACGATTCTTGTAACGTTTAAATTTAATTGATTTCTACATTAAACTTCTTTTTTTAATAATGATGGCCAATTGGTTTTTAACTTATTAAGTTATTTGAAATCTTATTCTTAAATATAAAAAATCATATATGGTGCCTACTAAATAGTATTTGAATGAATTATAAAAAAAACAATATCAAGAAAAGATCGTTCAAATACCTTTTAAATCCACTTTTAAAAGTTAACTCTCTATTTGTTAGATATGTCTTTTAATTCTTTAAATAAACTTTAATTTTTTATATGTTATCAGATGAATAATTGCTAAAACAGAATGCTTAATTATCAGTTATAATCAATTTGTAATATTGAATAATTGGATTATATTTATTTTATCTATATTGATTAAGAGATTAAAGGTTGTTTTCGGAAGAATTGTTTTATTAGATTATTACAATTTCAAAGAAAATATTAAGTTAGTACTATATAATGCCTATTCAATAAATTAAATATCAAGAGTAGTATGAAAAAAATTGAAGCAATAATTCGTACTTCCAAGTTTCTGGAACTAAAAGAAGCTTTAAAGAAAATGGGAATTCAATTTTTTACTTACTCGGATGTAAAAGGGGTTGGTCACCAGCCAAGCGAAAAAGCTGTCTACAGAGGCGTAGAATATGATTTGGGGTATATAGCCAGAACAAAACTTGAAATTATAGTTAGTGAAAAGGTAGAAGAAGTTATTAAATGTATTGTAGATACCTGTAAAACAGGAGAGTTGGGAGACGGAAAAATTTTCGTTTCAAACATAGAAGATTGTGTTCGTATCCGGACAGGTGAAAGAGGGGTTCCAGCACTTCAATAATTTCTTTTCGAAAAAATAATAAAGAAGAACAGCATTTACGATGGCGAAAGAGGTATTAGATTCATTATCATCAGTAGTGCCTTTAATGGTTGATTCATTAAAAGCAATTACATCGAATGTATCCATAGATACTTTGGCTTCTGATGCTGATTTGGCTTTGTCAAATAGCAAGATATCAAACGTATTACTTACTGTAAATAATGTTTGGATGATGATTTGCACAGCATTGGTTTTTATCATGCATGTGGGTTTCGCTGCAGTAGAATCAGGCTTATCACGTTCAAAAAATACCGTTAACATTTTATTTAAAAATACCATTACACCTGCTTTGGGTTTGATTGTATTTGCACTTTGGGGATATAATTTAATGCATCCGGGTGATGATTCTGCTGGTAAATTCTTTGGATTTTCAGGTTTTGGATTGGAATCTCCACGCTTGGATAACGGCAATCTTGATCTGTCATACAATTCAGGGTTCACCTATTGGACAGCTTTCTTATTTCAAGCCATGTTTGCCGCTACTGCTGCTACAATCGTGTCAGGTGCAGTGGCAGAACGGATTCGATTTACCAGTTATGTTGCCTTTACATTAGTTTTAACGGGTTTAATTTATCCGATTGTTGGGATGTGGTCTTGGGGTGGCGGTTGGTTGAATACTATAGGTGGTGATCTTCCATCTTTTCACGATTTTGCTGGTTCTACGATTGTACACAGTATTGGAGGATGGGCAGCATTGGCTGGAGTAATTGTCATTGGTCCTCGCATTGGGAAATACGTGGATGGTAAAATTAATCCAATTCCTGGTCATAGTATTCCTCTAGCTACTCTTGGGGTATTTTTATTGTGGTTTGGTTGGTTTGGTTTTAATGGAGGTTCGGTATTGTCTGCTAATCCAGCGTTGACATCATTGGTATTGGTTACAACATGTTTATCCGCTTCGGCAGGGGCAATTGGAGCAATGGTTACTGGTGCGGTATATTTAAAAAATCTGGATTTATCTATGGTATTAAATGGTATTTTAGGTGGTTTGGTTGGCATTACAGCTGGTGCTGATCAGATGAGTCCAACAGATTCCATCGTTATAGGACTTATTTCAGGTGCACTAGTTGTTTTTGCTGTAGTCTTTTTTGATCGGGTAAAAGTAGACGATCCAGTTGGAGCAACTTCAGTTCATTTAATTTGTGGTGTGTTCGGTACACTTGCTGTTGGTTTATTTGGGAATCTTCGCGGAATAGATCAGAGTATTTCACAATTAATTGGTATTGTTGTTATAGCTTTGTTTGTGTTTCCAGTTTCTTACATTGTTTTTACAGTGTTTAGTAAAACGATAGGTTTACGTGTTCCAGCCAAAGAAGAGATTGAGGGTCTGGATATTAGTGAACATGGTATGCGTGCATATAATATTGATATGAACAAAGAATATTAATATTTAAGCACTTTTTGATGCAAAGAGTACTTGTAACATATAAACTTTGTATTAAAAATGGAGCGCACAGTTTTTTGATTATATAAATTGTTGTAATTTGGTGCTTTAAGTGAATGTTGTTAAAAGAATTGATATTAGAATTTATTGAGATTTGATACAATTATAAATCAGTGTATGGCTATACTAAGACTATTATCCTTTATTACATTTTTGCTGCTTCAAGTAGTGTTTTTCGAGGCTAGTGGCCAAAATGCTCATCGACTGTACGAAGGGCAGTATAGAAGTCATAAACGTGCAGAACCACGAATATCCTTTAAAAACATAAAGAAGAAAGAAACAATAACGTTGTACGGAAATACAGGATATGCTACTTATTACGGAGATCTTTGTAAAAGTTTAAATTGTTTTAGATTCAGGCCACAACTGTCATTAGGTATTTCAGTTCGTACAACTTATTTGAAAAAAAGGTTAAGTCTGCGATTAGAAGCAAGAACCTTTATGCTTTATTCCGGTGATTATTATACACAAACAAGAAATCTTGATTTCAGATCAACAAATTTTGAAATGCTGGCTCTTGGGCAAATTGATTTGTTCCCCTATGAAAAAATGATGCGTAGAAGAACATTGATAAACCCTTATGTATTTGGCGGTGTGGGTTTCTTTACATATGACCCATATGGTAAAGTTCCTGGTACAAACAAATGGGTTGACTTGCGTCCGTTACATTTAAATGGAGGTAGTTATGGAAGTGTAGCAATGGCTATTCCAGTTGGGATTGGTTTTAAACTGCGTTATAGTTACAAATGGAACTTTATGTTCGAAGGTGGATACCGGTTTACTACAACAGATTATATTGATGGCGTTCATTCGTATCATTATCAGGACCCTAATAGTCTTCCGGGAGGAGCAAATGGATTAGCTGCTCAAATGTCTTATAATGGTGCTCCAGTATCTAATCAGCAATTATCTCATATGGAAAGAGGGGATCCAAAACATAATGATGGTTATTTTATTTTCGCAGCGGGTTTAACGTACACGTTTACAAATAATCACAAAGCCAAATTCCATGGCAAACAACATTTGTTAAGAAAAACATAGTCCATAGATTATTAATCCAACCAATAAAACAAGAAGAGCATGTATCATACATGCTCTTCTTGTTTTATTGGTTATTTCCGGTTGATATTCTTGGATCGATGATCGATAATGAAACTTTAGGGTGTTAGATCATTAGTTATTACTCTGAGGGTGAAATTCATGTTCTGTTTGTTGTAGGGAAATTGTAGTGATCGGAAAATAGTTTGGTACAAAGCAATTCAAAAGAATGTCATTTAAAAGTAGTTTCCCATTGCATTATTATAAAAAACTACCAGTCTGGCTTGACTGGTAGTTTTTTATAATACGGTGTTCTAATAAAAGATCAATATTATTCCATAATACCACTGGACTCTGACGCATGTTGGTGTAAATTGTGATATATGCCTTCCAATTGCATTAAGTCTTCGTGCGTTCCTTTTTCTTTGATTTCTCCTTTATCCAGTACTAAAATCACATCTGCATGTCTTATCGTACTCAAACGGTGGGCAATCACAATTGAAGTTCTATCCTTCATCAAATTATTCAAGGCTTCCTGTACCAACTTTTCAGATTCATTATCCAATGCAGAAGTAGCTTCATCCAATATTAATATCGCAGGGTTTTTTAATACTGCACGTGCTATACTTAGACGCTGACGCTGACCTCCGGATAACTTCATTCCACGTTCACCGATGGATGTTTGATAGCCGTGTTCTGTTTTCAAAATGAATTCATGTGCATTTGCAATCTGAGCAGCTCTTTCGACATCTTCTTGAGTAATATTGGGAAGACCAAATGCTATATTGTTGAAAATGGAGTCATTAAACAGTATAGATTCCTGTGTAACAATTCCTATTTGTGAGCGCAATGAATGGATACTATATTCACGGATATTAACGCCATCAATATCAACGGAACCTGAAAGTGGATCGTAGAATCTTGGAATCAAATCAACGAGTGTGGATTTACCACCTCCACTTGGTCCTACAAGTGCAATAAGTTTCCCTTTGGGAACGTCAAAGGTAATATTTTTCAATACCTCATTTTCTTCGTATTTAAAACAAACACCTTTTAGGGTGATCGAATGTTCAAATTCCGTTAATACCTTAGGTTGGGCAACATCTTTTACGGCTATTTCGGTGTCAAGAATAGTGAAAATTCTATTACCGGCTACAATACCGCGCTGTATGGAGGTAACAGATGATGCAATACTTTTAACCGGTTCAAGTATTTTATAAAAGGAAATAATAAACAAAAAGAAAGCACTGGCTTCCAGTTTTCCATTAAATACCATATTTCCACCGATAAATAAGATAAGTGCGACAATTGAAACACCCATGAATTCTGTAAGCGGTGAAGCTAATTCTCTTTTTTTACCCATTGATTTGGATAATTGGGCATAATATCTTCCTTGTGTATTAAATCTGTTGATGATAAAATTTTCAGCAATAAATCCTTTGATAATTCTGATTCCGGTGATTGCTTCATCAATTAATGAAAGAATTTCTCCAACAGATTTCTGGCTTTCCACTGATTGTTTTTTTAGTTTTTTGCCTATAACGGATACTCCTATACCTGCAACTGGTAAGATTAACAGTGTAAGTACCATCAATTCCCATTGTATGAGTAATAATGCAGCAAAGTAAATTATCAGTGTAAACGGATCGCGAAAGAAAACTTCCAATGTTCCTACCACGGAATTTTCAATTTCAGATAAATCATTTGTCATTCTGGACATAAGATCTCCCTTACGTTGTGTAGTAAAATAACCAACATCCAGATTGACAACTTTATTGAACAAGCGTTCACGCAACCTGTATATAACCATATTTCTCATACGGATATTGACCAATTGTGAGACATACTTGAATCCGTTGGTTAGAAGATTGGTGGAAATCAGAAAGGTTGCAATGAAGATTAATGCAGTACTTTTCCCATAATCTCGTATTAGCAGTGCTGTATAATAGTCAAGTATACCTTTAAAATATTCTATGCTTAATGCAGGTACTGGTTTGGTTAGTTCATCGAATTTTTTGGTTGCATTAAATAACAAATCCAGTATCGGCATTAAAAAAGCGAAATTTATGAAGCCAAATACAGTAGATAGTAATGCAAAGATGAAATAAGGTACCGCAAAGGTTGCATAGGGCTTTGCGAAAGAAATAATTCGTAAGTAAGTTTTCATTATTAGAAGTTAGAATTCATAATTGCGTGGTTGTATATTAAGTCGTATACCACAGGATACGTAGGTTGTATTATAAGTTCTTGAAACTAATTCACTTGTTTGTCTTCTATATACACCAGTAAAATCCAGAAACAAGTTATGTCTTATTTGATAAGAAAGTTGCAAACTCAGGAATAATATATCCGTTTTTATGCCTTGACCTATTTTATTGTTATAGGTATTTGCTGTAGCAATGTTATTATAGCTTTTGAAAATATTTCCCCCGTTATTATCACTAACTGCCGTAGATGTTTGTGAACTATCATCCCCCCATATATAATAGATCATTTTCCCTTGAATGGTTAATTTAGGTACAGGTTGATAACGCATAATACCAATAAATTCTTCAAAATTCGCGCCCATAGGATCTGCAAGAGGTTGATTGTAATTTGTATAGCTGGTATAAGAACTTGCATGTGTATACATATATGGTCTTACAATATCTGTTTCGCCTTGTAAGTCCAGATTTTTAATGCCGAATGCATTGAAATATTTCAAACCAAGTTGTAAAGCTTGTTTATTACCCCACCAACCAGTACGATTGACAACATCTTTTAATATAAATTCATCAAATACTATTTGTCCGTAAAAGGAAAAATGTTTCAGGAAGTTATACTTGAAATCCAATCCCAGCATGGCATTATTGTGTGTACCATTAGTTGCCGGCTCTATTGCTTGATAAAAAATAACCGGATTCATATATGCGATTTGAAAAGAACCTTGTTTGCTTGAATCGGCTGCCCCAAATATTACCGATTCAAAGAATCCTATATTGAAATTTTTAGTAACGTTTAATGAAAGATGATGAAACGCCGCATACTTTTTAGGATACATGCCACTGGCATTTCCAACCTGACCAGTCATTTGGGCAAAAATATTCTGATATTGGAATTTCCAGATTCGGGTGTTTAATTTGATGAAGGAATATGGACCTCCTATGTCCGAAAGTTCCAATGAACGATATCCGTTTCCAATAAAATTTTTATCGTAACCAACCTGAACATCAATATATTTTTTTACCAGTTCGAATGTAACATACCCTCTGGCCGTAAAAAAGTCATAACCGTTTGTTTTGAATGTTTTGGCAAATGCTTCATAGGGTACAATTGGGGTATCAGCACCAGGTATTGTATAATAATTTACCTTATTGTTCACATAATTAGGGAATGCTCCCTGGTTATCTGCCAGCATACTATAAAAACCAACTCTTTTTGCTATTCGACCTCTTACTTCTAATCCTCTGGTGTTAAGATATGTATAATTACTTTGTGTATTTCCAGCCCCATTTCCTGCTGTGACATATAGGACAGGATTAATATGTAAATCAAAGTCTTTTTCATTAACAGAGTAAAAATCAGCTTTTTTTGTATAGAAATGTTTCAATAAACCTTTCTTTGAGTCTGCAATTTTAGCATTTGACCATTCCCAGGAGTCTATCTTAAAATAATTAACATTAAAACTATCTTGTTTGGTTTGAATTATTGAAGTCGGTAATGAATCAACAAAACGATTAATATATTCTCTGTTATAGGGTTTTAAGGAACTATGAATCGAAGGATCTATTCTGCCACTAAGTACCTCATAACGATCCAATAATTGGTATGCTCCTGTATTCATAGGCTGATAAGTGCCCTGGCCTAAAGCTTTTACACTCTGAAGCAAAAGTATTAGTACTGAAAAAAGAGTAATACTACGTATCATATTTTTATTATGAATAATCCCGTAAATATACTGGATTATTATTTTGTAACCTTTTAAATCGCCTACCAGACAATAATTTAATAACTCGCAATTATCGGCTTTAGCCCTTATATTTGTATCATGTGGGTAAAAGCAGTACAATATTTTACAGTAATAATGGCCAGCAGCTTTAAATATGCTGTAGGATCGTTTAGTGCAAAATTATTTAACCTGTCTATTTGGGAAACTGTAATATTGATGATTACAGGTATGATGTTCAGCGTTATCTTATTGACGACTTTGTTTGGGGATATATTTTATGGGTTTCTAAAAAAAACAATGTTTAAGGATAGAAAGGTATTTTCGAATAAGACCAGAAGGATTGTTAAAGTCTGGAGTAAATGGGGCTTACTTGGAATTTCTTTTTTTACTCCAATTCTATTTTCACCTGTTGGAGGTACCTTGATTGCAATATCTTTCGGGGAACATAAAAAACGCATTATCTTATATATGTTTGTAAGTGCCGTATTCTGGGCTCCAATAACAGCTTTATTTACAGATTCAATCATGAATTTTATCTATTCTTTTTTCAGATAAGTTTTCCCTGTACAATTCCTTCCTTTTTGTACATTTGTATTTATGCAACCCTCTGAAATATCTCAGATTTCCGAATTCGGAAGTATTCTTTTATTTATCATAACAGGAATTGTTTTTGTATTGATTGGCGTTGGTGTGGCTGCTCTTATTCGTCCTTCAAGGCCAAACGCTGAGAAGCTTTCTGTTTACGAATGCGGTGAAGATGCCGTCGGTTCTGCCTGGGTTAATATGAATTCCCGTTATTATTTGATTGCTCTTTTATTCGTTTTATTCGAAGTTGAAATAATTTACTTGTTTCCTGTTGCTACTATATATGGAAATCATAGTCTTGATCAGGCTACGGATGGTTCCTGGACAATATTTGCTTTAATAGAAATGCTCTTATTCTTAGGTATGTTATTTATTGGTCTGGTATATGTGTGGCGAAAAGGGTATCTGGATTGGAACAAACCTGAAGTAAAGGCTGAAGTTTTTAATTCCAAAGTGCCTGGTGATTTATACAAGGCAGTAAATGATAAATACTCAGAAGTAATCGTATGAGTTTACTGGATCATAAATTCGGGCAAGGTGGCATTGTCGTTTCTCAGCTTGAGGATGTATTGAACTGGGCACGTTTGTCTTCATTATTCCCGATGAGTTTTGGCTTGGCTTGCTGTGCCATTGAAATGATGCAGACCTTTACCTCCGGATATGACCTGGATCGTTTTGGTATTATACCACGTGCAACGCCACGTCAATCGGATGTTATGATAGTCGCTGGTACTGTAACCTTTAAAATGGCGGATCGAATTAAACGCTTATACGAACAGATGCCTGAACCGAGATATGTTATTTCGATGGGTTCCTGCTCAAATTGTGGTGGACCTTATTGGGAACATGGGTATCATGTTGTAAAAGGGGTGGATAGAATTGTACCGGTTGATATATATGTTCCTGGCTGTCCGCCAAGACCAGAAGCCTTAATCGGTGGATTTCTGAAACTGCAGGAAAAAATCAGACAGGAATCATTGGTTGAACCCAAAGCGGTAGAACGTTTTTTAGCAAAACATAAATCTGAAAACGTAGGTGTATGACGAATACGTTTCATGATATTAAAGAAGCAATAATAACATCTTTAGGGGCTGAAGTTGTGTCAGGCGAGCATGTGAATTTTTTACAGCCTCAATTGATAGTGAAGAAAGAACATGTTAAAGAAATATGTTTGTTTCTTCGTGATGATGAACGTTTTTTCTTTGATCAATTATCATGTATTACGGGTTTAGATAATGGCGTAACAATAAATACAGTAGAAGTTATCTATCATCTGTATTCCATACCGTTTAATACATCATTTATTTTGAAAGTTGAAACAGAAAGAGGTGATGAAAAGCACTTGCCTGAAATTCCATCTGTTCTAGATGTATGGAGAACAGCCAACTGGCAGGAACGTGAGACATTTGATATGTACGGAATTGTTTTTACAGGGCATCCGGATCTGCGTCGAATTCTATTACCTATGGATTGGGAAGGCTATCCTTTGCGCAAAGATTATAAGGAACAGGAGTTTTATCACGGAATTAAAGTAACCTATTAACGTGTCATCTCATAGCATTCAATATCAATCAAACCCTGATCATCTGGAACATTCAGAGCCACTGGTGCTTGATCCTGCCAATCTGAAACGCGGGGAAATGATTATCAATATGGGACCTCAGCATCCATCTACGCATGGTGTTCTGCGTTTGGAAATATTGACGGATGGGGAGATCGTTAAAGAAGTTATTCCGCATATGGGATATCTGCATCGTTGTTATGAAAAACATGCAGAGAAGCTTCCGTATAATCAGATTATTCCTTTCGTTGATCGTATGGATTATATGGCTGCGATGAATTCGGAGCATGCCTATGCGATGGGTATTGAACGTATGTTAGGTATTGATAAAGATATTCCAAAACGAGTTGAATACATACGGGTATTGGTTGCTGAATTAAACAG
>Ga0302265_1001776_pt1 | contig 12318 bp, 10 predicted proteins | sample III_Bog_E1_1_FD_194556 | JGI IMG/M metagenome (GOLD analysis project Ga0302265, IMG submission 194556) | Peat permafrost microbial communities from Stordalen Mire near Abisko, Sweden - III_Bog_E1_1 | ecosystem: Environmental > Terrestrial > Soil > Wetlands > Peat | place: Sweden: Abisko...
AGTAATGTTTAAGTATATTGGGCAATTCTTATGGAACGACAATTTGCTCTGCGCAATAGATTCTCTGTTCTCTGACGTCTGCCATATGAATATAACTTACAATTTGTTTATAAAATATAACTTAAGACAAGAAAATAAATGATGAGGAATCAAAAAATTATAAAAATCACTCATACTAATAACTCATTGACTTCATGACCTTAATCCTGATATTATTACTCCTATTCCTTTTCATCTTCAAAGTCGTAACTGTTATAAATAGGCGCTTTTAAACTATCTTGATCGAAGATTAATTCATACCTTAAATTTTTAAGATAATGGTCTGATAAATAAAATCTTTTAGCAGGAGGGAAATGAGATGTTGGCGGAAAAAGAGGATCCAAGCCAATTCTAAAGGAATTTTAGACCATAGCTGGAATTATCCTTTCTAAAAGAAGACAGTTAACCTCCAAGCAAGGATTAAAATTGACTTAAATAAGCCAAGTATTGAAATCTCTGTCAATCATAAAATCTAATCCAAATATTTAAAAGTTATTCTGGTGTCTTTTGTGGTCTATTGTAAGATAATTAGCTTTGATAATATTGGTAGCCATTTCTTTCATTTTAGGCATGATATCTTTTTAGAAATTATAACCTTTTGATGGGTAGGTATAATCCAAATATCTTTGAAATTACGCATATGACAATTTATTGGCTGGTTCATATTTTTCATAATCTTCAGAGTTTCTTTGAATGGCATCATTAGTTAAATGAATAAAGGTGTTATCTAAATCTTCCAAATCAAAAAGTTAGCTGCTTGTGCGGATATAACCCTCACGATACCAGTAAGCTTTCACTATTCCATTTACACTAGTTAGCATAATATAATGCCTGATATCAAATTTTCGATTACAGTATAAGAAGGGACGGTTTATATATGATTGAACGATATAAGTCAGTTCTTGCCCATTTTCATGCTTATTCTTTCTTAGAAGCTGATGTATATTTTTAAAGGTTGCAAGTCTAATACCATTACCTCTGTTCGAATTTTATCCAGGTTTAATGATCCATACTCGATCTGGTTCTCCTTGATTTTATTTGATAAATTGTCGATATTTTTTATCCTCATTAGAGAGAATATGATATGTCTTCGGTATATAATCGAATGGATTTTTATGTTTGACATTTGTGAAATAATAAAAGAGAGATTTGAATAAACTTTTTTTCGAACCAATGCAGTAATTTCGAGGAAGATGATTGCTTATGATATCCGGAGTAAAGGTTTCTTCGAAGGGTATTGAGTATCCATCCTTTAGGATATATTTCTCAATAACTGAGCATTTATCAAGAGGGAGGATTTTTCGATTCAGTTAGAATGTTTACTATGTTCCTCTATTTTTCTTTATATTCTTTTAAGGATCCATATTTTGTTTTACAGTATATCTTTGTTTGTTATGGGCATGATCTAAAATATTTTGAGACCAATAAAAATTAATATCTGCATTGTCTATACTATCTACAATTTACCACCAAAACCTTCTTTTTATCAAGCTTTTTATCAATAATGAATTATTACCTTTTCCAATAAAAATTTTATATCTTACAGGAGCGCTTATTTCATCGACTTTATTCAAATCTAAAGGCACATAGATATTATTGGAAAAATTAATTTTGAAAAGGAAATCTAGGAAGTTTTTAAGCCTTTTCATATATTGACTGTCATACTCTCCATTTAATTGAAAGGACATAGTTCTTTGCTGAGAAGGCTTTGAAATTTGCACTCTTTTCCCCACAGACGATGAAATTCTATAATTTGGAGCTTCAAACAGTGGTTTCTTATTTACGGGAGGATCATTGAGAGCCATAGTGAAGCAAACAATTGTATTAAACTTATAAAATGGATTTAGAAGGTATTTATTGCTGCTATTGATGCCATTTAAAGTTTAATTTTTTTATGCCTTATTAATACTTTATTTTCGGCGATGATTCTTCGATTCGTTTGATCTGATCATGCGAAACAATTAAATTCTGTCCTCATTGGCGTAAATCTGATGAATCTGCGATCGAATGCACTGAAATTATTTGTTTTATGGTTGTGATGGAGATTCTTCCTTACTCAATCTTTAACGACGTTCGTTTTATTTGATCACATTTTTGATATTCTGCAGCATAGTACTGAAATTATTTGGTTTTGGTTCGATTTAATCATTGGACGGCAATTTCTTTTTTGACAAAAAATTTATGCATTTGTTCTCAAATTGTCTATATTATTGCTATTTTGGTTCCTTATTCAACAGGGTTTTATGATGATCAGAATTTTTCTTTTCTTTTTAAGCTGTCAGATGTTCTTTTGTAAGCGAGTGATTTACAGAGATGGCACTTTGTTTTTCCTTATGTACCTCCTTACTATCACTTGCTCTATAGTCTGCTGACATTCTTCTGTGCTGCCTTTATATTTCTCGACTATTACGTAAAATTAACTCTATTTTGAATTGTTATTGATTGGACTTCATCAAATAAAATTATAGCGTATTTATTGATAAATCCAAAGGATAATATTGATAATTATTAAAATTCAATGAAGTCTAACCAACTTCAAACATTACATGGATACTTATAATACCCAAAACACAAACCTTTTAAATATTTAAAGGACAATAGTTCGTCAATTTAATAATGTTCCAAATTAACAAGATATTCGAAAATATAAATCAAATATTCGCATATCAATCGGAGTGAGCTTGTGTGGGTTTGTATTTATTTAAAAGACCATTGAGCTGATCTTACTCCATATCTGCATCCTCTTCGTGCATCGCCTCCAATCTTCCAGTATTTATTTGTTTTTCTGCGCCTGCAATTATCTCAAGCAACTATTTTTTTCTCCGATTCCATTTTATTTTTGTCCGTTACCACTCATCTATCTTTTGTCGATATCCTTATAGTTCCTTTTGACAGCTTGATAACTCTTAATCCAATTCTTTTTCCTTTGTTTCATGCTCTTCAAGCTCTTTCTGAAGGGATTCATTTTGAGATTTTAACTTCTTACCTTCTTAGACGATACTATCAACTCCTTCACCAATTGTTTACATTTGTTTCTCCAGACTTTGAGCTTCTTCCTTTTCTGCAAGAGCCGATTCAAGTTGTGTCTTAAGGGATTAGAGTTCCTCTTGCTGTCGAGTGCGTGTCGACTGTATAAGAAAAAGTAGAAATTATGATCGATCAGATGAATTTTTCTTTTCTAGCTGAAGAAGAGATTAATAGTTAACAACAGTAAATTCGATTTACTCTTCAAGGGAGCGAACTTGAAGTTCAAGTTGCTGGGAATTTACCGTTTGATTCTGTGCAATCTATTGTTGTCCAAGTATTTTGCTGTTATTGTACTCGTAACTCATCAATAAATGTTAATAAAACAGTTTATTCAAATCAAAAAATTAAAATAAAACAAATTAGAGGTCTTTGGAAACATTTTAAATATCATTCATTACATAATTTATGATAATATTTTGATCAATCAACTCGATATGGCTGAGTGCGATACTGCTAACTGCCCTCAATACTTCTTTGGCTACCTAGGAGTTGCATCTGCTCTTGTCTTTGCTAATCTTGGCGCAGCCTATGGTAGTGCAAAAGCTGGAGTTGGAATTTGTACGATGGGTGTTCTAAAGCCAGAACTGATTATGAAGTCAGTCGTACCTGTTGTAATGGCTGGTATTTTGGGTATTTACGGAATGATTGTGGCTGTTATCATTGTTCAAAGAAGTATCTCTGTGGTTATTTAGTTACTGGAGATAGCTATACCGATAAATCAGCATACGCTCATCTCGCCTCTGGTCTTTGCTGTGGCTTCAGTTCATTAGTATTTACAATTTAATATAGGCTGCAGGTCTCGCAATTGGAATCGTTGGAGATGCAGGCGTCCGCGCCAATGCACAACAAGATAAAATTTTCGTTGGTATGATTTTGATTTTAATTTTTGGAGAAGCTTTGGCTTTGTACGGTCTAATCGTATCACTAATCCTAACTTCGCAATGATTTGATTACACGATAATTTCGACAATTTAAGTCTCATTTAAAATAAAAAAGTAAATAATAATTCAAAAATTGCAAAGTACCATCAATAAAACAATACTCAGATACGTATTTTTTTGGGGCTTGTATAAATTCTGCGCTGGCTCATGTACGTAAAGAGCTTCATTCTATTTTTTTACATATAATTTTATTCTGTAGACTCTATTGTAACTTTGAATCCATCGTCGAATATAAGCCTATCCAAAAATTTTAGAAATCCATTATGAGTAAACAAGATGCGTAAAAGTTCCCTGAATATAAAATTAACTACTTTTTGTTAGCTGACGACAGTTGTTAATAATTAGTTAATTTCTTCTATTCTCTTTTCCCTTTCAGCAATAACTCTCTCTTCCATCCTTAAACGCAGATTCTAAATAACTCATACAGTTATTTCTTTTCAACTCTGCTTTAATGTTCAAAATTAGCGGCCCTATCCATCTCCTGAATTCTTTCGCGGAGTGCCCGAATTATTTAGTTTTTTTATCTGATTTATCTTTTTAATTTCGTCATTTCTCGATCAGGCTCATGAGTACGATGATCCTGATATATTCTGGTTTCTGATAAATTTTTAGAAACAATTTCATTCAGATTTTTTTTATGTTTTTATATATTACTTTCCATTTCATTAGTGCGTATTTTTTAGGCTAAATCACCAAATATCTACTTTAAAGGAGATGTTTATAGATAGCCATTTGCTCTGTCGCATTATTGACTTGTGCTGCCAAATTTTTATGATCATCTAAGAGGGTTTGATGCTGCGAGTTTAGTTTCAAACACTCATATTTGAAGTAATCTCGTTCTTTTACAACAGTTTATAGCTGAATTGCTAGCGTGTTGTTGATGAACTTGTCTTCTATTGTCGATTTTAGCTGTTCAAATAGTTTGATTAGCTCATATATTTTGATGCGATAGCACTTAATGAACTGTTATTCATGTCGCAAGACGGCCTCCTCGAAAGTAGCGTTCATACTTTATGTTGCCTCTTCGATGCTCATGAGTAAATTTTTGATGAGATCCTCTGATTCTAGAACTGTGTCAAATGTTGTTTCCATATAGAACTCTGAATATTTTCGATAATGAACAATAACTTCTAACTTCAATCTTATAAATATTCAATTGCGAAATTCATCATTTACGATCAGAAGAAGGCGATTGTCAACTGGTAGAGACTCAAAAGACTGTTTCCATTTCCACCGCGAAGACTTATACGCACTGCTCCACCTTTTTAAGATTCGTAACCTTCAGCTTCTATCAAAATTGGATAATTGACTAGTTTGCCTTATTCTTTCAAAGGGAATGACGCTGATCCGAAAATTAACTTCAAATCGGTTGGGCTCGGATAAGGAGAACATTTGACGTTGCAAACTGATGATAAAAATGCTCCAACCTTCTTGAGATAGTCAGCAGCTCTCACTCCTTCAGGAATCTTTAGAAAAGAATCGATTTTAAAAAACTTTTGATTTGCCAAAGAAAAGTCTTTGTAAAAAGTATTGAATTTTTCATAAGTCAGCTCAGCTGGATTCAGGAACTTCGAAATGGCTATAGGTAATTGAACTTATTTTTTTTCAATTTGCCCTTGAGTGTTCTTCCATGCAATTCCGACTGCAGGAGGTTAAATTTTGTCTCCGTTTGGAGTAAAGGTCAGTAAAATTTGTTGAGATTAAGGTCCATATTTAATGGGAGTATTTGATACCTAAAATCCTTTATTTCTAAAGACTTTAAATTGCATTTCAGTTGTAATTACTGATACCGACAAAATAACTTTCAATATGCCGTCCTATAGTTTTTCACGAATTTAACAACCGTCGAAATTGGTCTTTTTGACAAATGCTTCTTTCCAATAACTTTTTAGTTATAATTTACCTGGCATATCAAGTAAGTTAATCAAGTTTGGACTAAGTCTATCTATAGCGGCTTTGAAAAAGGGATGGTTAGCGAGAGGATGACTTGCGACTGTTCCTGGATTTGAAATGGTTTGGAAATTGGTTGCGGGTTGAGGAACTGATACTGCTGATTTGACAACTGATTTTGTTTTAGTCATCTCAAGTTCTTTTATTTTCCTTCCTCCTTTCGATAGTTTTTTAAAAAGAGGATTCATTTGCTGTTGCTATTCAGTAAAAACTGGATTTTGAGCTATTACTTTTGCCTGTGTTGCTTGATCTTGATTAAACAATGCTAAAAATTAAACTCCTCTTTGCTGCACATCAGGATCCCAATGCTCTGTACAGAGATGACAAATCATCTGAACTTCTTCTCTGAGGGATTCATATTTAATGGCAAGTTTGAAAAAAGCGTTCAGCATCATTGCTTTGGCTTTGTTTCCTGCAGAAGAAAAATGTTTATTGATAGCGTCAAATATTTTGCGAGGATCCTTTCCTCCCTTAACCAAATACTAAGAAAACTATGAGACAACATAGCTCCCAACACAAACAAGTGTATCAGTGACATGAGGCACATTTAGGGCTGAAAGAAGCTTGAAGGAAGCATAATTTTGGAGATCAGGGTTAATTTGTCCGAAGCCTGCATTAATGAATAAATACCAGTTATTATTTGAAGAATACGATACCAAATATCGTTTTCGACTTCAGCATTCATAATAAGTTTAACCACAACATCCACATACCATATTGAATTTTAGGCAAATTTTTCAGCCAAAATAGCGATTTTAAGAACAAGATCATCGTGAATGTGAGGATCTACTCGATTCTCAAGATATCCTAAAAGCTAGGCAACGATTGTGGAAACATTGGAGCTATTGCAAATCAGATAAAGAAGATCTAGTGCTCTCTTTCTTATTGAAACATCAGGGTGATCCAGATTTACTAGAATTTTCTCAAGGTTATCAGCCAAGGAATGCCTAACTGCTAATCTACACATTGCCTCGAGTCCCAAATATCTGATATTTGCTCGAGAACTACTGATAAAGACAACCAATATCTTTGAGACATTTAGAACAAGCTTTTTATCGAGTTTTTGATCATAGTGGATGATGACATTGATAACCTCGAATAAAAGACCGTATTAGATATTACTTTTGTTAAGAACTTCTGATGCATCTGTTCTTTTGAGAACTTTGGTTAAAATTTATTAAATCAAATCTAAAATGCCTTTTTCTTCAGGGGGTGACCATATCTGAAGAGTTTTATATAATTTCATTTGCAGCCAAGGGTTCGGATGAGTGTAATAGAGATAGTTGCTTGGACATTATTTGTTAATAGCTAATCTATGGAGCAATCTGATCACTTTGGGTTGAATTTCTTTTAATTGATCTGGATTAACTACGCTCATAATTGTGAGGAGAAGAGAGCAAGCACCATTCACCATGCTTAAAGAACTTGAGTTTTTTGTTTCAAAAAGATCAGAAATTGGACTAAATATTTTTTTAAGATCGAACCTGTTGGGTTATTTTCGAATCATTCGGGAAAGGCAAAGGAGTGCTTTCTTACGGACATTTGCCGCAGTTCTGTTGGAAAGAGCCAGATCAAAAACTGAGTCAGATAAATTAGTCAATGCAGATGGCATGTTGGTGGCAAGCATAGAAAGTGCTAATGACTGGAAAGCTTCGTTCTTAGATCGAATATCTGACTCAACAGAATATTGAATGCTTTTCCAGATTTCCTCATTAGTATCAGGGATGATGAGTCCTGTGGCGATATATCCAGTGTATTTCTCATCATATTTAGCTGAGTTGATGAGTGCGGAAGCCTATTGGAATCCAAAATCAACCTCATACCCTAGAATATGAATGTACAATAATTTCCAAACATATTTCTTACGTTGATAGGCGTTGAGGCCCTTCTAGGTTGTAAATCTTTCACGGATATGAGCAAGCTCCAACTCCACGCGCTTGGTCTCAGACTCCTTGTCCTTGCACTCACGAATATCAGAGATGAACTCATTCAATCCACGCATGGTGGTGTTGTTCATCAATCCTCCAAATATTCCACTCATAACTTGTTTAAATTTTAAATAATAGGAAATCAACACGAATCATATAAATCTAATAGATATTTATGATCATCATTTTTGGCAAGCCAAGATGATTCCTGAGAAATCAATATCGTAATAGCTCACATGGTCGAGAACGTCAACGTCCAGTTTGTTTTTATCACTGCAAGTTTTGTCCTATCCAGTTGTATCTTTGCATATAGTGTATCCATTTTTTACTGACCCTTTGTAAAATACTTCGGTGTTCACATGCAGAAAGCCCCAATCTTACAAAGGCAAGTGAGGTACGGGATCTCTGCCATGTGTCACTCTTCCTTTGAAGTGATTAGGACCTCCATAAATTTCATTGAACCAAATAGTGAATTTAATATCTCCTACTCGAGGACTTCCATAGTTATAAAAATCTGTTACTTGAATTTTATTAGCCAATAAATAAGCTACTGTATGAGTTGCGATGGCTGCTCCCAAACTGTGGCCTGTAACACTCAGTTAAAGATGAATTACATCAAATTCTGATGAGGAAATTTTTGTTTGTAAGATTTAACTGTCTAAAGAACCTGCTTTTGGATGTCGGTAAAAGCAAAGTAGAATCCACGATGAACTTTACAGTCTGATTTAAAGTAAATGTTACTGTTGTTGCAAAGAGGATAACTAATAGCGACAAAATTGATATCGCTGATCCAATTTTTGAGATCCCAAGGTAATGTTCCTCTGAAGACCAGAACTTGATTAATGGAAAATTACCAATGGCATTTAGTTCGTCATTTGTACCGATGAAGCCAAGCGTGTCCATACTTGAATTCTCAAAGGTTTTTACATTTTTCATCACCAAAGGGGAGTTTTTGCATGGAGTGCAACCCCACTTTTCAACTTAAGCTTTTTTGCAATATGAGGCTACGGTCAGTCGACACAGCTTCTCGCCTAACTGCTCAGAGTAGGCTGCGAACGAAATGGTGATAAGCAAGCTCAATAGCAATATTGTCTTCATGTTTTGGCTATAAATTGATAAAAAATCTCTATAAATAAGGACCTTATTACATTTATAGTAAATTTTAGGAGCGATCTCTTTCTGTATTTCTCCAGGATGAAAAAATAAATTTTGATAAATCCTAAGATAATTCACTGGATAATTGATATTTATTAGAGATGAATGAAAATGATTAACCAAAAATTACATCAATCAAAACTTTCGTGAGAGGCTCGTTTCTGTATTCATAGGACGGCTTCGGATATGAAGAGAAACCACAAAAAGAAGCCCCTGTCGAAAGTGTATAAAAAATAGTCGAGGATAAGATAGGAATAGCAGATCTCAAAAAGGAAATTGCTGAAAAAAAGAGATAAATACGGATGAAAAAATTAAGCAAAAATGATAAGCCACCTTTGATTCCCATTAGAGATACTCCAGTCGAGCCAATTCCTGAACCAGTCAATGATAACCAAAAATGCTAAAGGTCAACTCAAGAGCAATTCGAATACTTCCAAACCTACATCAGTCAAAAATAAAAAGAGAAAAAGTTTGATGAGGAGGAACAGTTGAGAATTGATATGTTTATGGTACAACAATAGATGCTAAAACAAAAGCATGATTAGTCAGTCGCTCCTTCAAGAGGAATTACTTTAGTTATGTAAAAAGAAGAAGCAAAACCCAAAAAGAAGATGCTTGTTAAAATCAAAATTAAAAAGAAAGACCAGGACAATGAAGAATAAACAGATCAACTTTCAAAGATTAGAGTTGTTTAAACTTAAAAATGATTGTTTAGTTGATGAACCCAAAATTATGTTTTCCTTCATTTAAATATCCTTTTCAATATCTTTTCTCTCATAAAGAATTAATAAATTACTTTTCCCCTATCAATATTTATGCATTGCAACTTGAATTTATCATATAGTAAGACTACTCAATTATAACTATTATTTAGATGCATAGCATAAAAAAGCGCCTGGCAAATCAAATTACTATACTCCGCTACATCCAAGAATATTAGATATACTAAATTAGTATCGTTTGGTAGTCGGAAAAGCCCATACCACCCACTATTCATTACCTACCTGAAATATTTTTAAATCCATTTATGTAAATGACTCCGATTTCTCCATATAATCCCTCAAAAATCTTCAAAAACTAGCAAACTAGTCAATAGATAACCTAAAATTTCGCTAAAATTCCATAAAAGATATTTGAAAAGAAGTTAAAGCGCAACGATTATCCTCACTAAATTGAAAGATCCAAAAAGAATAATAAAAGACAAAATCAAACTTTGGACTATGATGCATTGATGACTCGAAATAAAATAATTGCTATGGCAATTTAAAGAAATAAATCTGTGATTAAGTATTCTACTCCCAAAGACGTTTTACATAAAAAGAAAAAGATTGTGTGAAACGCTAAGTCTATTTCATTTTAGCTAAGCGTAAGCTTAGCCATTGATTTTGTTGATTCTATTGATCGGGAAATATGTTTAATTTTTTAAATTCATCACGTACTAGCCAAGAAAGCGATGAGATGGGCTCGGTCCTATGCTCCAGATACTCCACTAAAAGACATTTTGTTTCCTGGTAAATGTTTTCCGGGATTGAGCAGATACATGAAAAGATGCTTATCACTCCAGACAAGTCCTGATCCTTTCATAGCCTTGCTGTAAGAAAAAAGAGTCTCGCCTGCCTTTCTTCCGACAACTCCACCAAGAGGGGGAGCAGCTGCACCTTTTCCATCACCCTGCATATAATTATGAATACATCCAAACCATGACAACTGGCACATAGCTCTTCGAAAATACTTTTTCCTGCTTTAGGGTCACCTTTAGGGACGACCACATCTGGCTCCTTAATTTATTTCTTTTTCTTGCCACCCATAAATTTAAAATAAATTATAATTGTTGAAATTCTCTTGAACTAATAGAGTTAGTGGAGTCTTATCATCAGGCACGGTCATATTGATGCTTACATAAAATATGATTGTAATTTATTAGCCGTAGCTAGTTATTAGTGGTATATAATCCGTATTACTGAGTTTTGGAGAGTATAAAAAAAAATGGAAGTTTATTAAATTTAATTGAGTAAGTAATCAATAGTTTGAAGATATAAAACAAAGAAAGATATATTCCTGAAAATATTGTGTCTGCATATTAAATCAGTCTGTAACTTTTTTCATTTTTTATTGGTGATATATTAAAATCCTGATGCCTTAATGAAGGGAAAACATAAATCAGTCATTTAAAGTCCTGTTTTGATGTTGTGAGAATTGATAATATATAAACATATTTCAGTTAAATATTAAGAATTATATATGAGTCATCTGAAGAACAGCAAAACAACTTCCTATAAAGATTTACTGACAGCTTTTTAAAAAGCGGAAACTGCTCGCCAAACACCTCGATAAAAAAAGGTGCCGAATCGCTTTTACCAGCCAAAAAAATCAAGTATTCAATAAAATAAATAAAACATAATCACCAAAAATCATATCCGTAGCGTGTATGAAAAAAGCCAAGTACGTTCATCTTCCTCATGGCTTTAGTAGGATATTTTGAAGGAATATAATAATAAAAGAAAGAACCGCCAACTGAACTTGAGTTACAACAAATTTATTTCATACATTACGACCATTATGCAGAAACTAACTGGAGCTGTCCCTCCTGACTCTTTAATGATAAAGCTTACATATTTGCAATTTTTAGCTGCTCTCAAAGAAATGTGCTTGATTAAAGAAACCTATGATCCGACTTCAAATGATTGCGTCACGGAATTGTGGAATTAAATAAGTGGTCACGGACAGACTGTTGGAATTTTTATTGTATTTGTCACTGGAATACTGAATATGAGAAAGAATGAGGAGTTACAAGACGAACGAAATTCTCATTTATGGGAAAAATATGCATAACTAAGGTATACCCGAATGGAACAGCTTGGCAAAAATAAAACAATTTAAAGAGAAGAATATTCTTTTAGCCCCATGATTTCATAAAGAAGCAGAGCTCTTGCAGTGAGTCGTTCCAAGAGTAAAGGTCTTCGTGAAAAATGTTTAGTTCATAAGAGTGACGTGCAGTTTGTTTAATAATCAAATCAAAATACATCCCGCAATACAAATTCTAAAGAGAAGAATAATACTACTGGTAATCGTCGCTCTTTGATGCTATTTAAATTAGCTCAATAGAAATCTCAGGAAAAGAAAAGAGATAAAAGGTCATCATAAGTTTAATATTAAAAATCGATTAAGGAGTTAACCTTCCAACCTTAAATTCATTATCATGTCAAGGAGCAGGAAAAAAAGACCACAACTATTCAAGGTGAACAGGATTCAATCAATCGCATTATTCGTGGTCGAAT
>Ga0302265_1001779_pt1 | contig 12299 bp, 12 predicted proteins | sample III_Bog_E1_1_FD_194556 | JGI IMG/M metagenome (GOLD analysis project Ga0302265, IMG submission 194556) | Peat permafrost microbial communities from Stordalen Mire near Abisko, Sweden - III_Bog_E1_1 | ecosystem: Environmental > Terrestrial > Soil > Wetlands > Peat | place: Sweden: Abisko...
TCATTGCCGATAGGGTCAAGTTCGATTTCTGCATGCCTCGAAAGCAATATCCAGCAAACTTGGTCGGCCCCCAGATACGCAAAGTGCGGGGGCGACTGGAACTGACCCAGGAGGAACTGTCCGCACATTGCCAACTGGCCGGACTGGACATCAGCCGTTCCTCGGTGGGGCAGATTGAAGCCCGGTTGCGATATGTGACGGACGAAGAATTGCTGGTGCTGGCGTCGCTGCTGGGCGTGACCGCCGACCAGCTTTATCCCGAAGACCTGCTGAAGCGGTATCGCGCCAAAAAGATTAAGACCAAAAAATCCGCCTAAAATTGGCGGATTAGGAAATCCTTCAGGAAAAAAAGTATCCCAATTCCCGGAGAGAGGTATGAGTGGAACCCATGACCACATGGTCAATCAGTTCAATCTTGAGCAACTGCCCGGCGCGGATGAGATCGCGGGTGATTTTTATATCCGCCTCGGACGGGGTTGAGTCGAGGCTGGGATGATTGTGCATCATCACAATCGCGGAAGCGCTGGCCATGATGGCCAGACGGAAGATTTCCCTCGGATGGCAAAGAATCGTGTCCATGGTTCCCACGGATACGAAGTAGTGCCCCTTGATTTTACGGCGGGTGTTAAGCATTAAAACCACCAGACATTCACATTCAGGATTGAAATAAGGATGCTGGGTGATGTGAGTCCGCCAATAGGCGGCGGCTTCGCTGGGCGTCTGGCAAAGTTGCATGGCTTCAGGCGTGGGACATTCCCGCAAGGATACGATCTTCCATTCCTGCGGTTGCGGCGGGAATTTAAGCGGTTTGACGAGGTTATTCTGGGGTTGCGGCGTTGCATTGATGATTTCGGTCGTGTTCATGTTTTTGCGTTTCGTTTTATGAGGGAGCGGGATTGCTCTCTTCGCCTCGCACCGGGAGAGCAAAACCGATCTGAACGAAACGCATTTGAGCCGGCTGGCCGCGCTGACGGGCGGCGGAGCAGGAAGCAATGCAGTGACACGAAAATTCGTGGCGCGAAATTGCGCGGAGCAACCAGAAGCGCGGACAGCCGGCGGATGAACACGGCGGAAATCAACGCCGCAGCGAAGAACAATCGTCCGATGAAAAACTGGTCATGGCAAATCCACGAATTGCGATCCGCCAAAAATCAGTGGCCCCAAAATGGTTTATGAGCAAACCGGGTGAACAATTGAAAACCGAAATGTGGCGGCCATGCGTAAATTTAACTTTGCGTTTCACTTGCTGATAATTTCCAATCGGCGATTGGAAAATCACTGCCGTTGCGGTTGAAGTCTGGCCCGATTGCCCAGCCATGATGGATAGCGCGCAATTGTGCAGAAATTAAACAACCGGCTTCGGTCTGCGGTCGGCGAGCGGAAACAGTGGAGCGCAGACGGAGAGACGGCGGGAACGAAGTCGGAGCGCAACGCCGCCGCCGAGCCGCAGACGGAAGCCTCCGCTAATGCGGATAATCGAATGCAGCTCGTGACGAGGGCGCGGCTTGCGACCAGCGCAGCGGAGCAATCCGCGCTTTGGTCACGGCGATAGGACAAATGCAGCTCAATCGAAAATTTTTGGACACGGAGAATTAAATGTCCCGGCACTTGCCCGGCGTGCGAAAATCATTGCACCCAGTAGCTGGCCGGCTTCGTGAGAAATTCCGCCAGTTCAATTCCCTGTCCACCGACAAGCAGTTTGCGTTTCGGTTTGAAGTGCTTGACGAAAGCCTCCATTCCCGGCAGCGATTCAGCACGGCGTCCACTTTTCACTTCGATAGCAACGGTGGTCTTGCCTTGGCGCAGGACAAAATCCACTTCTTGATTCCGTTCGCGCCAATAGGTCAGTTCGATGTTCGTGCCGAAGCTGGTGTTAAGCAGATGTGCGCCGACGCAAGATTCAACCAACCGTCCCCAATAGTTACCATCCTGCCGCGCTTCCGCCGCCGTCCGGTTGTCTTGCGCGGTCATCAAGGCCGTGTTCAGCACTTGTAATTTAGGACTCGACCCTCGCTGGCGAACGAGTCCGTGGGCATACTTGGAAAGACCCGCGACCATGCCAGCTCCTTGCAGCAATTCCAAGTAATGCGCGAGCGTAACGGTGTTGCCTGCATCTGTGAGTTGGCCGAGCATCTTCTGATAGGAAAGAATCTGGCCGGAATAGGCGCAACCGAGATGGAACACCTGTCGCAGCAAGGCCGGTTTGTCCACGCGATTCAACAAGAGAATATCGCGTGAGATCGTGGTTTCGATGAGGGAATCCACAATGTAACGCCGCCAGCGTTCCGGCTCGGTTATCAATTCAGCAGAACCGGGATATGCTCCGTAGAAAATGTATTGTTCCAGATTCCAGCCAAAAGCTTCCCGCATTTCCGCGAACGACCAATGCGGCACAGGAATTACCTCGAACCGTCCGGCAAGGCTCTCGGTCAAGCCACGTTGAATGAGCAATGGGGCAGAACCAAGCAGAACGACTTTCAACGGCAAGCCGGCGTGGGTATCGGCATCCCACAACAATTTGACCACGGTTGACCAGTCGGAAACCTTTTGCACTTCGTCCAGCACCAGTAATGCGCCGGTTTTGCTGTTGCGTGCCATCAGTCGGGCGGCGTCCCATTGCTGCTCAATCCAAGTGCGGTCACGCATGGACGGTTCATCGGCTGAGGCATAATGCGCTGGCAATTTGGTTGCCTTGATGACCTGTCTGACCAAAGTGGTTTTACCGACCTGACGAGGGCCGGCCAATACCTGCAAGAATCGGCGTTTTTCTTTCAGCCGTTTCAGCAGTTCGTCATGGAGCGTTTGGCGCGTCATACAATTTACTCAATACGTTGAGTTAATTTACTCAATACAAAAGCATGGTCAAATCTTTCCTGTTTGGCTTCGGTCTGCGGTCGGCGAGCGGAAACAGTGGAGCGCAGACGGAGAGACGGTGGGAACGAAGTCGGAGCGCAACGCCGCCGCCGAGCCGCAGACGGAAGCCCGCCGCATCTGCGGCAAATCAAATGCCGCTCGTGACGAGCGCGCGGTTTTGCGAAGTGGAGCGAAGCAAACCGCGCGTGGGTCACGGCGACTTCCAAATTTTTTTCCAATTCGAGGAATAACTTAAACGCCCAATTTCCAGTCTGTGAAGCGATGCACTGGATTACATAATGCTTGCATTGCGCCACTAAAGCCGCTGCCGACAAGGATTCCGTGCGTTCTTAATCCCAGCTCTTTCCCAGCGCTTCGGATTAAAGCGCTTGTTTCTGCCGGCACGGGAAATTCTCCGTCGCTGACCAAGACAACATCTGCGCGCTGCCAGGCTGACTCGTGCAATCGTCTTACTGCTCTCTGTAAAGGCTCGGCTACATCGGTTCCGCCGTGGAACGAACACGCCAGAAAATCTAAAAGTCCGGCCACCCCTTCATCGGTGAGCTTTAATTCAAGTTCCGCCACGGACGATGGCCCGCTGAATGAGTAGAGAAAACACGCTCGCTTTTCAGCATGGGCAACACGCAGCGCTTCCAATACCACCGCTTTGGCAACAATTTCAGGAGCGCCTTGCATTGAGCCAGAAGTATCCAGACACACGATAATCGGGCCGCGCTCTGATTTTGGTTTTGGTATTGGGCGTTCCACCTCCGTGATCACGTCACTTTCGCTGGATACGCGCTCGGCCATGACGCCCTGCACTCGGTAGGTAAGCAACGCGTGTTCAATTCTCCGCGCGTGCCAAAGGTATTTCAGAACTGGGTGTCCAAGCGTTACCGCTTCAGCAGGAATCATCCGGGAAATGTCATCCGAAAGCGTCAAGCCGTGAACTTCATGCGGTGCAAATTCGGTTTGCACTTCACGCCACTCATCCACCGCGCGGCGGATGGGAACGAAGATGCGCTCCATCACACTCGGCGCTTTTTCATCCGTCCGCTCTTGCAAACGGCCCAGCGTGCGGATGAGTTCGGTCAATTCTTTGCAACTTTCCAAGAGTTTTCTCAATCGCGCGATTTCCTGCCAGCCATGATGCCGTAATACACTGCGGGCTAGGTCGCGCCCGCGTCCGAGCAATTCGCCCATGTCCCCGAACACGTCCCAGATTTCCGACCAGACCCGTGAACGGTCAGACCAGTTGCCGCGCAAGGTTGCGATGCTCTTGCTGATGCCTTCTTCTCCCGCTCGTCGGTTGGCTTCACTTTGCAGCTTCCGTGTCACTTCGGCAGGCAGGCGTTTGATCTTTTCTGGTTTTGGCGGTGGATCAACATTTTCATCGGCTGACACCGGTTGTTCTTGCGGCGGTTTCCTCCTTTCTTCCTCCAACAATTTGAGTTCCTCAAACAACTCGCGTTGACGCTGCGGGAGAAAGTGGGAGAAATCATCTGCCGCTTTCAAAATGTCCAACAATAGCTCGTCCACTAAATCCGGTTGGTCGCGGCAGAATCGCGCGATCTGCAAGTCCGACAACTCGTGGAGCAACGCACCTCGCATTGGATTCTCCGGCCACTTGACGGATGCGTCTGGCATTTGGCCTGAAAGCAAAGCCTCACGCCATGTGAGCACTCCCGCTACCCGTTGCGACAAAGTTCCGGCAGGCGAAGCCACGACGGGGACGTAGAGTGTTTCGGGCAACGCATCGAGGAAAGCGTAGCTGCTTTCAAGCGCCGTTGCGTCGAAGGCTGTGGCGGTTAAACTCATTCGTAAACACAACTATTCTGGCGATTCCTCGACGAGAACGGGCAGCTTGGAAAAGCCCTCCGTCACCACTTGCATCCGCGCCTCCAATTTCTTCGCTTCAGCCTTCGTTTCCTCCAGGCTGCGTTTTGCAACCGTCGAAAAGCCCGGTTGAATCCACAAATTTCCGTCAACCGTGGCGACAAGTGAAGCAATGTGATTTTCCAGTCCGGCAATGTGCGATTGAATCCGTTCCAAATGCAGTTTGGTTTCAGCGGACTTCCCTTCAATGTGATGACGGGAATAGCGTTGCGGTTCCATAGCCGGAGAAAGAGTTTCCAAAAAGAAACTCGATGTCTCATTCATGTAATTCTTCCACACATTCTGATTTTGGTGAAAGTTGTAGTGAAATGTGTTCCATAGTTCCTGCTCGGTGTAACCCTTGCCACCATTTGTTCGATCACCATTTGTATCCGGCGATATAAAAAGCCGATTGCCATTGCGGACACATTGTTTTGGCTTGTCGTGGGTTACGAGTTCTCCATTTGCCAAAAAGAGCAGTTTCCCTTTTTTATTTTTTTGCTGACTTTGGGCTGATTGTTGGTCGGCGAGAATTTTTTCTTGGGCGGTCACTAGCTTCGTCAGTCGCGTGAGGTCAGTCGAGCCATTTGCGCCCAATCGTTTTTCATACCAATCCTGTGCCGCCGGTTGCTGGTCTGGCATTTCCCAAACACAATGTTGAAGCAGCCAGCAATCCCAAATTGAAATTTCCTGGCGACCGTTTGTGAGCGCCGAAGTTTGAAGCAGCTTCACGATTTTGCGCCAGCGGCGGTCGGACACCGCGATCTTTTGTTCGGCAAGGAAATTACGGAATTTTACCAGCAACGCTTTCACGTCGTCCGGCATTTTCACCTTTTCCGCATCTAGTTGGATTTGCTCCACATCTTCACGCCTCAATTTTAGAGCATCGCCTAGTGCTTGGAATCCACCTGCGCCGCGCAAGTCGAGCAACTGGTTGAAACCTGTCTCGGAAATTGGTCCAACCTGAAAGCGGAGCAAAAAGCGGTCGTAAAGCGCATTAAGTTCCTCGCCGTCCGGCAATTCGTTGCTTGCCGCAATAACGCTGATGAGCGGAGTTTTTTTACGCTCCTTGCCATTATCGAATTCGCGTTCGTTTAGAAGCGTGAGAAGGGAATTAAGAATTGCGGAGTTCGCTTTGAAAATCTCGTCGAGAAAAGCTACTGACGCTTCCGGCAAATAATGTTCAGTTTTGCGTTCGTAACGGTCTTGCTCCAGTGCCTTGATGGAAAGCGGGCCGAACAATTCCTCCGGCGTGGAGAAGCGGGTCAATAACCGCTCGAAATAAGCCGCGTCTTGAAATGAGTGTCGTAACCGGCGGGCGAGTTCGCTCTTGGCCGTTCCCGGCGGGCCGATGAGCAAAAGATGTTCACCTGTCAGAGCGGCAAGCAAGGCGAGGCGCATGGGCGCGTCGCGCTCAATAAGCCCTGTGATCAGTGAATCGCGAAGAACGCGCAGCTTTTCCGGCAGATTGGCGGTATTCATGCGAACCGAATTTTACAAAAGCAATCTCATGTCGTCTAGTTACAACAAGAACACCATTTTGCGTGTCATTTTCCAATTTTTTTGGCGAGAATTTTCCAAACCTTGTCTGCGGTCTGCGGATTGTCCAAATATCCGGGATGGCAGTTTCCAGCATCATCGCAGACTTCGGTTGGCGAATGCGCCCCGACATCAAAGAACGATCCGCCAAATGCAGGGTTGAATTTCAACGATTTGAAGTTTTTCTCCTTGGGGATTTTGATGTTAACCACGAAAACGGGGTCGTTTGGGTTGTATAAATTATACCAGAAATTGGCTCCTTCGATCATTTCAACGCTGCCCGGCCAAAGCCTGCCACGGATGAATGGATTGTTGATTTGGGAGCCAAAGGTTATCAAAGTCCTGCCCACAAAGGCGGCAATGCCTTCCGCGCCGCCGTTCACCGCAAGGTCGTAACAGAGCAAGGAGCCGAGGCTGTGTGCGCAAATCAAATCCGGATTTTCCTTTTTGATCAGGGGCAACAGGAATTTTTTCCTCAAATCCTGCCGCAACTGATCTTCCACCACAAACTTTGCCACCATCCCCGGTCCCCATTGGAGAAACTCGTCGAAATTTTCCTGCGGTTCCGGTTGGGGGGACTTCAATTTCTTCAACCGCTTGACCGCCTCGCTGCTGTCCGGCAGGCTGGCCAGAAGTTCCACAACCGCGACGATGTATTCAAAACCATCCGGCGGTTGCTGAAAATAATCATTATAGAGGGCGCGCGCCGAATTCACCGGGCCGGCGTATCCATATTTTTTTAACACAACGCGAATGGCGTCGTCCCAGACGTCGTAGCATTTGCCTCCGTCTTCAGGAACATTGATGCCGTGGACATACAAGATTTTCATAGATTTAGTTTCGTTAAATTGGACTCGATCAAGGCAGGTTTGACATCAAATCACATGGCAATGGGTTGTTGAAATTTCAAGGCAGCGCGAACGAGTTGCCGCATCTGTCCGCGATAGCATTGTAGCTCGTTATCGTGCTTGCGGTCGGACAGGTGAAATTTTTTCATGCGGAGCAGTTCGATTTGAAGTTGTTCAACCTGTTTGAGAGTGAGAGGGGAGAATCGGGTTTGCGGTTTGCATCCAAGCACCTTGCGCACGAAGAGTGGGAAGGCGTGGCGGTGCGGGAGCATGGCTCTGTGCAAAACTTCGACTGGCAATCGGTGGCCAAGCAGACCGCCTGTGATTAAGCCATCCCGATGATGGCAGGCACGGTAGCGCCACTTCAGGAATGCCTGGTATTGGGCAGGCGTTGGGTGATGACAACCAATGTCGCCATTGGTGAACACGTCAACGATTTCAGGGTCGGGCGGCGGACGCTTGACCCGGCCATGTTCGTAACAGCCGCAGAAGACGTATGCCTGGAGTTTCATGGGTGTGAGTTTATCCGTTCAGCAATCTGGTGAACAGTCCCAAGCTGGTTGAGGTGGGACAGCGAATGTCCATGCGAGTGTAGCAGACTCACGTTTGTGAACAACTCGGAATGGACGACGGCGGCCGATGCGGTAGCGTGTCTGCTGCCGATGAGCGCCCGCAACAACCGCATTTTGCACATTGACGGAGATTCCTTCTTCGCCAGTTGCGAAATCGCGCTCGATCCCAAACTGGAAGGCCGTCCGGTGTGGGTCGGCGGTGGCCGACGTGGGGACGGCATTGTGATTGCGGCCAACCGGCTGGCGAAAAAATATGGCATCAAGACAGGGACGGCTTGTTTCGAGGCCAAGCGGCTTTGTCCAAACGGTGTCTTGTGCCGCCCGCATTACGACGCCTACCGCGAGTTGTCGCGCCAGATGTTTTTGATCTTGGAAAAATACGCGCCGACGCTGGTGCCGTATTCCATTGATGAGGGGTTTTTGGATTTCTCCACTATGGATTCCCATGTCTGGCGCAATACGACGCCGACGGATTATGTTCAAGGCATCCGCAAACGGATTTTGAAAGAGGTTCGTTTGCCGGTCACGGCGGGACTGGCAAACTCGGCCAAACTAGCCAAGCTCGCAACGGACGCCGCGAAAGGTGTCGGGTTTATTGAAGTGCCTCCCGGTCGGGAAAAAGATTTTTTGAATGACCGTCCGGTGCAGGAAATGTCCGGCATTGCCAAAAGCCGGCAACGCTCGCTGGCCGCCCTCGGTGCGTTGACGTTCGGCCATGTGGCGAAATTGCCGTCCATGCTGCTCAAGCAGAAGTTTGGAATTTGGGGGCAGCAACTTTGGTTGTTTTCAAACGGGCAATGGAATGAGCCGCTGGTTTTGGAAATCAAAGACCGCACGACGATTTCCAGCAGCACGACGCTCCCCCAGGACGAACACGATTACGAGGCGGCGCTGACTTTCATGTTGAGCGAGTCCACGCGGTTGACCGGCCAGTTGCGCCGGGAAAAGATGCAGGCGCGGGAATTCAGCGTGGCCGTCCGGTTCACGAATTTCACCGAAGTCGGCACCAGCCACCGTTTCAAGCATCCGCAATTCCTGAACTCCGTAATCAATGAAGTGATGGAGCAGATGTTTCGCGGCATCATGGCCGGGCAACGGCTTCCGGTGCGGCAGATTCGCATTGCGATGTTCAACCTTGAAAGACTCGACACGCACCCGACACTTTGGGGGCGGACGCATGAAGAACGCTGGGGCGCCGTGGATGACGTGGCGCAAAAGCTGAATGAGCAGCTTGGCAAAACCGCGTTGATGACCGGTGCGCAATTCGCACTCCGGCACATTGACGAATCGCAAAAGCAGCCGAAGGCGAAATGTCCGTTCACGCCACAGCGGGAAATGATTGCCAAACTTTGGGGCGCGGAAGGCCCGACGAAAACGGAGCAACAGACACTTTTTTGATAATTTAATTAAAACCGTGGTTTGCTTATTATACACTCGGAAAACAATTCAATGAACTCGATTGATTCAAAAATCAGCAAAGCTTTGAAGCTGTTTCGCAAGCACCCGCTTGAGATTGAAAAATCAGAACAGACGCGCCGACAACTCAATGATCTTCTCGCAAAATTACGGAGACCCGAACTGACGGAGTCGTTGCGGTGGGCAAATGAGCCGACCTTGCATTGTGCGTCCAACTTAATTATGAGACCAAATTTTTTGATAATTGGTTGACACTTTTGGTTTCTGGTTTTGACGGACGGCGATCAAATTCTGGCAGCGGAGCCAGGCTTCCACAGTGACCCGCCACGCCGTGGCGGGTTTGAGGTGAGCGCCGTTCGTCGGATTTCCAATCATCGCTCCGAACTGTGCGAGCAGCAACCGGAAAATGGTATGACGCTGGTATTTTGACCAGCGCAAGCGGATGGCGTCGTCATGGAAGACGGCGCAGGCGGTGCGGCCGTTAAGGCAGCGCCGGGGGCGGTGATTGAGATCATGGACGGTCACTTCGACCGTCAGGGCGAAGTTGTTCGCCACTTCGGCGGAGGCATTCAACCGCTGATCCAGGGCGGCCTTGAGGTCGCGGATGCTTTTTTCCATGCCACCGTTGTAGCGGGGAAAGTGGGGTGGATTATTCAAGGGCAGCACGCCGTAGCGGCCCATGACTTCATCCACATATTGATTATTGAAGGGCGAACCGTTGTCGCGTTTGAGGAACAGCGGCGGGCCGTGCTGCCGGAACAGGCTTTCGAGATGGGTGGCGATTTGCCGGCCCGCTTGCTGGCGGCAGACCAAAGGCCGGAAGCGGTAGCGCGCGGCGAGATCCTGGACGGGGATGATGAGCACGCCGTTCTCGCCGTATTCGGTGGCGTCGCAAGACCAGACGAGCCCCGGATGGAGCCAGTGAATGTGTTTCATGGTTTGGAGTTGATCCCGCCGATAATCCTGCACCAGCGCCCGGAGTTGCCGGCGCGAGAGGCGACCTGCGAACTGTTTTAAGAGTTCGCCGGTGCCCCGGGTGCGCACGCGGCCAGGGTGCAACTGGCGCAGGAGCGGATTTAGCTCCGTCCAGTCCAGCGGCGGCAACTGCTTGGGCCCGGGCGATTGGCACACGGGTTTTCCTAGTCGCTGCCGCTGCCGCCAGCGCATGACGCTGGCATAAGGCACGAGGTCGCACACCTGCCGCCATGAAGTTGGATTTTTTGCTTTCATGGCGGTGAGCTGGTGCAGGATTTTGGGGATCATAGCGGTTTTTTTTTAGACGGCGGCAAGTCCTTCCGATCCGCCCACTCGTTCAGGAGTTGGCGCAACTGTTCCCGCTGTTCCTGGCGTTGCACTTGCTGCTCGAGTTGTTGCACCCGGCGCTGAAGTTTTTCCTTCTCCGGGTCCGTGGGCGTCTTGGGCCGCCCCGCCGGCTGATCCTCCAAGGCTGACAACAGCGCCGTGAGGGCTCGTTGTTCCCACTGGTAGTATTGTTGGCGGGAGATGCCCAGCGCCTGCGCTGCATCCGTGGCCGTCATCCGGCCGGAGCGGACCTGCAGGATCAGTTCCGCCCGCTGTTGGGCCTTGGCATTCATCTACTCCGTTTTTGCCGGAGTCAGGGTGGGGTTGGCAAGCTTGTTTATCTGCTCGAGCCGGCTGGTGATTTTGGTCGCCGTCACCGCCCGCTGGCGATGTTGCAACAATGCCTGCAGGCGCGGGCTCAAGGCTTCGCCCTTGGTCAGGTTGACGCGGTTCTCCAGCGCCTGCAGCATCCCCTCCATCGCCCGCTGCTGCCAGTGGTTGAAGGTGATCCAGTTGATGTTCAACTGGCGGCAGACTTCCGCCGGCTTGCACCGTTCCGTCCACACCGCCAGCACCGCCTGGACTTTGTCCGGGGCACTGACTTGGGGCGCTGGCGTGCGTTTTTTCCGTTCCGTTTTCTTTTCGCTGGTCGTTATTTTGGTTGAGGTCATAAGTAAGTTCTTGTTCGTTGTTTTGTTGATCACTGACACTGAGTTTGAGTTGGCCCTTCTCGGCGCGCAGCACGACGGACTGTCCGTCCATGCGGCCCACCATATAGAAAGGAGCTTGGGGTTTGCCGCGCAAGGCCAGTTCCAAGAGGTTTTCCTGGATACCCGCTTCGATGGTGCTGCGCAGTTGCGTTTGGATCTCGAAGAAGCGGTCGGCCGGACATAGTCCTTCGATGCCCTGATGCGGCCGCTTGTGGTTGTAATATTTGATCCAGAGTTTGATGCGTTCCCGGGCCGCTTCGAAGCTATCGAACTGGGCGCGGGATAAAAACTCCGGCCAGATCGTGGCCCAGAAGCGCTCGATTTTGCCGAGGGTCATCGGATGATGTGGGCGCGATTTGAAGTGCGCCACGCGATCCTTTTTGAGCTCGGCCTCGAAGCGGCTGACGCCGCGCCAGTTGGTGTATTGGCGACCGTTGTCGGTGAGCATCTCCTTAGGCGGCTGGAACTCGCCGGCCGCCACGCGATACACTTCGATCACCGCGTTGGCCGTGGGGCTGCGGAATAAATCCGCGCCCACGATAAACCGCGAGTAATCATCCATGAAGGCGATGAGATACGCGTAACGCCCGCCCAGACGGAACGTGAAGATGTCCGTCTGCCACATCTGATTGGGCGTGGCCCGCTCAAAGAACCGGGGCCGAACCATGTTCCGCTTCCTGGGCGGGGAGCTTTCGGTCATCAAGTCCGCCGCGTGCAACCGCTGGCGCACCGTCTCCGGGCTGGCCGGCAGAAAAAAGCACCGGCGTAATATCTGCGAGATGCGTTTGATGCCGAACGTGGGGTTTTCCTGTTTGAGCTCGATGATCTTGTCGGTGATCGGCGCTGGCAACCGGGACTGCCGGGGACCCGGCGTTCCCGACTGCAAGCCCGCCTCACCCAAGGTGTGATACTGGCGGATCCAGCGGCTCAAGCCGCTTTGCGCCACGCCAATCTCGGCGCAGACATCCGCCAGACTGAAGCCCTCCTCCAGCCGCAAGCGCACGGCCTTGAGCTTTTCATCGGCGGTGAAACGGCGCACTTTTTTCGCGCCGCCAGCCCCCCTCGGGGGGCTGTTCCTCTTCTTCTCTACTACAGTTTGTTCATTCATGTTAACACTCCATCTATCATTGGAGTGTCAACCAATTAACTCTCTAAATCAGTCTCACGATCTGGTCGTTAGCACA
>Ga0302265_1001791_pt1 | contig 12224 bp, 6 predicted proteins | sample III_Bog_E1_1_FD_194556 | JGI IMG/M metagenome (GOLD analysis project Ga0302265, IMG submission 194556) | Peat permafrost microbial communities from Stordalen Mire near Abisko, Sweden - III_Bog_E1_1 | ecosystem: Environmental > Terrestrial > Soil > Wetlands > Peat | place: Sweden: Abisko...
AACTCGGAGATGCTAGTTATGCACTGTTCCTCAAATGAATTGGATGAATTGATTGCTTAAGCATTTCTCTATTTTTACGAATACTAAACTTATTAGGGGTATAGGGAGATTGGGGATCGATTGGTCTGTAGTTCATTAACTTAAGTATATAAATAAAACATATTTTAGTTAAAATTACGGATACATCAAAATACAGTTAGATATTTTTTCAAATAGCATAAATATTTACAACAACATTTTGCAAGAATAAGTACATTAATAAAGTATTGAAATCGATAGGATTAATTTATGGATTTTATGAAGGGATAAATCACAAATTAGCGTATGGATAGGCAACCACCACCTATATTTAGAATTTAGAGTTTTTGGGAAGTTGAGCCACGGCGACACAAGCCCGAGCGGGAGGATCTACTTTAAAATATTATCCATAAATAGCATTAACCTTCGCAAAATCATCCATTGTCTGTTTAGAATAAATTTTACTTTGAGGAAAAGAGTTGACTTTAAAACATGATCAAAAGAGCATTTTGTTTCTGACAAAATAATCTTAAGATTTTACATAGCTCTTCTAGTTTGAAGTTCAACATCTTCAGACACCAATTCAGATGTTTTAGGATCAATGCCAATTTGTCCGGAAACATACATGAGTCCGTTGAATATCTTAGCAGTTGAATAAGGGCCGATGGCTTTGGGTCCCAGTGCAGTGTTAAAGGTTTTAATGAATCCTGACATTGCCACAAATGATATGATTATATATGCCAGCAACTTTAATATAAATATTTTAAAATGAGTTAAATAACGATCAATAATATTTTATAAAAAATCCGTGTGATCTGCCAAGAATCGAAACTCTCTGCCGTTCCTGAGATATCTTCCAACAAATAGAACATATTGAATTTATAATTCTACGCCAAGGGATTATAAAGTATTCGCACTTAGTTGATCAAGTATGGTAATCTTGAATAAGAATACATCAAGCTATAGAATGTTTTGCAGAGACAAGAGACTGAAATTCGCAAAAGAATTGGAGTATTATTGTTAGTAAGTAGGTAGAACAGCAGTTAAAGTTGTACACCGATGCACTTAAAATTCAAGTGGAGGAATTGGAAAGGGAAAAAATATAACTTTTATAAAATTCAAAGACTTATATTAAACAGCTCAAGAAAACTAATTAACAGCTTTATGCGCAATTACACCTTTCGAGTCAGCATAAAAACAAGAGTAAATAAAACAGTGCCCAAAAAACTGATAAATCAAAAGGAAATAAAAGCTTAAGTCATCAAAACAACAAACAGGATCGTAGCATTCGAGAGATAATTAAAACGGAGTACATTGAAAGAGAACGATCTAGCAGTGCAAACAGAAAAAAATATAAAAAATTAAATAAATTAGGTGTGTATTCCACAATTAGCGGTCATTAGGGTGCTGAGAATTTTAATACAAACGCAAAAACCTTTCAAGTAATCCACAATTCAAGCAAAAAATAAAAGCCTGTTGCCACAGGTTCAAAAAAAAAGAATAATCACCTTTTTTCAAATTATACGCTACTTAATTATTTAGATACTAGTAATAAAAAAATGAAAAAACAAGAGAAAAACCTTAACTCAATAACAAAATCACCAATCCGTAAAGAAAAGAAGAAATAAGGAATAAAAAGTCGAGTTCATAACGCCAGCAAAGCACTTTGGAAGTAAAAGAAGGTAAATAAATCAATATTCTCACTCTCCTCCTTAGAGCCAAATTCCCACAAAAAGGAGACACTTTGATGATTGACTGCTTTTTATTGCGTTCATTTGTATATTTTATCATTTGGTTAAATCTTTGCTAACTTTAATATATTATTAATGATACACTATCAACGCGGAAATTTGATTTTTTTGGTTATAGTGATTCTTCCCATTGCAGTTAATGCTTTTTACTGTTCGCCAATTTGTGGAGCAGACACTGGAGTTTGTACAAACTCTTCAGCTTCAACATGCACATCATGTGATCCAACTTATACATGGAACGCAACAGCTTCGGCTTGCCAATTATCTTCATCAATAACTGTTTTTACAAAAGAACTTTCTGCTGATATCAATTTCACCATATCAGGGTGGATTTCTAATGAACCATTGATGAGCATCAATTGCGGAGGAAGTTATATGATGGGTCCCTATGTTCGCAACGACTACATATCAAAGATTTACAATGGATTGGGAACTAATCATTACTCCATTGACATATTTTATGGATTTGGGCTTATGGGTGGAAACTGGGCAAATAATTCACTGACTACTATTGTAATTGATGGTAATGGCAATCAAGTTATCGGTAGTGTACAAGGACAAACCTGTGCTACAACCCAAGGCATGACCCCTTGTTCTAATAATGTCGGATGCTATAAAAATTATCATCTCACACTTAGTCATGTAACTGACTTTCTCTCTCTTCAATTCACAGCTGTTGGATCCTCTATTGATACAAATGTAACAAATCAATCATGGGGCCTTACAAATCTTGTAATTCTTCTTCATATTTGCGATCCAACTTGCTTAACTTGTTTTAGCTCCACTAGTACATCATGTAGTAGCTGTGCCTCAGGACTTTCCCTCCAAGGAAGCGTTTGCATTCTTGCTTGCCCTTATTATACCATACCAGCTTCAGGGCTCTGCGTAATGAGTTGCCCAGCTTATTATTTTTTAAATAGTGCAAATAACTACTGTGAATCTTGCCCTAGCGGATGTTCTGTTTGCACTTTAGCAAATACTTGCTAAAACTGGGACTCAGGTGCAAATCCTGCAAATCTCTTTTATGATTATTTGGCTTTATGGATCATTCTAATTGTATTGGGTGTCGTAATTTTCGGAATTTTGATTTGGAAAATCTTTTTCTCAAAAAAATCATTTCACAATATAATGGAGGAGGATGTGATCAACCACAAACCCATTGTTTAAGAACAAAACATTATTCACATTAACAATACATCAACTGAACAGATGGAAGCGCATTGGATTGAGGATATAGAAGGTTTGGATATGACTCGTGTGAATGTCAAAGCAAAGCCAAATGATATGATATAAGGCATTGGGAACAATTTGAGAAATACAACTTGATGTTTTTCTTCTTTTTTGATCTTTGTAAAACACTATTGTAATATTTTGATATAATTACTATTTGTTGAATGGGTAAATAGGAAAAACAAGCTTCAAAGGGAGATGGGAATAGGTTCAAAAAGGAGCATAATAACTACAATCCCTATAATAAATTAGAACTTAACAAGTTTCATCAGATTAATAGTCAGGAACCGAAGAAAGGTTATGGACATGATCTTAATAAGCGCAAGAGAGATATTGATCGCATGATTTAATATCGCAAAAAGAAGGGATTGGAAGTTGATCAAGAAAAAATCTAAGAAGTAGAGCAGATCAAAGGTTAGTTGACAGATCGCAAGAGAGATTTTGAAAAAGATAAGCGTAAAGAATTTTTTATCGGTTCAAAATACAAGCAAATAATGAATATCTAAAAGAGAAAAGTGGCCAAGAAGATTAGAGAAATAAAAGAAGCAGCGCCTATAGACAGATAGCTTTTGAATGAATGGTATAGAAAATTAAACTACATCAAGCATTATCCGAAAACTCTCAAATATATCTCCTTATTTCCCACTAGTGAGATGAATGAAAAAGCCAAATAATTTCAAAATAAAATCATGAATGATATTGATATGGAAATGACAAAAAATAAAAATAAACTGAATTCATTTGAGACTGAATACAAGCAACCAGTAAAATAAGTAAAGAAGGGAAAGAAGGATGATTTTTTCTTAGAGGAGGTATAGGCATAAGCAGAAGATTCTTAAGAACAATAAATTGATTAATAGTAGTGATTATAGTTATCAATTATAGGTTTTATGTGCTTATATTTGCTCTTTTTTACAAAATATATTCATATTATCTATGCCAACATTTTCCAAAATGTTCACACTCTTGGATCATAAAATTCTTTAAGAAGATACTATTATTACAAATAAAAAGTAATTGATTATGCAGGGATTATTGATTTAATATTGAAGTTAAACAAAAAATCAAGAGTGTAGAAGCTAACTCGAGTCTTCAATATTATTTGTATCTTTAAAATTGCTTTTGACACGCATCATTAAATTTGATGAAAGTTGCTTTAGACTTTGCTCTAGCATATCTTTTTAACGACGAACTTCTTCTAATTCCTTCACAACATCTGTTTGAGTAGCAGAACTCAGCTCAAGCCTTCTAATGGAAATTTCCATTCTTTTTTTTTATTTTTAAAGTTCATGCAATTGATCTTCTAATTTTTTATTCTTATCTTTCAGAATATCGATAAATTATCTATCATTTTCGGCTTGTTCCGCCATTTTGTCCATTTTTAATTATAATTGCTAAATTCTTTTTAATTTTCTCTTCATTTAATCGACATAATTCTCCCCTTCATTCATCTTTAACGTGAGAGTTTTTAATTCATTATTTGTGCTCAGAAGTCTATCTTTAAGCTTTTCAATGATTTATAGCAATTCTTATTATCTTTGGCTGGCTTGTTCCTCGGGAACAAAAGTACGGCTTGCCTTAGTTGCTTTAAAAGTGTTTTTTTATTTTTATAATTTACAAAGATGCTGCAGTTTGTCATATTTTGTCTGCAATGCACTGAGTTGTTTCTATAAAGTTGCCTCTCGCACTGATGGCGCAATTTTTGAGTAATCTTGCAGCAATACTTTATAGGTGTTTTCTAATTTTTTGAAATCATTATCTTTTGACCGCAAATTTTCCTTTAATTGAAGATTTTCCTCTGTTATTGTGGTGAATAAAAGCTATTTCTATCTCTCCTGAAGGCGTAAATAGTTAAATGGTAACGGTTTTTTATCAGCAGAAGGAGAGGGATTAGATTGCTTCGGAGGGTAAAAATATATTCCAGTCTTTGCCTTTACTTTTTCAATTGATTTTGTCGGCTTATTTTATTTTTTATCAGTCAGAGAAGGGGGCTATTACTTGATTTATTCTAACTTTTTTTTCGATTGTGGCTGCTTTCTACTCTCTTAAAATTCTTGATATACTCTAATTTACCATTTTTGGATGTATTTTTTGAGGATGTTCTTCGACTTTCCTCATAGCTCTCGAATTATTCTTCTCCATATTCATCGCCTTGAGGCTCTTTGATTTACTTAGCGCTTCTAGACTGATTGATTGAAGACTGTTTTGCCTCAGATTCTGAAAACATAGAATCTCTAAGTAAAGCATCGATTTCAGCTTGATTCATGATGGCGTTCAAAATGATGAGTTTAAATTATAAACAAGTCACTAGAATATTAGATTGAGAAACATAGGAATAGCTGGTAATTATATAATGGAATGCACTATAATGCAATTGTTGGCATCATTGTAAATAGATCTTGGCCTTTTATCGAACGATAAAAATATTTAAAGAACTTTCCCAAGATGATTAATTTTGAAGAATTTGAGGTCATTCATCCCAATAGACTCCAAGAAGATTGGTCACTAAGTCAACCTTTGCACTAACAATCTTCCGTAGATCGCTCTCCCTCTTTACTGCAGACTGACCACTCCATTCATGAAGCAAACATTGAGGAAATATAGGACCACTATTCTTCAATTGAACACAGTGCAAATATCCTTGATCACATGAATATTCAAGATAAGCTTCTAAACATTCCCAATGGAGTGTCTTCTGATCTATAGGATGAAGAAGATGATGAATAAAACGAGCTTAAAAAACGATTAGAACGGAGACTCAAGAATGAGACTAAAAATATTCCTAAAAATTTTGGGAAAGGCATTATATCTTTCATAGAAAAAAATCAAAACAGAATTCGCGGTCTTCTTTCCCAACATGGCATCCTCTTTCAGGAATTCATCGGAAGAATGCGTCAACAAAAGAAGACCATTAACACTATAGCTGATTTGAGAAGTCTTTGGATTGATCCATAGATCGGACGGTGTCTCAGGATAATCAGCAATATGTTTTTTAGACGTTATGCTCTGCATTATATATTCAACTCGAGGATCTGCAATTTCAAAAGTCACATAAAGTATCGTCAAAGTTTATGGGAGGCCCTTAAAAATCCTTAATCCTTCAATCGTATTAAATAGTATTGAAAGGATGATGTTCCTTGCTTATTCTTATTTTATTTTATCTGATGATTTAAAACCATATCAGAATTAATAAAAAAATATGACTTATAGGTGCAAATATGGATATTATTTTGAAATGTAATCCCTATTATGCATATATGGTATAGTTTTAGCCATTTTTAATGAATTATAATTTAATCATTATTCTACCACTGATATAATATTGTGATTATATTAAAATCAAATGTAATTATCATCTCATCTTTTCATTTATATTCAAACATAGTTTTTACTACTTCTTATTAGTTATTTCTTTATGAATGTTTATTTAAAGCTTTTAATCTACTTTTTAATTTTAAAAAATATTCAAAAAATGCTAAATAACTGATTGATATTGTATACTAAATACATGTAAAGATATTTATCTTTTGCTGAAACAAAAAAATGACTCAACAACTAACATAAATCATTTCAATAAGTCTGGTCTTTGGGTAGCCAAAGTAATTATCATCTCTCCAAAATATGAATTTGCCCAGGCAAACCAAGCCCTCGTATTTATTTGAGGATTGTCAACTGAAAAAGATTAATGCATAAGTTTATCCTGAGAGTGGAGCTGCAAGCTATTAAGGCAGTTTCTAATTTAATCATCATTGTCTGTGGTCGAAATCTGAGTAATTAGAGCTAAAGGCCATATATTTCGAGAAGGAGTGTGAGAACTTCCAATACCTTTGATGTTAATTGTGGTAAAATAATAAGGATTAGCCTCCGAGAGAATATAATCCCTTGTATCACGATAAAGTTGGTCTGATTTTTAAATAAATTTAAGATATGGCAAAGAAAGTAATGATGGCAAGTTAGCATCATCAAATGCCTTGAATTAGTTATTTCCATTAACTTCATACGCAAATATGTATTTTCCATCAACATTTACAACTCCATATTTGAAGATTGCTTCCTAAATTTTTTTAGCATAATTCTTCATATAACTACTAAGAACGTGCCCTTCAGATTTAAATACAGAACGATCTGATATTTTATCAAGAATTTTTTCAGCTACTAATTTCAAATAGGTACACATCATTGCATTTCCAGGGATATTGTAAGCATAATTGTTGGGATCATCAGAAGGGCGAAATCCCGTTTTTATCATACCAGTCTAAAATGAAGGTCTAATTTCACCTTGACGAAGCTCATTAGCATCTCGATAAAATGTATAAAACTTTTTATTATTTACCCTCTCATAATGAAGATCTTTAGTTTGCTCATCAATTACAGTTAATAATCTTTTTACCGCTTTTAAGAATTTCAAGTTGATAAAATCGATACTCTTATATTTTTCTTGATATTCATAAGCCAATCTCAGAAAAGATGCAAGAGAATCTATTTAGAATTTCCTTTCCCAAATACTTTTTGTTGAGAATTATCTGCGCCGACACAAATCGATAGGAATTCCAAAAATAAGGGTTTGAGTTCTATCATTAAGATAAAAATGTCTTTCCTTTTTCGGGTCTTAAAATTTTTTATAAGCGTTGGTATAGGGATCGATCATGATAAAATCTGCTTGAGTATTAATCAATCCCTTTGCTAATTATCTGATATTAGGACATTACATGGGAATTCTGATGTATGGTAAAAACTGATTGGTCGAATCCCTCAACCACATGGCTTCTATATCTCCGGTTATAATATAAGTTGATTCCTTTCCTGGAGTGAGATCAAAATGCGTTACAGTTGTGGTGAGAGTATTCAGGTATGAATTTTGAAATATTTCGAAAAGTTAGGGTTTCTAAGTTAAACATATTTTACCATTTTATCACGTAGACTACTCATATAACTGTTGAGACAGTTAATGGTACTAGAAAGATCTTGTCCCCTAACGAGGAAAATAAGCGATAGGATCCAAACAACAGTAAATATTCGCATGTAATATTATAAATCTTGGTTTAAAATTGTAAAATTCTCTGAAAATATGATAAATTATGTTAATTCTTTAATTTTAATAAGTAAAGGAAAGATATAATAAACTTTCTCTGATCATCGTAGCCTTATCAGCAATACAATTATTATCCTTTTTTATCTTTATAAGACTTTAGAGCAGTGAACGCTTTTTATTTTACTCTGAATATTTTAGATTTGATTTATTCATTTAAATTATACTCCACTTTATGCTTTTAAGTTTTTGTCTTTAACCTTTTATTTTATCTCAACTTGTTTCTTCTTTCATTACTATTATTTTAGGATAAATGATGACCTTTATTACTAAGGCCAGTCAATCCATGCTAGATTTGGTATTCAATGAATTTATCATGAGCTAACTGTTAGATATCTACACCTTCTTTGCCTTAAAATTCAAATTACTAACACGCTATTATTTTAATCTTGTATTTACTTACGATCTATGTTGTTATCTGTATTCTATCGGATTAGCCGAGATGGATATTCGGAAAAGCATATTTGCTAAATTATTGGCAAGATTATATAAGGCAATCATCTTTTTAGTTAGATTCGAGAGAGTTCCTACAACTTAATGGACTACCTGTATCTTGTAATTTATGCAATTTATTATTTGATATGAAAGCTGCATAACTCTGAAATTTGCTATCTTCATTTAAGTGAGTTATCTTTTCAGAGTCCGAGCGGTTTTGAGAGGATTTTTTATTTTTGGATGCCAATTTATTATCAATTCTATCTTTTTATAACAAATTTAGCTAGTTTCGTTTCAGTATCGCGGGTTATTTCTACTTGGAATCAAACAAACGAATTTGTTTATTTTTGTTCTTATATGTTTAATTCTTGTTTCTTTCTGTTGCTTTTTAGGAGAAACATTATTTCCTTGGAAATGTTTTTGGAGACTGCTTACGCAATTAAATTTTACCAAGAAGATTTTGTAAACTGAAGTTTGAAGCATTTTTTGTGTTGGAGGTAGGGAATTAAACAGGAGTCGGGCAGGAATACTAACTTGAAGTATTGGTATGGTCCTAATGTCTCTTATGACTATTTTAATTAAAAATTAGCTCATTTCCATTGATAAAAAAATTGGGAAGTTTTTTGATTTTGGTTGTTGCAAAGTTTATCTTTTTCTCATAACGCTAATAAATTTCCTCAATTTCGAAATGCAGTCTTGTTTATTCTATGATATAATATTAGCTCAGGTCATAATCATATTTGATAATTTCGCAGCAGGGAGCTACAAAAAGTTTAATATTTCCATTCAAGTCCACTCCGATATTTTAAACCTTTAGTTCAGCCTTAAATCCCGCCTTTGACAGGCATGAAATGGCACAATTAAGTTGCAATAGTATCTTTTTAAATCCATCTATTGAATTTTCAGCTATGAAGTTCTCAATTGATCTATGGCAGCATTCATAAAGAAAAAGGAGATTTGTGCCTTTATTAGCCACTTTAATCAATTTCAATAGATGTTAGCATTTAATACTCTAGTAGGCCTTACTATACACATAAAATTTTTGGGCCTCAGCCTATGTTGTGATTGTAAAGAGAAACTCCACATGTTTGCAATTGTTTTATGGTTTTTGGTTGAAAGGATAGCATCCGTCAACCAGCTGATATATAGCATTCATTCTACCAATGTAATTAATCAGAATAATTTTTTAAATCGTGAAGATGCATTTCTTGCTGTTTTAAAGAATCAATTTTCTTTATTTTTTGAGCGTGATTAGTCATAAATTCTTCAAACGTTAGCTTTGATAATATTTGCTCGTTTGGGATTATATTTGAATGAATAACAGTCCGATCAGAGTATAAAACCATCTATTTAGAACAGCACTTCCATCTATTCGACAGATCACGATCAGAGCGATACCTTTGCCAACAAATATCTCTCCGAATACAATAACAGCAGGACCAATCACTTTGGAGGATAGCTAATGAAGGAACAGCTTTAATCTTAAATTGAAACCATTCACAACGCTCTCAGCAGCTTGCTTCCAGATCGTCTTAAATTAGGAGATATCTTCTCTCCTAATCTCCATTAAGTTGAAAAGACTATTGAAGTGTACGGATCTTATGACTAAGAATTAAATTTTTGCTTTCTCAAAGGCAGAGAGATATGTAGGCCAAAAATGAAATATATGCAAACAGTCGTAAAATGGATAGCTAAAAGATGCAGTTGGGAATTCAACTGTAGAAAATTCAAAAATAATTGAAACGATCTGAGACAGAGAGAGATAATCTGATGCTAAAATTGAAAAGTTCATAAAAAAGTTACAAGTAATCTTTGTAAATAATGTTCTATATAGAGAGAAAATAACTCAATAAAAAGATGACTATTTCAAGAGATATAAAGGAATTGAGGCTCGATAAAATCAGTACAAAAATTAAATTCGCAAAATGTAGGCGACAATCAAGACGTTGCAGGATAAAATAAATAAAGGACAGGATAAATTAAACTTTAAAAATAATTTTTAATTGATGCAACAACTTCAGGTCTACAGTCCTACAATCATCATGATGAACGCTGAACATTAATATAATCAGATTGTTGCTAAGACCATGGAGGAGAATTATCTATAAATCTGCAAAGAGAATCAGTATTATAAGGATTGCCTCCAAGGCGTGCAGAAGGAGTTGCAAATTGTTTTAGATATCAAAAAGGAAGTTTTAAAAAGGAGGAAAGGATATGACAGTGAGTATGATAGCACCTTTGATTTGAAAAGCTTTAAGCCTTAACTACTCAATATGCCACAGCAATACAGCAAATAAGGAGTTATACAGTTAAATTAAAATGTGGCAAAATTCAAAGAGGCCATGAAATTCGGTCAATCTTTAGATGATCGCGAATCAGATCAGAAGATTAATTGCGTCAGCAATGTTAAAAATTTAATCAGAAACTATAAAAATGTGGTTGAATCACAGGAACAACTTCTAAACAGGGTTATTTTGAAGGCAAAAGAATTCAAGAGCAGTGAGATGCAAGCTCTCTAAAATCGATACTCGAAGGGGATGGACTAAGATGAGATTGAGAGAGCCAAGAAGTTTTTAGAAGAACAGAGTCATTATTTGTAAGGCAAAAACAAGGAGTTATAGATGACGCGGAAAGCCATGCAGAACACAATCCGTAAAGCTTAACAATAGCGCGAAGAATTCGTGAGACGATCTTCTATCACTAGTGAAGAAATAGTGAAAATCAAAAAGCAAGTTGAACTACTTCCTGCGTTGGTGGAGCAATAATTAAATACGAAATGATCTATAATTATTTGATATAATGTCCAAAAAGAATAATAAGAGTAATCAACAGTTCAAAAATGGGAAGGAAGGCATCATTTAATTAGCAAATATCGCTCTTGCTAAAACAGTGACTGTTACTCTACCACTAGAAATTAGGAAGGAGACAATTCTGATGCCCATTATGTAAGGCTATATCAAACTCAAACTTAAGGATAAGAAGGTAACCGTTGGTCAATCCTGCTTAATAGCTTATCTCGCAAAGTCATACAATTTTGTGATTACAGAAATAGATGGTATCAAAGCTGACGTCCAAGAAGTTAATTTAGAGGATTAAATAAAAAATAAATAAATGCAAATCACAAATGATAAAAAAGGAGAAAACCCTTGCTACATCATTGGTAGCGATACCTCAATATAAATTATTAATTTCAGTGGTAAAATATAGTAAGCAGTGAAATAAGTCATTGCTGGGCAATTTTATGGATATCATGAAGAGTTAAATGATCTCAAGCAAAGTGTTCTGCACTCACTCTATCATCGTTAGTAGCTTATAAAAAATGGACTTGGTCCACTCAAAGGTATTCTAGTAGGGGGATTTTCAGGGGCAGGGAAATCAGCCTTATTGAACGAATTGAGAGTGGTTTTAAATAAAGAGAGAAGAGATATTTATTGGAAAGCTATATCCTCAGTAGAAATGTTATCCCGAGTGGTTGGTGGGGCTGAGGAATTTATCAGAAACATTTTTACTTAATTGAAAAAGAGCAAGCCAGCTATTTTAATGATTGAAGACATTCATCTTCTTTTTGGAGTCAAGGAGGTGAGCTCTCATTAAACAGTCTTGGCGACGCTCTTGACAGAACTGGATAAATTGGTGTGGGAGGAAGTTGTTGTCGTCGCCACTTATTGTAGTGATCGGGAACTCAGCAAAAATATCCGCTC
>Ga0302265_1001792_pt1 | contig 12216 bp, 6 predicted proteins | sample III_Bog_E1_1_FD_194556 | JGI IMG/M metagenome (GOLD analysis project Ga0302265, IMG submission 194556) | Peat permafrost microbial communities from Stordalen Mire near Abisko, Sweden - III_Bog_E1_1 | ecosystem: Environmental > Terrestrial > Soil > Wetlands > Peat | place: Sweden: Abisko...
ATCAAAACACGAAATTGACAATTTTATGAACTCTAAAGCATTTTCAAAAAAATTATATTTTCAAAAAAATTATTATTTAGCTTTTAGGCCAAAAAATATAGTACTTTAAAAACAGACTCTAATTATTAGTTTGGAATTCTACGACGAATCAATCTGATACTATATCAATATACATTTCACTTAGGATTCACTTCTCTTATAAGAGAAGTGACTTTATTATGATATATAAATGATTGTATAATGATATATAAGTGATATATATATCCAAACCAATTCTAAACCAATACTAAAGGAATACACTTTCCTGTAATTTGAGCGGAATTTCGCCTACGTTTTGCCTGCAGTTACAAAATATTTACAATTTTGGCATTTTACAATTTAAGTCCAGTTTGCCACAAACATATTAGAAAACAATATTAAAATATTAAGAAAAACACATAACCACAATAGAATACAAAACACATAAACACAAAAGGATACAAAACACTTAACCACAATAGAATACAAAACATTTAACCACACATAGAACACAATAGAAAAACACAATAGAAAACAAAATATATAACCACAAAAGTCACAAAAGAATCACAAAAGTTAAGTTTAAATTCAACCAAAGTCAATATTAAGCACACAAAAGATTTTCGGTTATTGAAATTAACTTAAATCGCATTTGATATTTTTAATTTACGTGCTAATTATTGGAAAATATAATTGCTTTTGTGATTCTTTTGTGACTTTTGTGGTAATTCTTTTTGTTGTATGTTATTCAATATAAATTAATTTTGTTATTATTTATTTTTTTGTCATATACTTGGTAAAAAGGGAAGTAAGAATACAGAGCCACAAAAGCCACAAAAGTTTAAATGATAATCAATATTGATGAGTACAATCAAAAGAATGTAAAAGATTATTTTGAATAGTATGAACACTTCGTTACCTATTTCTTCTTTTGTTTCTTTTGTGGTGAGATATTTATTTTATATTTCCACAACAAACCCGGTAAAACAACATTTTTATAGTTGCCGGATTAACAGCTGAAATGAATATACATACATAAAAAAGTATATAAAGTATCATACTTAGATAAAAATGAATGGTATTATTGAATTGAAACACACTATATTTGTGGATTATATTGCTGTTTTTCCGATCAATATATAACCGAATAAGGATTACTATTAAAATCAACCGAAAAATGAATCAGATTAGAAAGCGTTTTACATTAACAATTCTGTTTGGACTTTTTTTGTTCACTGCATTCAGCCAACAAAAACCGGAACTTATTGCACCCATAAATGAAATTGTAATTGCCAACAATATGCCAACGTTGAGTTGGAGTAAGGTTGTTTGCGACAATTACGAAATATGGATCGATGCCATAAAAATGGATGTTATTCATTCTACCCTGAATGGATATGTCCCATTCCCTTTATCATTTGGAAAACATATCTGGAAAGTGGTAGCAGTAACAAAAAGCGGACGGATGGAAAGTAATCCGGGTGTTTTTACCATCGATGATGCCCCATTAGCCGATGTTCCATCCAACTCTTTGTTGTTGAGAAGGATCTGGAAAGTAAAATCTTCCATGGAAGTGGGTTTTAACGGGAAGAAAATATCAGGATTAAAAACCGATACAAAAGGATGGGCAATTACCAGTCTTCCGGCAACAGTCCTTACCGCTTTAGTCCGGAACGGGATGTATCCGAATCCCTATATCGGAACAAATAATATCCTTATCCCCGATTGTAATGATGATTTTAATGCACAATACGGATTGTTGAAATACAGTCATATTGCAGGTAAAAACCCATGGAAAGCACCTTACTGGTTCCGGAATGAGTTTAGTGTTCCTGCAGATTACCAGGGGAAAACAGTATGGCTTAATTTCAGCGAAATAAATTATAAAGCACAGGTCTGGCTGAATGGTGTGGAGGTTGCCGATACGGCGGTTATGGTTGGAATGGAACGTCATTTCAGGTTTGATGTAACGAAACTGCTTAAGAAAGAAGGTACGAATGTCCTTGCAGTTGCCATCTTTCCACCTGACCATCCCGGGAAACCTGCGAATGAACCTTTGACTCCTTTAGCCGACCCCGGCACGAATATGGCTGACGGCGTAATAAGTAAGGACTATACCAAATGGGATGTGATGGGTTGGGACTGGCAACCTTCTATTCGTGACCGTGATATGGGTATTACGGAGGACGTCTTTTTAAGTGCGACCGACAACCTTGAAATCGGAAACCTGTATGTTACTTCAACCCTTGCATTGCCCGATACCACTACTGCCGAAATTACAGTATCTGCCGATTTGATCAACCGCTCGAAGAAACCGGAAGAAGGTAACCTGAAAGTTGTGTTGAGTAATGAAGGAACGGAAGTTGCTTCATTTGACCAGCCCTATAAGCTGGAGGGAAATCAGACAAAAGCATTTTTATGGGATAGCAGGACTATCAACGGGTTGCACCTTTCTAATCCGAAACTTTGGTGGCCTGCAGGATATGGCAAACCAAACCTTTATACGGTTACTCTGTCAACAGTAACCAAACAAAAAGAAACTGCAACGGCGCAGACTACATTTGGCATCCGGACTGTGGAAACAACTATCGGAAAGAAAGAAAGGGTTTATAAGATTAACGGTCGCGATATTTACCCGAAAGGTGGCAACTGGGTTATTGATATGATGCTTAACTGGAATGCTTCGCGCTATGAAAAAGAAATACTGCTGACAAAAAATGCGAATCTCAATATGCTACGGATCTGGGGACCAACAGGTGTTGCACCAAAAGCGTTGTATGATGCTGCCGATAAGTACGGGATTCTGATCTGGCAGGATTTCCTGAGCGACTATTGGGGCACATTCAAGAATTCACCGGAATATCGTCCTGAATTCTCTCTATACGAAAAAGCGACTACCGGCATAGTGATAAAGTTAAGAAACCATCCGTCGCTTGTCATCTGGTGTGGTGGAAACGAAGGTCCTAATCCACGCCAGAATCTCATTATGAATTCCATTTTAAAAAAACAGGATAACAGAGATTCGCGTCACTACCTGAAAGAATCAAATGGCGATGGCTTGCACGGTGGCGGTCCGTATAATACCATTGAACCAAAAGACTATTTTACAAATCAAAAATTAAATGGATTTAGCAGCGAAATCGGTCCAAGTGGCATACCTGTTTATGAAAGTATGATCAGGTTTATGCCCGAAATGGGTAAAAACCCATGGGCTCCCGGACGATACCCTATTGATGGCGTTTGGGCTTACCATGATGCCAATGACTGGCCGGGATCGGATACACGAAAATTTTCATCCTACGACAATATTGTAACAGGATACTATGGTGCTACCGATTCAAATGAAATAAACGGAGTGAAAAAATACATTGATAAATGCCAGCTGGTAAATTACGATGTGTACCGTTCGTGTATAGAATCCATTAACCGCCAACTCTGGACCAATGCAAGCGGTATCCTGCTCTGGAAATCGAATTCAAGCTGGCCAAGTACAACGTGGCAGGTGTACGACTGGTATTTGCAGGCTCATGCAGGTTATTACGGCGTCAAAAAGGCAGGCGAACCTGTTCATGTTCAACTTAACCGGGATAATATGTCGGTATCATTGCTCAATCTGACAAATAAAAATCTGAGTGAAATAACCATTAAAGCGATATTGGTCGGAACCAATATGAATACTGAATGGACAACAAGTAAAGTCGTAGCAGTAGAATCAAATAAAGTAATCAATTCGGGTATTATCATTCCAGCCAGTACATCAGTACAGTTTTTAAAGCTTACTGCCACTGACGCAAGCGGTAATATCCTGTCTGAAAACATTTACTGGTTAAACTCATCCAATGATTTTAAAGTTTTGAATAATCTACCGGAAACAACCCTGGATGTGGCAGCTAATGCAACTTCCACAAAAGGAAAGTATCAGATTGCCATTCACAATCAGGGAAATACTATAGCATTTATGATCGCTCTGAAAGTAGTAGGAAAAGAGTCAAAGCAGGAAATCCTACCGAGTCTGTGGAGCGATAACTACCTGATCCTGTTTCCCGGCGAGTCAAAAATTGTTCAGGTAGAACTGGATAACAATGACCTTATGAATGAGGTTCCGGAAATTGAATATACGACATACGGAAAGCTGAAGAAGCAAGTTGTTGAAATAAAAGAATAGAGCAAAGAACAAAGAGCAAAGAACAAAGAGCAAAGAACAAAGAGCATTCAGCGTTGAACTTTTATTGTTGAATTTATATTCATTTAAAAGACTATCGTCTTTTGCACCCATTGTTCGTTTTTATGTCTTTTTGTATCGAATAGATCAATAGTTCTTCATTGAAATAGACATTAGATCAATAATTACTCCGTAGGAGTATTCGGTACATAACCCCCAGTTGAACCTGCGAAACTGGGGGGTAGTGAATGAATTAAAGACAGAACTCTGTAAGAGTTCACCAACATAATCAAGAGTTTAAGAACTTTTCCTTGTAGTCAACTCCTCTGGAGTTGGGTTGTTTATATACTATATTCCCCCAGTTCCGCAGGCTCCACTGGGGGTTTCCGACATGTCGGAATGTACCATATGCAAAGGTAACACCTACGGTGTAATTTGTCTGTTCAGATCTGATTGTAACTGCGAATACAGTGATAAATTTACATACAATTGAAAGTTAAGTATAGAACCCGATACTAATTTAAATAAAAGATAGTAATTTCAACTAAAACAAAAAAATCATACTCAAATGAAAAAAGTCAGTAAATCATTCAGCCTGTTTGTGCTGGGGTTAGTGTTTGCTTCACTCTCCGGAGTCGATGCTGTTGCACAAAATTCAAAACAGCCCAAGGCACCGGATGCTTCGTGGCCAATTATTGTCCGTAAGGGCGACCAGCTTTTTGAAGGAAACAAAGTATTTCGTTTTTTTGGTCTGAATGCTCCCAATATTCAACAGAATGAAACGCAGATACGGGTTGACCGTACCAATCGTTTCCCTGATGAATATGAAATCAGGGATATCCTGGATGGTATTCGTCGTGAGGGTGGCCGTGCTACCCGTACTTTTACGTTGTCGGTCTATTCGCCCGATGATAAAAACATGCCGGTATATATTACTGCCCGCCGGCAATATAACGAGCAGGCATTCGAATGTCTCGACCGTGTTATTGCCCTTTGCCATGAATACGATGTGCGGTTGATTATTCCTTTTATTGCCTCTCAGACTTTTGTCGGAATCAGGGGAGTCGATGAGTTTTCCGCCATTGCCGGTAAACCTAAAGGTGCCTTCTGGACCGATCAGGATCAAAAGAAAGATTTCAAACATTTACTTGACTTTGTCCTGAACCGTAAGAATACGGTAAACGGCATCCTTTATAAAAATGACCCTGCCATCCTTGCCTGGCAACTGGGGAATGAGTTTAACTGCTATGCCGGGGACAGAAAATTAAGTGTAGCTGAAATGACTCCGAAGATTACAGACTGGAGTCTCGAAATGGCTGCATATATTAAAAAAACAGACCCAAACCATTTAGTGATGGAAGCTAACGGAGCGGACATGAACAAACTGCTGGCCGATAAGAATATCGATATTATGAGTTCACACCTCTATGAATACTGGAATAAAATGAGCGGCCAGCCCTGGAAACTGGGACCTATTGCATTGGAAACACTGAATAAATGTAAAGGGAAAAAAGCATTGATTGTTGATGAGTTTGGTCTGGCTTCAACCGAAAACCTTAGTGAATTGATGAAAACAATCCGCGAATCGAATATTGTCGGAGGATTGATATGGAGTATCCGCGGACACAGACGTGATGGCGGTTGGTACTACCATAATGAAGGCGGAACGAATGTAAATTCATTTCATGTCCCGGGATCTGCAGTCGGGTATGTCTACGATGAAATCAAAATGCTTGATATTCTACGTACAGAAGGGTACCTGATCCGTGGAATAGCTGCTCCGGAAGTTGAAAAACCTGCTCCTGCTCCTGTTCTTTTTTCCAAAGACAAAGGCTTTACATGGAGAGGTTCTGCCGGTGCCGCTTTTTATACCATTGAACGGTCAGAAACGGCAGAAGGGCCATGGAAAGTACTTGCTACCGGACTGGATGATTCTGTGCTGGCTGATGTGGTTAAATTTGAATATTCACCTGAAGCAGCTGAACCTTTAGTGCTGTATACCGACGAATCGAAAACAAACAATACGACTTACTACTATCGTTTAAAGGCTGAAAACCAGACAGGGAGTTCGGAGTATTCAAATGTTTTAAAGGCAAATTAATAATTAAAAATTAATAATTGTCAGGGTGCAGAAAATTATAAACTGAAAAATCAGATTTCTCAATAGCTATAAATAAAATTGAACTGGAATTTAAAAAGAAAATGGTGAGCGTTAACTCACCATTTTCTATATAAACCATTCTCAGAATTTGATTCTTTTTACTTATTATGATCCTATGCTATTATTAAATTTCCTGGTGATACATATAAGTAATAAATAACATGATTATCCGTAAAGCGTCCTAATTTAAATCCTCAAAACTAAATCCGAAGGATTTAAATATGAATAGCCATGTATGCAATGCATGGAAAAATAATATCATCTATATGAACATAACCCCGATAGGGGTTGAATAACAGGATATAAATATTTGAATTGAAAAAATTAATGAAAAATAATTGGATTGAATATGATGAGAAATATTTGATTTAGCTATTCAGTACTTCGTGGTTGGTGATCTTTATCAATCATCGTCCATGCATTTCATACATGGCTAATCACATTTAATTCCTTCGGAATTATTAGATTGCACATAAAGTATCGTATTAAAAAAAAGATAATTAGTTATTTGTCCTGATTTATAGTATGGAAATTTGTCTTAACGAAAGTATTATGATTATTTATTTAAAGCATATAAGTTTTTGCGGATAATAATTAAAATGATTATCCGTAAAGCGTCCTAATTTAAATCCTCAAAACTAAATCCGAAGGATTTAAATATGAATAGCCATGTATGCAATGCATGGAAAAATAATATCATCTATATGAACATAACCCCGATAGGGGTTGAATAACAGGATATAAATATTTGAATTGAAAAAATTAATGAAAAATAATTGGATTGAATATGATGAGAAATATTTGATTTAGCTATTCAGTACTTCGTGGTTGGTGATTTGCATCAATTAGCGTCCATGCATTTCATACATGGCTAATCACATTTAATTCCTTCGGAATTATTAGATTGTTAATAAAGTGTTGTATAAAATAAAGATTAATAGTTATTTGTCCTGATTTATAGTATGGAAATTTGTCTTAACGAAAGTATTATGATTATTTATTTAAAGCATATAAGTTTTTGCGGATAATAATTAATTAATAATTGCCAGGATACAAAAATTAAAGCTTTCGTAAAATTACAACATGGTCATTAAATTTCTACGAATCCTTATTTTTAGAAATGTGAAGCTCTCACATCGTACAATCTTAAGATAATTATAAAATTGATTCATTTTCAAATTGTCGTAACAATAGTTTTCTTTATTTTATTCCCTGTCGTACGTTAAAGCCCTGAAATGAAAAATGGCCGGTTCGGATGGATTAGTCCTGAAAGTGTTGATGTTATAAACAGGGTCGCCACTGCTTAAAAATCCTGCCTCATCGCCATTGTTTAATACTATTGGTTTCCATACTCCTTTTTCGTATGTTCCTTCCCAGGCATCTTTCAACCAGACATTTTTTGTTTTATTCGTTGAAAAAGTACTGACAGAAAGATTTAAGCCTGCTACTATAAACTCATTTTCCCCGGTTTGAATAAACAGCCCGTAACTGGCAGGAACTTTAGGTCGTCCCCTGAAATCTTTTTCTTCAGCTGCAGGTCCAAAACGTCTTGGTCTTTGGAATTTGACTGACACTGTGACGTCATTGTTTAATTTAATGTCACGACCAATCGTATCATTCCCGCTCTTGAAAAACCCTGACATTTTACCGCTTCCCTGATATTGTGTAATTACCGGCATTAACCGGTTCAATAGATCAAATTCTTTTATCATTTCAGGTCCCTGGTTGTCAATACCAAATGGTGAAAAGCAAATGGCATCTTCCTGGGCAAAAGCATACGTTCCGGGCCCATCTGTTGTTCTTGTTTCAGGAATAAACAACGGATTATTGGCACGGTGAAAATAACGGGCTTCATCCTTGAAATCACCTCCGTACAGGTCGGGTGCCAACATGTCAATGGCAGGAGCACCGGCTTTCCAGATATCGTGAACAGTCAATATCGGCCCACCGCTCGGATAGTTTCCCGGTTTACCCGGTGTAGGACGTGGATTTGGCATCCAACAATTGCAGTACATTGGAATGTTGTATTCCTTTTTCCCTGAAGATGCAACTGCATTTACAAAGAGTGAATAATTCCATGCCATAAAGAATAAATCGGTTTCATCTGTTTTGCCAAAAACCTCAGCCCATGTACCTTTTGTTTTAAAACCATTCTTTTCCCAGGCTGTTTTAAGTTCAATTTCCAGTAAATTCTTATTCTTCAATAGATAGTACATAAGCTCTTCAGGAACTTGTCCTGCAATTGCTTCGTTGGCTTCCTTGCTGAAATCTCTTGTTTGACCGAGTGTACCGACTTCATTCTCAACCTGCATAACCAGGATGGTGTTCTCATTCCTGTCAACTTTTGCAATATGTTTCATCAATTCCGAATACGCTTTTGCATCTGCATTTCGTGTTTCAATGCAAAGAGGCGTGAGCGTATAGGTGTTTTCACCTTTGTCATTTTTAACCCTTGAAAACCTTTTTGTGTCGCTTAGGACCCAATCAGGAGCATAAGGAGAAAGACCGTTTTTCCAGGAACCAAACCACAGAATTCCCAGTTTCATTTTATTCTCACGGGCAACACGGATGAGTTCATCGATCGAAGTAAAATCAAACGATCCTTCTGTCGGTTCTATCAATTCCCATGAAACCGATACTAAGACGGAATTCAGATTCGATTCATGCAAAGCTTTTAAAGTCTTTTCCATGTAAGGAATATCGGATCCTGATGAGTTAAAGACTTCACCGGCAAGCATTAAAAAAGGCTTTCCATCAACTATCAATTGAGTAGCCCCATATTGATTCTTTTTTAACTGAGGTATTTCTGCATTTGCACACAGAATAAATCCAAAACAGAGATACAAAAGCATGAAGATTTGATTTCGTTTCATAATGATTTTTCAGATTTAAAATTTAAAATTGAACGTTTAGTGCATGACAAAAAATAATATTAATACTAACAATCACATAATAAACATATTAAATTATATTTTCACCACAAAAGTCACAAAAGAATCACAAAAGTTAAGTTTAAATTCCACCAAAGTCAATATTAAGCACACAAAAGATTTTCGGTTTTTAATATTAGCTTTAAAGACTTTTAGTATTACTAACTTTTGTTTTCTTTATTGTAAAATTTAATTGCTTTTGTGATTCTTTTGCGACTTATGGGGTAATTCTTTTTATTGTAATTTATTCAATATGAATCTATTTTTTAATTATTTTTTTTGGTCATGTACTTAGAATTGAATGATTAATAGTTCAAATTTAGAGTGCCAGGTAATTGAAACAATTAAATGTATTATCTTTAACAAGTAATGTTGATTATTTAAACAGTGCGTCAAACCGGAAAGAAACGGTTAGACGCTGTCCTATTAATCAAGTTTATTTAGGAATGTATAAAGTAATGTGCAATATTTTAAACTTAATATAACACTAGTACTTACCTGAATTTTTAATGCCAAATTCCAATTAAAAGATTGCACCGGGTTATTTTTTCTTATTTCCCAGAGGGATAAAAATAAACTCAATTCCTTTTCCCTTTTTAGGGTTAATGTTTCGCGAATAACGCATGGTTTTGTCATTGTCCCAATGTTCAAAAACGCCGAGACTTTTTACAGGTTTACCGTCCTGTATATATTTAATCCCTGATGGTGAATTCTGAGGATTGGCCATCTCACGTAGAAAGTCATCGGCATTATCGCGTACCAGAATGCGGGGCACATTGTGATACGAAGCCTCATTGTTGTTCTTGCTTTGGGAGTACATGATATCAAGTCCAACTGACTGAATAGCTACCCCATCGAGTGAAGCCAGAACACATGCAGGCCATTCGGGGTTTTCATAAGGAACGACTTTGTTATTGAAAGGAGGATTAGGAAAATGCAGCGGATACGTGCGCCATTTACGTCCGCAATATAAACCATCCAATATATAAAGAATCGTTTTACCACCCAGGTTTGGTGACGCAGCAAGGTCAACTAACGGGGAGTAGGCATTCTTCTTCCCTTCCTGTTTGGTATTTAAAATGGAATGCAACTCCGGTGTTCCCTTGATAGATCCTGCATGGTTTTTACCGGTCATGGTAACTGCAGTCTGTCCTTCATCGCCATCTTCCATATAATTATAAGGGTATGAATGAAGTTTCAACAGAGCCATATTGATCAGATAGGTGGTGTTCATAATCTGACGTGGAATAAGTTTTGCGTCCTTATAATGGCCTGCAGAATAACTGACACCTTCTACCCAATCGGCAGCTTCAATCCCGTGATGGTCACCATAACCCGGATTGATTGCCTGTGATTTTGTAGCTGGTTCTGCCTGCAGAAACCTTACATCTTTAAATTCCTTCCACACAGTGGTAAGCATTTGTGAATAAATAAGGCGACGTACATCATAGACTATAATTTTCCCTTGCGGAACATGAGCACTGTTGACCAACTGACGGATCATTGCCAAAACCATTTGAGGTGTAGCATCTGTCTGGTTATCCACTTTTTTATCGCTGCTGTTGTTTAAATTAATCTTAATGGCAATAATCTCATTCGGTTTATAACCCCGTTGAGCGAGTGAACGGGTATTTTTATTGTAATATTTAAAAATCTTATCCCATGCATCGTTATCTTTCGTAGTGCCGGTCAGTTTTTGAATAGTTATAGAAAGCATTTCATTTACCTTACTGACATCTGTATTCTTGTCGAGCCACCATTGGTCATCATTCTTTTTCCAGTTTCCTGCCCATTTGGTAGCTAACGGATTTCTCGCCATTACCACACGTCCGGGATAAACGCCCTGTGCAACCCCTGTCGGTTGATTCGATGCACCCGGTTTCCAGTCATATCCCACAGCATGTACAAAAGTGGTGTCGGCAGTTAAAGCGGCAAAGGTTTTAGGTATTCCCAAAGGCATAATAGTAAACCATCCGACGAATACGATCATGGATACTACAGAACAGATGGCAACTGCTGTATGATGATTCGCTAATTTCTGACCGAGTTTTTTAAAGGCAAACATACTTGTAAATACTCCCATAAGCCATATCACAAAACCTGTGGCTAAAGGAAATGCTGCCCGCTGACATGGATAGGTTGCCCTGCTTGGTTTTGGAATTACACGGATTAAGAACCATACTAAAGCACAAAAACCTAAGACTGCGGCAGAAATTTTAGAATAGTTTTTTGCTGATTTATTGAAACGTTTATTCAGAAAATGAGGATGAAGTGTGCTCATGCTATTAAATTATAATAAGGTTGCTTTTGAAATTATACACGATTAAGAACCAATGAATTAATAACGCAAATATACAACAAAATATATAAACAGAAATACTTTTTTCAGGGAATCCCTGTGTTTAGTTTTTTTCCATTTATAAATTTTGCTGCAAAGTTAGTGATTCTCCTTTTCCTATTCAATCAACTCAATTACGAAAGATCCGGGAGGACAGAGTTCCGACTCTGTCAGGGATGATCGTGAACCCACACTATTGACAGAATCGGAATTCTGCCCTCCCGAACATCATCAGCATGCAGGTTGTGCAAAAAAATCAAATTTCCTGACTTCCTGCAGAGTTAGTGATTCTCCTGTTTCACTTAATCAACTTAATAATGAAATATCCGGGGGGACAGAGTTCCGACTCTGTCAGGGATGATCGGGAACTCACACTATTGACAGAATCGGAATTCTGTCCTCCCGAAATCATCAGGATGCAGTTTGTACGATAGAATCAGACTTCCTTACTTCCTTAATTCCTGCAGAGTTAGTGTTTCTCCTGTTCTTTTCAATTAACTTTTTAATGAAATATCCGGGGGGACAGAGTTCCGAATCTGTCAGGGATGATCGGGAACTCACACTATTGACAGAATCGGAATTCTGTCCTCCCGAACATCATCAGAAT